>Ga0129345_1000954_pt1 | contig 10905 bp, 12 predicted proteins | sample CPBDNA_FD_94425 | JGI IMG/M metagenome (GOLD analysis project Ga0129345, IMG submission 94425) | Freshwater to marine salinity gradient microbial communities from Chesapeake Bay, USA - CPBay_Sum_20_0.8_DNA | ecosystem: Environmental > Aquatic > Marine > Coastal | place: USA: Chesapeake Bay...
TCGAAGTGGGTAACCGAAGACGATAAGCTCAATAATTTCTTCTATTCCACCTGCTGTTACTGGAAAATTACGATCGACGCTAGAAAAGAAGAAATGATCAGAAGAGGTCTGTATGGCTGATAGCAAATTACCACCTAATACTAAATTTGTTGATTACGAAGGCAAAGTTTACTCTATTGCGGGATTAGCCCGTCATCTCAAGAAAAGTCCGACCTGGGTCAAGGCTCGATTGGATTCCGGCGAGTTTAAATACGCTGAAGGAACCAGAGAAGTTCTGGAAGGACTAGCTTCTGAAGCCAAGCACAAGGTCGAAGAGATGGCGGAAACCGCCGAGGTTATTCTTGGAGTGGCCGAACTAGTAGCTCCTGATAACTCTAAAGAGATGATCAAGGAAGCTAAAGAAGGTCTGGAAAGATTGGATGAGGCCGAAGAGTTCATCGACAAAGTGGCCGATGATGTAAAAGAGATCGGGGATCTGATCGAAGATCGATTCGACGAAAGAAAAAAAGAATTCCGAGAGAAAAACCTTCGCGGTCCCTTTATAGTTCTGGTCATGAGCATTCTCGGAGCCATGAGCTATTTTTACTGGTTCTAAATCCGGCCTTTTATTTTTGATCAAGTCCCCTTAATATAGGCTCCGCTTATTCACTACTAGGAGACTTGAAAATGATTACTCCCACTCTCGCGGTGTATACTATCGCCGTGCTGATCGAAGTCCTTTCGGATATTCGAGAATTCTACTATCTAGTTAATCATAGGGACCTCAGGACCTTTATTCGGAAATGCTATCTTAACCGAGGTGGTTACCTGATCCTGAACGTGATCAACAAATTTACGATCATCGGTCTTTTCCTCTACCTGGGAGGAATCGGACTTCTAGAAGAAAGAGGACTATTCTTCGGAGCCATCTTGGGAGCCATAGCCTTTGTCTACGTAAACACCGCCTGGAACGGAATCAAAGCCCTTCTAAAACCAAGGTGGGTCAAAGATCAATACAGAACCGCTGTCCTAATGGAAAAGGACGATAATCCGATCTCCGGAATTAAGATTCTGGAAGCCATGGCCTTCTTAGAAATCTGTACCCGATGGTGCGGTTTGATAATTATCTACCAACTTCTGTTTTAGAAATCGAAACCAAAAGGTAATATACAACCATGGAACAACAAATTGCATACGCACTCGTGGTAGCGATAGTACTAGAAATAGCTCTTGGATTCAGCGGAATGGGATTCGTCTATAAACTCGACGATGACGAAGAACTTATGAACTGGGCTCAAAAAAGATTCGGAAAATGGCCAATCCACTTAGCAGTCAACATCGTGATGCTCTCCGGACTCTTTTATTACCAAGTTTGGGAGTTTCTGAATGTAGAATCCACTCCCCAAACTATAATCAACTGGTTGGTATTCGGATTTGTGATCCATAGGTATGTTCATGAATCAAGCCGTTGTGTTGCAATGGCTCGTGAAGGAATCGCTTTCGTTCAAAAAGAAATTAAAGACCTTACCGCGAGTATAGATTCCCAATATCCGGAAAGAAGAAACGCTATACCCCTTGTCTGGTTTATGGGATTTTTCTTTCTAGGATTGCAAATGAGTGCGAAGATCTACATCTTCTTATTCGCATACAACTCTTTTAAGGCGGCTCTCTAATGGAAGAACTATCTAAGATGCTGGATCTGCTCCTGAAAATGACTCGCAAGAATGCCATCACCTGGAAAAACTATGACATTCTTCGTGAGAAGTACGCACACACCAAGATCGACCGCACCCTGACAATAATCCTCCGGATTCAGGAATATGACGAAGAAGAAACCGTCTACAGACTCGAGCTGGTTAACTCCGACGAAAATTATGTGTATACGCAAACAACCTCGAACAGACGAGCGTGGCTGGTGAATAAGTTTGAACGGCTCGTGGATTGCATTCATAACAAACAGATCAACGAACCGCCATCAGAATATATGGAACATGCTTTAAGAAGATTGGAAATTAAGTTGAGAGAGCTTGAAGGCTGATTAACAAAGGAAATCTAGACATATTCATAATTTTTTAATATAATTTCCCTTGACAAAGTTTAAACAACTGTTCAGACTAATAATATGAATTTTTTCGCAACGACATATCAATGGCATCAAATTACCTGCCCCATTCCGGGGGAAGGTGTGTTTGCCGTCGATCGTCGAATCTAGCGATTAAATAGTCTGAGCCAAGACTGAAAAGACCCAGGTAAGCACAAAAAGTTTACCTGGGTCTTTTTCGTTCTCTGGAACATTTTGATTTTTGAAAACAGAATAAGGTAAGTCAACATTTTTATAATGGGGTAGTATCCAAGCGGTCAAAGGATGCGGTCTGTAAAATCGCCGACTCCGGTCTTCGTAAGTTCGAATCTTACCTGCCCCATTAATCTTAGTAGCGTAGCTCAGCGGTTTAGCAGCACTCGTCTGATAAACGAGAGGTCGGCGGTTCAAATCCGCCCGCTACTACTTTAAGACTACTTAGCCAAGCGGTAAGGCAGGAGATTGCAAATCTTCGATCCCCAGTTCAAATCTGGGAGTAGTCTTCACTCGGAGTATAATTCAGTGGTAGAAGGCGTAGTTTGGGGCTACGAGGCGAGTGTTCGATTCACTCTACTCCGATTTTAATCACAGGTGGCTAGCTTAACTGGAAAAGCAACTGATTCCAAATCAGTCAGATGGGCGTTCGAATCGCTCGCCACCTGCTCAAATCTTAAATGATTTAACATCTGGTGTTAAATCATTTAAGACAGGTCTTCCACATTAGTGGAATTTGGAGCCCGATGGAGGGGCCGGGTGCCTAAGAGCCCCTCCAACTGATACCGACAGTAGTTTAACGGCTAGAACACCTGATTGTGGGTCAGGAGGTTCGGGTTCGATTCCCGGCTGTGGGATAATGATGGCGATCGTAGCTCAACTGGTTAGAGCAGTGGTTTGTGGAACCAAAGGCTGCGGGTTCAAGTCCCGTCGATCGCCCTTCACTTAATTATAGATTAAAGTTGACTTTAAACTGAGCCTTACGTAATATGTACGTACTAACTACGGAGGACAGACACATGAGTAAGGAAAACAGATTTGACGCTAAGCTCTCAGACAAGGGAGCGATTATTCTTGAAAACTTAGCTAAGTCGGAAGACTTAAGTAAGACAGCGATTGTTGAGAACCTTCTTCGAAAAGCTGCTGAAAGAAACCTGGACATGCCTTCTATTGATTACGAGGTCGCTAACAGAAAAGTAGACGAATCCGACGAGACAGAGAAAATGGAAGGATCTATCCAAGATCGTTTGGAAAAGACAGAGACTGCTCTTCTGAGCGTCCTGGAAGAGATCGGAATTGATGACCAAGAGTTGTATATCATGGCCAGTGGGTACTCAGCCCGATCTTCTTTAAAGAGATACCCGGAACTTCGGAGAGTTCTCAATAATTTCGAAGTAATGAAACCTAGAATGGCTCCGACCTTGAGAGAATCAATAACTCCCACTGCTGCAGTTACTCTTCCTCGAAGGCTCGCCCATAACATACTAACTCTTCTGCACCCTGATTGTCTTATACTGGAAGAGTTTTGTCCGGAGTTTTCAATAGATCCTAACGCAGTTAGTCCGAAATTGAATAAGACTGATGAAGAAGAATCGGACGACTCTGAAGAAAATTAGAAATTGCCCGCGTAGCTCAATTGGCTTAGAGCGTCCGTCTTGTAAACGGAAGGTTAGGAGTTCAATTCTCCTCGCGGGCTTAAAAGGATTATTCATGAAAGATTTAAGAGAGATCTTGGGCGAGATGCTCAAGAAAGATCGACTAGCTCAAAAGAAGACCCTTAGAGTATTCTGCGAAGAGACTGGTATGGAGCCTAGCACTCTAAGTCGAATTGAAAGAGGAAGGGCCGCCAAGATCGAATCTGAAGATCTGGAAAAGATCGGAACCGGATTGGGTCTGGATAAGAATTCCAAAGTCTGGAAAAACCTAAAAATCATGGTAAATGAAATCAATGAGACTCCTCTGCGAGAATTGACCGAGGAAGAACTAGATGGCATGATGCCTCTTATTCCAGTGAAGTCTGACGGCGAGGTTATGACCGAAGAAGAATTGAAATCACTGAGAGAAACTCTCAAAAACGCTTAGGAGGTGATGATATGGAATCCGACCAGGATGACCAACAGAGCGGGAATAGTTCCCGCATATTTTTAGAATAGGACCTTAGTTCAATGGAAGAACACTAGATTTTGGCTCTAGAGGTGGTTGAGTTCGATTCTCCCAGGTCCCGTTTTAATTTTAACCAAATCCTTGTAATATAGAACAATGATCGAATTTTACGAACTGCAGTGCTGGTACTTCTCCGACGGGGAGATCCACGGAATTGACAACCCAATCCCACTAATTAGGATCATGGACCATGATAAGGCCAAAAGACTCTTAATAGACCTTCGGTCCGAGTTCTCCAAGATTATCCACGAAGAAGGCCAGATCAACAATGCTAAATCGATGGAGATGATCTTTATCCGCCACCTCACTAAAGAGGAATGCGAGAGTTTCATGGACGAGATACCGTTCTCGCTCCTGTACAAAATCTGCAACGTATTCTATGTGAAGAAAACTCTTTACTCTGGAAAGTAATCGACTTATCTTATTTCTCAAGTGCTTGCGTAGCTCAGTTGGTAGAGCACATCCTTGGTAAGGATGAGGCCGGCGGTTCAAATCCGCTCGTAAGCTTATTAAAAACCGTCTGAGAAGGCGGTTTTTTGTTTTAAATTTGATCCAGACCTCGTAGTATACCTACATGGGATCAGGCACTTATTACTCACCGACCACGATCTACTCAGATGATACCTCCTCAGATTACGGGAGAAGATCATATTTCCACCAAGACACGAGTTCGGCGAGCTCTTATGGACACTATTACGTATATGAGAGTGGTGAAGAGCCTGCGAAGTTGGCATCTCTTAGAGAAGCCATCCGCAAGAAGATTCCGCAGTGGAAAAAGTCCGCTGAAAGAATTAAGGAAGTTGAAAAGGATCTGGAGATTTTTAAAATTGGCCAGATCGTGGAAAATCCTGAAGGATCACTATTCTACTTTAAAGGTTTCAATATCTTCCAAAAACCCACCCATGGGGGAGTAGACCGCAGCCTACTAGCTCTCAAAACAGACCGTAGTATTCCATTCGATGAAAGCACCTCTACGAAAGAGATTTACGGAGCGTTTAAGAAGGCTCTCGATGCTATAAAAGAACACATTCTTCTAAGAGATAAGAGAATGTCTGAGCACATTCAAAACATAAACCGTTGCGAGATCCACCCAATCTTCCGCATCGATAATATCGAAGTCGAGGTAGGCTTTAACCGCGTCGAACTTAAAGTCTATTGGGAATACGGGGCAGTCCGTTTGGAAAGTAAACGACGCAGTACCCGAAAGATGGTTATCTGATGAAGAGCTTCTTCGACAGTGTGACCGACCTGGAGTTTGATCTTCTCCGAATTGGTGAAGTTTGTGATCGTGGCGGTCTATTTGAAGAATGGGACTCCCTGGTAAACAAACTTATTAGAAGCCACCACCTCCATCAACTAGGAACTGTGGTCCGATCAGAGGACGGTCTCGATTTCAACACACTAGGGCTGTGGCATCGACCAGACTTCTCCAGCGTTCCATGCACTTTCAAAGAATTCATAGGAAAGGGAATGTCGGTCGAAGAGTATGCTTACTCTATGAGACTGGAAGAGGCTCTGGACAAAAACAAGTTCAAGGAGAACCTCACTTTGTATTTCAAGAGTCCAATGGCCTACGAGAAAAAATGGGCTAAGCACCTGGAGCTTTTAACCAAGAACGACAATAAAGAGCATCTAATCGCCGACCTCCGAAGTCCTGAAGACGTTGAGTTCAAATGCTATATGGACTATAGAACTAATAAACTAGTAGTGAAACTCAGCGTCCGCCACAAGCTCTGGACCGGAATGAGATCTAAATTCAGACGGCGGAGAAAAATTATCCTCTAGAGTAGGGCATTGGGTGGGAAGGAGATTTAGTATTACCTTCTCGTCTACGCTCTGGGAAGACCTTATCCTTATCCATGTCTGGCTGCTTGCCAATATTCGGGCAATAAGCATAATCATACCTTAGGTTGTAGGTGTGATCATCCATCCACTTGAATCCGATCAGAACGTACTGGGTCATGAACTCTTTGGAATCCAGGGCCAGTAAAAATTGCTTATCGTTGTCATCGTAAGGATCGAACATTGAGCTCGCGTTATCGATCTCTTCGACCTTCAGCCCTTCTATGGCCTCGTATAGAAAATCTTTGAGATCCCCTTTAAGGTTCTTCATAACATCCTCAGGAGACTTGTTAGTCATCTGCTCACGAGCCAAATAGTTCAATGCGGTGTAAATGGGGATGTAACACTTTCTGGTCATTCTAGGTTTATCCTGGGCCGCCAGAATCTTGTCTACTTCCTCACTCACGACTTTGATTGATTTTGAACTGGTTACTTTTTTCATTTCTGAATCTCCTGATTCTGTTTTTATCTGGTTAGGATCTCGAACTACTTTTTTATTTTGAGCCAGGGCTGCTATGTTGTGAAGAAGGTCCATGTCGTCTTCCAACTCTCCTGTCAACCTTACAAAGTTTCCTTTGGGCTTTCCTTGAACGGGGAAGTAAGCTCTGGGGCCTTTGAACAGAAACTTTGTATTGTTTAACGTGAAGATTTTGGCTACTTTACTCTCCTGAGCTTCCTTCAATTTAGTTGCTAATTCTTCGACGTACTGGGGCGTTACCAGCATTGGAGAGGTCAGATAAACCTTCTTCAGAAAAGCGAAGAAAGGGATCATCTTAGCATAGAATCTCTCGTTCAAATGAGAATGGAAAATAACATTATCAAGATCGTTTATGAACTTAACCGAAGTAGGCAACCTCTTGGTTAGTGCCAAGGAGAGCTCTTCTCCGCGAACTATAAACACCATGTACTTTATGACCTGACCGATTTTACTTTCCATGACATGAATCGATCCCTGATTAGATTCGACCAGTGTCGTGATCTTTTCCGTATCTTCTTCAGATATGTCCATATTATCCAGCAGAGGAAGAAGAACTCCCGGAAGGTCCTGGTGAATCTCCTCTGGAGCTTTAACATCGCCCTCTTCGATCTTCTTCTGCATTAGACTCTGAACAAGTTCGGCGAACTTCTCTGGATCTAGTCTATCCTGAGCAAAATCATAGAAATCTAATTCACGCATCCTGATTTCTTCGTACATGCCAAGCTCTGAAACAAGTTCCGACTCCCCTAAGAGTGCCATTAAGTACGCAGAGTCGTAGTTAAACTTAGGGTCTAGCAAATGCTGGTAGTGGATGTGCTTATAAACTTCGGGGTTCGCCCTTATAGCCTTCAACAAGAATTCTTTATCATTTGAAAGGGAGTCTGGGACCAACCGCAAATTAAGAGGATACCTCTCAATGGCTGCTAGAGCAATCTCCTCATCCTCTTGGAGATGGTCTAGGATGCCTCGGTAGGCTTCCCTACTACTACTTTCTCGAACGTACTTCAGTACTAAGTCCCTGTCATGCTTCAACCTATCGGAAGCATGGGAAAAGGTCAGTGGATCGATCTCCATGAGCTCTCGCACGTAATCACCATCATCTAAAAGTTCCTTAGGTAGGTATTCAACGATGCCAGGACCTTGTTCCTTAATCAACTTCTCCATAACTTGGAGATCTTCCCAAGGACGAGAGTCGAGATCTATATCATAGTCCACTCGTAGTATGGCCTTATCCAGGGCATCCCAGCCTGGGTGCCCGTCTATATCAAGCTCGTCTGCATCCCAATCTACCTCAACTTCATCTAGACTAAGATCTTCTTCGTCTTCTTCTTCAAAATCGTCGAAATCTATCTCCAAATCCGACAAATCTAACTCAAAGTCATCATCTTCTTCCGCCGCCTTAATAGCCCGATCGACGTACTCGCTAACCAGGGACTTTACTTTTATAGAATCACGGTATTTTTTCATTGGAATCTCCCGTACTATTCCCCAAAAAATTAAAGAACTACAACCACGCCATCTAAGCCGGAATTAAATAGCGGGGTTTACAATTAAATGCAAGGAGAGTAATCTAGAGGAAAGGAACAGAAACTAATAGTTATTTAATGAATTTGTATACAACAAGGAGAAATAATGAATAAACTGATGACTTTAGACGAAGTTGCGGAAATCTTCCAGGTTTCAGACAAGACTGTCTCTAACCTAGCTAAAGAAAAGAAATTGCCCTCGGTGAAGATCGGCAGATCTGTGAGATTTAAAGTAGAGGATGTTAACAAGTTCATAGAAGATTGTTCTGATTCTACAGACTACAATCTCCAAGCTCAAGAAAAACTGCAGAACAAAATTCGAGAAGATTTATCAGAAGCCCCTTTTCGATTTAGCCAGCACCGAGATTTAACCCTGGGTTTAACTTCTAATGAGGACCGAGTGGCTATTCGTACTCAATTTAAAAATTCTAATTGGGGATCTGTCTCGCTAGACACTGGATTCGAAATCTACCTTCAGGGGGCGAAGAATATCTTCAACATGCTCTCGGCTCTAGAGAACATTACTCAAGAGTTAAAGGACCGTTACTTCTCTTTGACTGGAAAGTCTTGGGACCAGGGAGCCTTAGAACAAGGGTTATTAACAGTTGCCTAAAAATCTATGAATAAATTAGAAAATCTATGAATTTCTAATACTTCTTTAATTTGATTACTTATAGTGTAGAGTGGTGAACTTTTCACAATACTCAAAAGGAGAGTTTACCATGAAAACCTCAAGGTTGAAAATGAAAGTAATCAAAGTAACTAAAACTGAAGTAGAATTCGAAGATGGGACTGTAATCCCTCACTTGATTGAATTCGAGGATGATGAGATTCCTACCATAGAAGAATTTCAGAATGCCTACAATGAGTTTCTTGAAAGAATGAAGGAGACTCATGAGTGAGAAACTAATCTCAATAGGGAAAGCTTCTAAACTTCTGGGGATGGATATCACCTCGCTCCGTAACTGGGAGGTAGACGGAAAGCTAGTTCCGATAAGGACTGCTGGAGGCCACCGAAGATACCGGCTCTCTGATATTGAGAAGCTTCAAGGAATTTCTTCCAAAGAAGACTTAACTTCAGAAGTAGCTATTTATTGTAGAGTCTCTTCTCATGATCAAAAAAAGAAAGGCGATCTTGATCGCCAGAAGTCCAGACTACTTGATTACTGTATTAAGAATAACTTTAATGTAAGACATTGCTTCGAAGAAGTAGGCTCAGGAATGAACCCAAAGAGGTCGAAACTTAAATCTTTGTTCAAAGTAGTCACCGGGAATGAAATTTCAAAAGTGATCATCGAGCACAAGGACAGGCTTACTCGGTTTAATTTTGAGTTCCTTGAAGAGTTCTTTAAGTCTCACCAAGTTCAAATTATCTGGGTTGAAGAAATTCTTAATAAGAGCTTCGAAGAAGAATTAGTTAAGGATATTCTAACTTTGATGTCTTCGTTCAGTAATAAGATTTATGGTAAGCGTTCCGCCACTTTAAGGAAGAAGAGTAAGAAGTGAAAGATTTAACTCTCACCTTAGAATCAAAGATTCCTGATCTTGGAGAAACTTACTCCAAACTGGAATCCTTTGGCGAGTTTTATTCTCATCTGGAGAGAACTCTCTTTCAAACCTTGTTCGAAACTTCTTCAGTAAATCAAGAGCTAAGGAAGAACCTTAAAGCTCAATTTATGAGAGAGTATAATATCCAAGGTAGGATTTTTAACGCTCTTTGGGTTCAAGCAAAAGGGAAACTAGACTCTTACAATCAACTTCTAAGATTAGAATCCTCAAAAAGAAATACCAGAATCAAAGACTTGAAGTCCAAGATTAAAAAGATTGAGAAGGAAGTCAAAGATCGAAAGAGGAAGCATGGTAAAGGATTCATTGAGTTGAAACCTCATGAAGTTCTCGAAAGAGAAACTAAGCTTTCTCACTGGAGGAAGAAACTCAATCGCTTAGAAAACAAGACTTCCAGAGAAGGTTACACTTTTGGTTCTCATTCTTTCTTTAAGAAACAATTCACTGATGAAAAGTTCACCCAAGATCATGAACTCTGGCTCCAAGAGTGGAGAAGAAAAAGAAACCATTACTTCTACCTATTAGGTTCAAAGGATGAACCCAACAAGAATCAACACTGTCAATATAAACTTCAAGATTCTGGATTAGAATTACTCCAGATTACTTTACCTTATTGTTTGGAGAATTCCATTGGTAGGTACATCGAAGTTCCAGTAAAGTTTAATTCCTACTCAGATAAGAAGAACGAGAGATACTACTCTTACTTCAAGGAAGCTTTGGATCAAGGAGTAGCTCTTAGTTACAAGTTCTTCAAAAGAGAGAACGGGAATTGGTATACTCAAGTTTCCTTTACTCTAGAAAAAGAAGTTAAAGATACTAAGCAAGGTTACATTGGAGTTGATTTAAACTATGATCTAGTAGCTACTGCTTCTTGTAATCATCAAGGAAATTACCTTGGCTTTAAAGAGTATTCTTATGAATCAGAAGGAAAAACCACTGATCAAATCAGAAATGAATTATCTTTGGTAGTAAAAGATGTTGTCACCAGAGCTAAGGATTCCGGGTTTGGTATTGTGATTGAGAATCTGGATTTCACTAAATTGAAGCAAAAGTCTAGAGGAAAGAAAACTAATCGAAAGCTGAACCTAATCCAATATTCTATCTTTCGTCAGCTTTTAGAATCTCGGTGTTTGAAGCGAGGAGTTAAGCTTAAGATAGTAAACCCAGCTTATTCCTCAATTATTGGAAGAAATAAATATTCTAAGAGATTTGGCATCGGAGTTCATAGCTCCGCTGCCTTTGTTTTAGCCCGAAGGGGCTTTAGATTCAAAGAGAAA
>Ga0129345_1000956_pt1 | contig 10899 bp, 8 predicted proteins | sample CPBDNA_FD_94425 | JGI IMG/M metagenome (GOLD analysis project Ga0129345, IMG submission 94425) | Freshwater to marine salinity gradient microbial communities from Chesapeake Bay, USA - CPBay_Sum_20_0.8_DNA | ecosystem: Environmental > Aquatic > Marine > Coastal | place: USA: Chesapeake Bay...
CCAGCCGCAGTAGCTCGAGCTGCTATAATTTGTGAATATGTGTTTGCCATATTATTTCTCTATTAATACCCAACCGTTGTTTACATTATAGTATACAAAACCTATACCAGCTCTATCAATATCAATAACAAAATCAGAATCACTTGCTTGAATTTTGTTACCATTACGTGCAACTGTAATATTGTTTGTAGCAGCGTTTCCTTCACCATCAATAATTCTTACCTCATCTCCCATAGATGGAGAGCTTGGAAGTGTTACAGTAACTACTCCAGAAGAAACATCTACAATTAGTTTATCACCAGCAGATGCATTTATGTTTGTAGATGTAGTATTCCATACACTTGACTGAAGCATATGATATGAAGCAATGTTAATATAATCAGCAGAATCAGCTGCAGAAGCAAGTACAATAGACGATCCATTAGTTGCTGTATAATCTGCTTCATCAAGCAAAATACCATTCAAGAATACTTGAGTATTACCTGCACTGTATTCTAGTGTTGTACCGTTCGCATCTGTACCTGAGAATATTGTTTGTCCAGAATCGGCTACAAAACTAAATGTATTAATACCGCCAGGATATACTTTACCACCACTAAATGATGTAATAGTAAGTTCATTACCAGAATCAGCTGCTGTTGTAAGCACCAAGCTAGTACCGTTATTAGCTGTATAATCTACAGTTTCTTTTAGCAAGAAACCATTTAAGTGAGCCATAATCATACCAGATGAATAGCTCAGCGTGGTTCCGTTAACATCTGCTCCGGTAAATGTAGTCTGTCCTGCAGTTGCTGTGTAGTTAAACTTATTAATATTAAATGCTGCAGCGCCCCCGCCCGTACTTACGGTGGGTGTTGAACCATAAACAATAATTGCAAACGGAGAAAAACTACTTGGAAGTCTTATTCCTGATGCATCATAAAATTCAGCTGTAAATCCATTTACAGTTTTGTTGCTTATTCCTACATAATAGTCATCAAATGTTTCTGCGTCTGTAACTACTACATAGTCGGTGTCAGGCTGTGCAGAGCTAAATGTAAAATCAAGTGACCCGTTGCCTGCATTATAATTGCTCCAACTAATACCATTGCCAGATCCATTTGAAGTTGTAGCAACTCTTGCAAATGCAAAAGGCGCGATAACGTTTTGAGCTCCTACTCTACCATCCACTAAGTTATTAACATATGAACTATCAACTGTGTTCTGGATAAGAGAAATAGTTTGAGCAGAATCTACTGTACCGGAACCTCCGCCTCCAGAATTAGCTTCTCTAAGCGCAACATAAGCACTATCAACAGTAGCTGTAATAAGTGCAATAGTAGCAGCAGAATCCGTACCAGCTGTGACTCTAGCATTAATATAGGCAGAGTCAATAGTGTTTGTAATATCTGTTGTTAATGCGAGAGTACCAGTAGTAGTGGGTAGGGTAAGATCAACATTACCAGAATAGTTAGCATGAGCATCTGATTGAATTCTTGTTCTATGTGCGTTTGATACTTCACAATAAAAATCAGCATAAGCTACACTGCCAGTACCAGAACGAATAGTTATTCCACCGTCCTGAATTGTAACTCCACCTGTAGATCCATTACCATCAATAGTAAGAGTAGAATCATCTAAAATACTAGCTAGGAAAGCATGATTAATCGTTGTTGTAAGATCTGAGTCTACTCTAGCTGCAGTGTAGTATAGATTGGTAGATCCTTCAGTTAAAGTATCTGTGGTATGATTAGATAAACTGCTAACAGTACCAGTAACATTACCGATAAAACCAGTTTGAGCTGTTATTGTGGTGCCTGTTATATCAAGTGGGGTGGCCGCGCCAATAATAACGCTTTCCATTGTTCCACCAACAATGGTTACATTATTAAGATTAGCACTATTAGTTGCTGTAAGATCATAGAATGTACTAGTACCACTAGTAGCTGATACAGCTCCTACGTTAAGATTGGCTAGGGTAAATCCAGTTCCAGCTCTATCTACTATGTTTGTTGGAACTGTAGAATCAAATGCTGCATCTTGTAAACCATTAAAGATATAATATTCACCGTTAGAAGCGTCTCTAAAAAAGCCAGTGTGTTCTTTAGTAGTACCACCATCTGGAGAATAATGACCTATGAAACCTATATCAACCACATCAGACGTTTCATTGCTATCAGCAAGATGTAGCAACGGATCAACCACTGTGTATGTAATAGAATTAACAGTTGTTGTTGTTCCGTTTACTGTTAAGTTGTCTGCTGTAATATTAGAGAATGTTACAGAATCAGAAGTACCTACAGGTTGGCCGATAGAAATTTGACCAGAAGATATAGTAACACCAGTACCAGCGCTAAAATGAGCTCTTACTTCTGAGGCACTAGGACCAGTATATGTAATTACACCAGTAGAGTTATTATACGAAAGAGACCCATCTCCTCCTGTATCCGTAACGGATATTAGTTCCCTAGCTTCTACTGAGTCAACAAAATCAGTACCTAGTGTAGGAAGCGTTGGAGTGTTTGTAAAGTTAGTATAATCAAGATAATATGTGCCGTCCTGATTATCAAGAGTGTCTGCATCAACGTTAAGAGCATCTACAAATGTCTTATTTACTCTTGTATCAATAAGAGTATTTACTTCTGCAGAATCTACAAAATCCGTACCTAAAGTTGGTATGGTTGGTGTATTAGTAAAATTGTTATAATCTAAATGATAAGCGCTATTTTGTCCACCTAAGGTATCAGCATCAATAGTTAGAGCATTAATAAACGCTGCATCTACGTCTGCAATAATAATAGCCGACACGTCTGCTGAATCTACTAAATCCGTAGCTGCTATAATAGCCGACACATCCGCAGAGTTTACTAGGTCAGTAGCTGCAATGATAGCTGATACATCAGCAGAGTTTACTAGGTCAGTAGCTGCTATAATAGCTGATACTTGAGCAGAATCTACATAATCATTACCAAGTGTTGGAATAGTAGGAGTGTTTGTGAAGTTATTATAATTAAGAAAGAAAACACCATCCTGTCCATCTAAAGTATCTGCATTTATATTAAGAGCATCTACAAACGTTTTATCTACTGTAGCAACTATCTGACCTTGAACAGCGGCAGAGTCATGAGTATCAGCTGCACTAATTAGCGTATTAATAAATGCGGAATCTCTATAGATATCAACCTGTCTGGCTTGAACATAAGCAGAGTCAATAAGACCTATAATAGTAGCAGAATCAGTTCCGGTAACTTCAATGCCACCAGCTGTTGAGCCATCGCCAACAAATAGCTTCTTAGTATCTGTGGTAAAAATCGGTTCCCCTGATTCAGGGGTGATATTTAATCGCTCCGAATTTGTACCTCTTCTAAACTGTAATGGCATTTATTACCTCAATAATTATGCTGTTATTTATATCGCTATATAGCGCCCATATCTAAAGTAAATCCGACCGGAGAAACTATTGAACCAAAATCCAATGTTTGATTATATGTCGAAGAAAAAGTTAGTCTTTTATTTGAAACATCTGATGTAATTTGCATCCCTGTTCCTGCTGCAAAGGTAAGAGTGTCTCCACCAGTAGTAGCATCAATAGACAAGTCTCCTACTACAGCAGCAGTTCCAAAGTTTTCTGCGAAATCTCCTACCCGTACTGCAATATAAGCAGAGTCAACTAGGGTTGCAACATATCCTTCATTAACAATATTTTGAATTAGATTAGAATCTACTACAGCTAAAATATCTGCAGAATCTGCTGGACTTCTAGTGTTTTCTGCTATAGTAGTTACAAACGCAGAGTCAGGTATGTTAGGTGTATTAAAGAAGTTATTATAATTAAGAAAGTAAACACCATCTTGTCCATCTAGAGTACCAGCATTTACATCTAGATTATCTATGAATGCTTTATTGACTGCGCTATCTATAATTCCCATTATAGATGCAGAATCAGTTGTTAATGGCTGATCTACAAAAGTAAGAGTGCCATTGCCATCAGTAGTAAGTATTTGACTAGACGTACCATCTGCTGTTGGAAAAGAGTAATTTCCTACAGTGAGAGCATCTGTTGTTAAATTGCTGAAATGTGCGGAATCGTTACTAGAAAAGTGTCGAATATCATTAGTGTCAGTCTTAAAATAAAGACGACCGTCAGCATAGTTAATAGCTATCTCACCATACTGGAGATCACTAACTGTAGGTATACGTCCAGCTATACTGGATTTTTTAAGTTTAATATTCGCTGTCATATCGATCCCTAAAAAGGAAGTTATTTAGAGTCGGATAACTAAAAAGCTATCCGACTTTATGTATTATATATCTTAATAAGTACCACCATCTACAGTCTCAATGGATACAAATCCATTTATAACAGAGAAGTCACTATCGGCAAATCTTGCGACACCTTTAGAAGTGTATGTAGCATTTCTACCTTTAATTACTAGGTTACCACCAGATACTTCAGTGACTGTACCGGCTGTATTATCACCAACAATATTAAGTGTTCCACCTAGAGTTTTAGCTAAGCTACCTGTTTCTCCAGAGAATGTAATATTATTAGATGTAACTACACCAGTATTGACTGAGAAGTTAGTAGAGTTAAAGCTAGCAACACCAGCTTGTGTGGTAGATGCATACTCTGCACTAATAGTAAGAGTTGTGCTTGTAGCTGATGTAGTAATAGCACCATTGTTCTGATCACCTTGAACAGTAAATCCTTCACCAATAGTTGCTGTAGCTGTTCCAGCATCATCAGCAGTAAGAGTAATATCATTAGCAGAGATTACACCAGAAGAGGCACTAAAGTGTGTAGAGTTAAACGCTGCAATACCTTTTGTAGATCCATCAGCAGCTGCATCAGTACCTGCAATAGTAATAATACCAGCTCCTGGAGTGACACTAATGCCTGTTCCAGCAGTAAGAATATCACCCATATCTGAATCAACGCGAGCAGTTGTATAGTAAAGATTTGTAAGACCTTCACTTAGACTATCTGTTGTCTTTTCAGCAAACGCAGAATCAAAACCCCCTAGAGCTCCAACAAATGCGTCAGCAGTAATAGTACCAACTCTAATGTCAGCATAATTAAAGGAAGTTTCTGTAATATCAATTTCAGTGTCTGGATCTGTGCTATCTAGACCGGTTTGAGCTAAATTGTCAAAGAGTAGGTATGTACCGTCTGTAGCATCTCTTACAAGACCTGTATGTCTCTTAGTTGTACCACCATCATCAGAATAATGAGCTAAGAAACCCATGTCTAAAGCATCAGATGTTTCATTACCATTTGCAATATGAATCATTGGATCAGAAACAGACAGAGTCGTTGTATTGATTACTGTGTTAGTACCATGTACTGTTAGATCACCATCTATAATAACATTATTAGTAACTTTCAATCCTGAGAATGTAACAGAGTCTGCTGTACCTATAGCTTGACCAATTGCAATTTCACCAGTGGATGAGTTATACGTTACGCCTGTGCCACCAGAAAGTTTACTTCTAATTTGAGCGTCTGTTACACCAGTATAAGAAATAACACCTGTAGAAGCATCATAAGAAATAGTACCATCACCGCCATTATCTACCGCAGATATAGCGTTTTTAGCATCTGAATCAGCTCTTGCTGTTGTGTAATAAAGATTAGTACCTTCATTAATAACAGATGTAGTAATAGTACCAGAGTTACCAAGAGATATAGTAGTTCCATTAATTTCAATAGTACTGTTAGCTAGTTCAGCATTACTAATTTCACCTGTAGCTAATGTAACTGAATGACCAGATAGATCTAAGGTTGTAGCAAGTTCACTATCCGCAATACCGCCTGTTTTAACAGATACGTGACCTGAGTTTACTTCAAAATTAGCTGCGTCAAAAGAAGCAGCACCAATTTGAGATGTAGTAGCTGCAACACCGTCAATATATACAAGACCGTTAAGAGCATCTACTCTTGCATTAGTACCAACACCATCAGCAAACTTGAGAGAACCACCAAGAGAAATTTGAGCTTGGTTGCCTTCACTATCTTCAAATGTGATAGAAGAATTGACCAATTTAGCATTGGTAATACTTCCAGCGAGTTGAGTGTTACTTACACCTCCAGCTTTTATAGCAACCGCACCATTAGTTACAGAGAAGTCAGCTGCAGCAAAGGATGCAACACCCTTAGCAGATGTGGTGGCATCAGTACCAGTTAGAGCAACTGTAGATCCAGTTGTAGATACTGACAGCCCAGTAGAAGCTGAAATAGTTAAAGCTCCGCCAAGAGAAGCAGAAGCTGTAGAAGCTCCATCTGTGATACCAAATGTACTGTTTTCTAACTGAGCATTAGAAACACCAGCTGATTTAATAGTAACATCACCTGCAGTAACTGTAAAGTCAGCTGTGTTGAATGTTGCAACACCTTTCTGAGATGATGTAGCTGTAGTGTTTGTAATAGTAAGTACTTTTCCTGATACAGCAGTTGTTACACCAGAAGCAGAGTTACCAAGAATTTCGAGATCAGAGTCTAGAAGGTTAATTTGACCTGTACCTGCATCACCTGTAACAGTAAGAGTGGTAGAGACAGGCTGTGATCCTGCTGCAGTCAAACGACCTTGAGCATCAACAGTAAAGGTTGGAATTGCTGAAGCGCTACCATAAGATCCAGCAGTAACAGCTGTATTGTCCAGATCTACAGAGATATCACTCGTACCATCTGCAGTAGTAGTAATACCTGTACCACCAGTAATAGAAACAGTAGTACCTAGATTTCTGGCAAAGCTACTTCCTGTTCCACCTGCAAACGTAATATTTTTAGATGCTAGTTTATCAATACTAACTGCACCATCTGTAAGACTAAATGTTAATGTATTAGTAGCAGCGCCGTTATCAATAGTAGCAACGATACCATCTGTACCTATAAAACTAAATGCAGAGTCATCAAGGTCAAATGTGTCTGTACCGGTATTACCATTAAAAGTAATTTCTGTAGCACCTGCAATAGCATCAACATACTCTTTAGTGGTAAGAGAGTTTGTACCAAACCCAGAACGATCCTTGTATCCTACTGGAACATTGATAGCGCCAGTTCCATTAGGAATAAGTTCCAAAGTACCATCGGTGTTTAAAATACTAATAGTGTTGCCGTTGATATCAATGTTATCAACTTTAAGATTATCAATCTTACTATTAGCATCTGTAATGATTGCAGACGAAGCTGTTAGTGATCCATGAGCGTGGTCTAAAAGGTCAGTAAAATACTTACCACCAACAACTTCAATATTAGCTGCAACACCATTTGTTTCTGTGCCAGTACCAATGTAAAGTCGTTGACCGCCGTTGGATATATTACCGGCAGCGTCGTCTAAATAGGAATATGCAAATTCCCCGTTTCTTAAAGACCCCGGTGCGCCAGATGTACCGGATCTTTTTATCTTAATAATAGCTGCCATTTTTAATAAAAGCCTCCATCTTGGTCTACATTAATGCTGACTAGATTATTTCCTGCTACAAATTGTTCAGTAGCAGAATCGTAGATCAGCAAGCCGCCTTCTTCTAGTGCTTGTAAATTAACTCCACCTAAGTCGTTAATTCTAAGTTTTGAAAGGGACAGATTTCCTGCCCCGTCTGTTTTCATAACTGCTCCAGCAGAGTCATCTAGACCAGTATATCTTAAATTACCGATCTGAAAAGCTCCTCGAAACACAGCAGAGTCTGTTACATCTAAACCTGTCTTTATGACAAACTTTTGCTTTATTGCCATTCGTTACAAACTCCTGATCATGACAAATATTTTATGTATTTATACATAATTATGTTTCAACATTTATTCTTTTAGTTCTAAAAGCAGTATTAGCATAATGTGGAACTATAGTAAATTCAAAATTACCATCATTTATATTAGCGTCAATAGTTCCTAGGTCTGAATCAGTCTGAATTACTGCATATTCAGTCATATAAACATTTGTATTGTCATGTGTAAATAGTACTTCAGAAGAATAAAACTTATCATTATCTGTTTCATGTAAAGATACAAGATACTTTACAGTTCTATATTGTTCAATATCAAATCTATCAACAACATAATTACTAGGATCTAATCCTGGTTCTGGTAAGTCGAGATCAGCTTCAAAAAGAGATGCCCCTTTAGCTCTCTCTAGCACATAAGATGAATCAAAAAAGTCCGCTAGTCCTGGGCCAGGTGTTATTGTAGGATCATAGGTATAATCATCTCCTCTGATCCAATCGTTTATAGTATCAATAACTCTAGCAGAATCAAATCCCGTCAAGGGTACAAGTAAGCTAGAATCTACAGCTTGTCCTTCTGCAGGAGCTGGCCCAACAGATAGAGTTCCTCCTCCTCCATCAGCTAAAACTGTCGTTCCTAGAAAGATTGTTTCTCCAGCTAGGAATAATTCTTTAAATTTCTTTGTGGGAGAGCCTAGATTGTATGTAACATCTCTATCAGGTACAATACTACCTGTAACAATAGTGCCTCCAGAATCATAGTTATCTGTGATTCCTGTTAAAACTAAGTTTTGAGGTGTATTGATAAGATTATTATAATCTCTATAGAAGCCAGGAGAATCACCCCCTAGAGTAGAAGCATCATAGAAAACTTGATCTACTGCCTTAATAGGAGTACCTACTACTATCTTTTTAACTATAGTAGTACTTTCAGATACTTTTACTTCTGGCTTTTGACTTACCTTAACTACATACTTGTCAGACATCTACTCACCTAGTTACAGAAGGTGTCACTTGCGCTCTTCCTTCTAGTATCCGCTCAATAATAGTGTTGTTGTCTGAATCCTGATGCTGTAGTTCTACATCATAAACATAACGTCCTGGTTTAAGAGCGTCAGTTTGAGTGTTAGTAAGACTTAAAGTTATCTTACCGTCAGTAGCAGGGGTAGCTACTATACTAGTAAAATTTACTGTGTCTGCACTATCACTGTTATAGGATTTTTTAAGTTTAGCGGATACGGTGTGATTAGTAAGGTTCTTAGTAGAACCATCTAATGAAACTAGATGCACTTCAATTGCAACATCGGCCCCTTGGTCGATGGTAAATTCTTCATATTGGGCCATAGAATTCCTCGCTGATTCATTTGTCGGTACACCAACGCACCCTGCCGCTATTTGATATTATTTATAAGAAAAAAAAATTTAGGCGAAGAATATTTAACTATTGTTTATTATAATAATTTTCTTTCCAGTATTTCCTTATAGCAGCATACGATCTTTTCCAAGTGTTAAATTCTAAGAATATCTTTTTGTTCCAAACGTCATAATATTTTGGATTTTCTGGAAAAGATAAATTTACCATATCCATTTTGTCTTCCATTTTAATTGGAATTAACTGGGCTAGTGGGGTTCCTGCTTTTATAATAACCTCTCCTCGGTTTTTATGTAGAACAAATGGAATGTTCAAACTATGCAATCCTAGTTCGTATTCCATCATACCAATAAATGAAGTAAATGTGTTTTGGTCTACATATGTCACAGGAATTTGTAATAGTTTATACCCTTTGGGTATATCTATAAACCAGGGGGTATTGATTTTTAATACATGTCCAAAAGAGTGTCTTGGTTTATTCTCAAGATGTTTAAATAAATGAAAATCGTGATGGTATGTAACCACTTCTATATTATTTCCTCCTGGACCGATCATTTCATGAGGAATCTTCCAAGTAAAATCCTCACCATCTATAACTATAGTTATATCACACCAGGCTCTGATAACAAAACCTTCTCTCATAACATCAATAATACCAGGACATCTTGAAGAAGATCTACTTCTACCTTCTTCATCTTTTATATTACCTCTAGCAACTTTTTTGATCCAAGGCCTTGGAATCTGTCCAGCTCTAACAATAGGCATTGTGTCTTTAACAGCTTGCATAGAACAGATAAATTTTATTTCAGGCTTTTTAGATTTCCAAAAGCGTAAGGGATTCATCATCACCAAGAGTACCTTTTATAAATGTATTAAAAGCAAGACTTATTCTGGTTTGATCGTGTTCTACCTGATTAAACCAGTGAGTTACATTAGACGGAAATATAAGGAGATCTCCTGACTGTACATTACATTGTACAATCGTGGATGAAAATTCTGTTTCTTCATTGCCATCTCTATAGTGCAAGTAAGGGTAAGAGTATTGGATTTCCCAACCAGGCTTTTGCAACATTAGACAATCATAATCTTTTACTGCATTGATATACAAAACACCACTTAGTATACTATTGGGATGGGAATGCTTATGAATTGTTTCACCTTTAGCAGATCTTGTGAACCAACTCTGTGTAATATACGGTGTAGCAGATTTAGTTAATCCCCACGAATCAAACGCATTAATTATTTGAACATCTAGCCAAATCTTTATAGATTCTAAGAAATCATATTCTGCTAATACTTTTGAGCTTTGACTAAGCTCTCCTTCTGAATCCCCTGGTTGCCAACCCTTATGATGTTTATAAGGCAAACTATCAATCTTATCAAAAATATCATCATTAACAATATTAATAGGAGCACGTGCTCTGTATAACATTGTGGGGAAAATAGGAACTGCGGTTGGTGCTTTTTCTTCCATAACAAAACCTTTTTTATATTACATAATATATATTATACTGGATTCCACTCCGCTTGTCCAGAATCTCTTTGGTGTGTCACATCCCACGATGTTGTGTCTTCATTCCATTCTACAATTTGAATTCTCACGCCATTAGTATCATGCGTCTCTGATCTATTGGGTTGCACAGGTGGTTGCCAATTCCAATCTGAATCTAAAGACCATGAATCAAACGGTTGAGGATTATAACAGGCATTCTGGTTAGAATCATAAACATTACCTATTTGTGGTGCACCCTGTACGTTAAGTGCACTTCTTTGATCACTAGCATACGACCAAGCAGAATCTACTTCAAAAACGTTTATAATTATATTATAGG
>Ga0129345_1000961_pt1 | contig 10879 bp, 10 predicted proteins | sample CPBDNA_FD_94425 | JGI IMG/M metagenome (GOLD analysis project Ga0129345, IMG submission 94425) | Freshwater to marine salinity gradient microbial communities from Chesapeake Bay, USA - CPBay_Sum_20_0.8_DNA | ecosystem: Environmental > Aquatic > Marine > Coastal | place: USA: Chesapeake Bay...
AGTGTTTAACTCAATATAAAAAGAACCTTTTTGGCTCTTTAAAACATCTAAATTTACCCATCCATTTTTTTGGTTTTCCTGCAAAAATTTTACAGCATCTTCAACTTTAACAGATAAATTGCCGATTACAAAATCAGGTGCTGATTCCCTTCTTTTAAAAGAAAATCCATTAGCGAATACTTTTTCATTACTCATAATTATTAATTTTAAATATTAAACTTTGTTTTTATTGTTTCTTTAAACTCATTTTTCATTTGAAAATTTTTGATAACTGCCGATGCCTGTTCTTTTGAACCTTTTAAGGTAGCTTTTAATTGTTGTTCAGTCAACCAAGGCTTGTCATCTTTTTGATTTTGAACAGCATTAGAAACCTCATCAGCAGATGCTATCGAGGTATCAATTCCAATACCCAAATAACCTAAAGCCCTACCAAGTGCAGATGTAAATCCATTCTCTAAAAATGAAGTCTTGTTAATATAGGATGAATCCCTATATTCTTGTGAATGTGCCGAAGCAATAGGATTACCAACATTGTCAAATATTGTTACTTTAAATATTCCTTCTTTATCATTAATATCAATAATCTCTTCATTGATTCGCCATTGCCTGTAACCATCATCGGAGCGGAAATATTTAAGCCTCTCATTAACGGTGATATAGTCTTTGCCTTTAATATTAATTGTTTTCATTCTTTAATTAAATTTAGTTTCATTTGTTTTAAATTTTTAATGTTGTCCAAAGTAAACAATTCAGGATTTGCAACTCTCTTTAAAAGAGTAGGTTTGGAAATACCTAATTTATTAGCCACCTCCTGAATTTTTAAATCGTGTTTGATTAACTCGATTTTAAATTCCTTTATTAAATCATTCATATAATATATATTTTTTACAAATATAAAACTTTTTTTAATTAAATAAAAATATTTTATATAAAAAAACCCCTATCAAATCGAAATTGTCAAGGGGTCAGCAAACAAAAAAGAAATTTTTGCTACTTAAATTTTGATTCATAAATTGAACTTACATCGTTATTTTGGTTAGGTGTGTGAAGTTGTAATTTGTACTCATTTGATTTCATGTAATGGGTCATTGAATCAATGTAACTTGAAACAGTTTCCTGAAAAATATCACTTCCAAAATCTAAATAAATTTTATTGTGCATTGAAATATGATCAAAAGCATTGTTGTAAAACGTTCCCTCATATCTTGATGTAAATTCTCTATTGTCATTTAAAATCTCTTGGGTAATAATTTGTTCAAGTTTTTTATCAGCTGTATCTCTTGGCCTTCTAAAAGTACCAGAAATTTTACCATTAAAATAATCACTATCATTTAAATCATTAGAAAGGATTTGTTTTTCCATTATAATTTCACCAGTAATAGTTTTATCGCCATCGGGGATTTTTCTTTCAATAATGTAATCGGATGAATCGGTTTGGTTTAATTCTGCAATATAAGCGTTGTCAATATAAGAACTGTCATAAGTTCCAGAATCCGAAATTTGTTCTGGCAAAAAAATAAATACACGAACCTCAATATCATCATCATTGTTTTCAATAATTAATGGATTCATTTTAAAAACAAGCTTTCCCCATTTATTAATTGTTTCGGTTGTTTTTGTAATACCTCCAGTTGCAGATTGCCATTCGTTTGTTTCAAAATTATAATAATGATTTGCCGATGATGAATCAATTGCTTGTATTTGAACTCTCCAATTATATTTTGCAGATGAACCACTTGTTTTAATATAGTAACTAAAAGCAAACTCAATTTCTGCCTTACTTTTTATTATACATGAATCTGGTTCTGAATTTGTAAAATATGTTGTGCTTGGATCATTGAATAAATTTGTAGCTTTTAAATACTTATTACCAGATAAAGCTTTTACATCACTATCCAAATCGCGAGCAACATTCCCTCCATTTAAAACAAATGCCCATCCTCTTGCACTTATAAATTTAATAGCTGTGAAATTTGGGTTTTCATTTTTAATATTTATTTTATTTATTTTAATAGGCAAAACAACTCTTTTAATTGGTTTTTCAAAACTTTTCATAAAAGAATTGCGCAAAGGAATTAATTGCCTTGGAGTTGAAAATAAAACGTTTTTATTCTCATTAGTTTTATAAGTACCCTCCGAACTATAAACCTTATAATTGATTTGTTCAGTTCCCGTTTTTAATTGCTCTTTTTGATAATTTTTAAGTATTGACATTTTTTTATCTTGTAAAATAAACTAATGGTGCATCATAGCCCTCTGTTGTTAAAAAATCTTGTGTTATTACAATACTATCTAAAACATTACCCTGGTCATCTTTTGCAAATATTGTCGCTGTTCTCGATGTTGAACCTCTATTTGATCCCCAAGCAATATTGAAATTGTTTGTTGTCGATTCACTTGCAGAAAAAGTAATTGTATCCAGACCACTTCCATATTTTGAAAAAGACGTGGGAGAAAGTTGAACTAATTGCAACCAGTTTGAGTTTTGACTGATTGTAACTCGACCATTATGTGTAACATTAATTTTTAAGCTTCCAGCATTTTCATCAACATTAAATTGGCCACCTGGATTGAATATTGCAGTTGTTGATTGAACAGTCCCACCACTTGGGCTTCCTGTTAAAACAAGTGTAACCGTTTGATTTTCACTCCCAATACGACCATCAACACCTATTACATAATCAGTATATTCATAATCTGGATCAATATTTTGAAACAATAAAGATGCACCGAAAAAACTATCTGAAACAATAATCCCATCAACAGGCGAATAACTGCCAGATATCAATCCAGTAACATCATTTGCTGTTGCAAATTCTCTTGTTCCTGTTGCTGTAAGTGTAACATTTCCAGCAAAACTCGTATTTCTTAATCCAGTAAAAACAAGTTGAGTTTTATCAATTGTTGTATTCGATGTGTTGTTTGTTATATTTACGGTTGTTGTGAATTGTTCTTCAATAGGTGAACCTCCGAGATGTAAATAATTTGTTTGCGGAAATAATGGAATAGTTCCTGAAACTGTAACTATAATATTTGATCCACTTAAAACTTTTGTTGTTGTGTGAACTTCATCTGAAAACTCCCCTTTTGATGATCTACAAACCGCTGTTAATTGATCTAAACTTGTAAATTCATAATTACCATAAATAGAAAAAGGTTTTACAATAAATTCAAAAGAAAAAGCATCCCCGACTTGCGATGCTGTGTATTGCATCTGATGTTTTACTGGATAAACTTGAACTAATCTTGTATTTGATGTCAATGCTAATAAAGTAAATGTTCCCCCTATTGCGCCAGGTACAGGTGTTGGAGGCGTTCCAATTGTCAAAGTTTTTGTGTCAGTATCTGATCCTAAAGCATTAATCCCAGTAAAGGAAATAGTTTGATTATTATAAGACAAAAGTGGCGTAAAACTAATTTTTGGAATTATCCGATTATCTGTTTGTGTTGATCCATCTGGCAAAGTCCAAGTGCCACTAACCAAATCACTTCCCAAATTACTTACATAAAAATGAAATAGTCCATCGGTGTTTGCAGTTGTAATTCCATTAATTAATAAATCAGGTGGTGTAATAGCTAAAACAATGTCTTGCTCCTCACCGAACGTAATACTCGCATTGTTATCAATTAAAGTATCTGCCCCAGAAGGGCAAACAGTTTGCTGATCGATTCTATTGTCTATAAGATTTGAATTGCTTATAATATACCAACAGCCATAAGATTGAAAAATCCTTGAATTTGTTAATCTCAATATAAATTCCAAAACCTCTTTACAATTTCTAAAATCTAAATTCTCATTGTAAAGGGGAATGTCATTTATTGTGATATCATGGAAAATAGTAGATTGTTCAGAAAAATCAAATTTATCACTAATAGTGTCAGTTGATGAATCAAATTTTCTTATGTCATTAGCAATTTTTAAATCAAATCTATGACCCGTTTTTTTTAGTATTTCTAAAAGATAATAAAAAAGTGTTTTTGTTGGATCGAGAAATTCAGTTGCAGTTTCAAAAAAATTGTTTTTAAATGGCGATGGGGCATCAAAACCTTCAAGAGTGCCAAGACCATCAATTGCCTCTAAAGTTACTTCATAAGGGGTTGTAGTCATCGCCTCTTGCCAACGATCCACAACAATAAAGCCCGACCAATACGATTCCCAAAATACAGCAGTACCAAAATCACCATTATACAATGACTGAATTTTATCCCAATGAAATTCTGTATCTTCATAATTTTCACCGAAAGAATTGTAGTAGTAAACATCAACTCGATATTCCCTTTCATCAGTTTTGTAAAAATCATCAAATTCAGAAAAATCGGTAATTAATAAATTCAGTTTACATCTTGAACCTCTAATGGGTGAATAAATATCATCATCAGAATCCCAAGTTATTTCAATGGGATTTCCTGTTCCAACAAGATTGAAAACCTCCCCATCATAATTTTTTTTAGATATTTGAACAAGTACTGGTCTGTTATTTTGATCCGAGAAATATAGTTCAAATTTAGGATTCCATTTGTTTATTAAATCTGGCATTATAAAATTCTGTTTCTTTGTTTATTTGCTCTTTGCAAAGCCACAACCAAGTCCTGACCATGCAATCTAAATTCACCAGTTACATTTACATTACTCCCGCCCTGATTTCCAATCATTCCTTTTAATTTATCTAAAGGTGCGACTACTTCTGGATTTGATCTTGCCCCTGAATATTCACCCATAAGTCCAAGTGTTGGCCCAGATATTATTCCACCATTAGCAAATGCTCTTGGCCCATTTTTTTGCATTTTTGCAGCAATACCCTTAATGACAGCACCAGCGGCAATTGCAGCCAAACCAGTAGCAACACCAACTATTGGAATTGCGAATGTCTTTGCAAGATTAGAAGCTAAAACAGCAGCAGTTCCCATTTGTATTAATAAATCACCAATGGTTTTTAAAATCACTTGTGCTAATGCTCCAAACACATTTTGACCCTCAATTAAAGCTGTCCCGAAAGCCTCTGCCCCTGCAATCGCTATCTTGGAAAAATCTATGACTATCAAGTTTGATACATTATTTGATAAATTTTGCAGTCTTTTAAAATGTTCCTGCAATTTATTGATTCCACCGCTGACAATCTTAACCTCTGAATTTACTTTTTCTCCATCAATTAATCCTTTAGCAGATATTTCGTTGACTGATTGTACTTGTTCCCTGACATTACTTATTGCTTTTTGAAATTGTATTGTTTGAGCGGTTTGTCTTTTAGTTTGTACAATATTACTTTTTTTTGTTTCAACTAATTTAATCTCTTCATTGTTCAAACTTTTAATTGACTTTGCCTGCTCATCAAACTTTTTATTTATAGAAGATATGTCAGCACTAAAACCCTTTGATAAAACTTCCCTTAAAATTGTGCCATATCTATTAACCTCATTGCCAAGTAAATTAAATTTTTCCGCAGCCTTACCTAAAAGAACAGTTAATTTTGATTGTAAAAAATTCCTTAAATTTTCACCAGCTTCGACAATATCATCAAAAAATATGACAAGTGCTGAAACCGCTGCTATTGTGATTGCTACTGGAGCAGATATTGCTCCAATCGCTGTGGCAATACTACCCAATACAATAAGCAAGGGAGGTAAAATTGCTGCTAAAGCACCGAAACGCAAAATTCCTTCTTTTAATTTAGGTGAAAGACCAGCAAATTTTTGGATTAATTTTGTTAGTGATGCAAGTGTATTTTTAAGAATAGGTAAAAGTATTTTTCCAAATTCAGCAAGCGCAATATTTAGGTTATCTTTTAAAGTAGAAAATTGACCAGCGAAAGTCCTTGAAAGTTTCTGCATACCATTTTCAAACCTACCACCAGCACTTGTTGCCTTTATGAACGCTTGATTAAGTAACTCGAAGGATATATTACCTTCGCTTGCCATATCCCTTAATGCACCAGCATTTTTTCCAGTTACATCCCCTAAAAGTTGAAAAATAGGTATTCCATTATTTACAAACTGGTTTAAATCCTGTGTCATTACCCTACCAGCTGCGGAAGATTGACCAAATGCAACAGCAACTCTCGAAAGATCAGCACCAGCAACAGCAGAAACATCACCAAGTAATTTTAATGAGTTAAATGCTTGATCGGAGGTCATTCCAAAACCAATTAATTGATTGTTCACGTTTGCCAAATCCTTTAATTGAAAAGGAGTTTGGGCTGAAAATTTAACAAGCCTTTCAAAAGCAATTGCACCAGCTTCGGCAGAACCAGTTAAAACACCAAGCGATGTTTGTAACCTTTCAAAATCACTTGCAGATTTCACAGCTGCTGTTCCAGCTAAAACAATTGGAAGCGATAATTTTGTAGATAAGTTTTTTCCTATTCCAGTTAATTTATTCCCAAAATTTTTAAGATTTGAAGATGCTGTATTTAATCCAGCGTTTAATTCTTCTACATCCGCTGAAACTAATATCCTTAAATGTTCCTGATTTACCATAATACAAAAATACAAAAAAAAAGAGGGTTAAATTTTAACCCCCATTTCCTTTACTTTCTCTAAAAACTTTTTAAATTGCTCTGGTGTAGATTGTGGTTGACTTGGTTTTAAATATTTGTCCTGTGGCAAAGGAAAAAGTTTTTCAGGCTTAATCATTTGGCTTTTTTTCTGACAATTGACATTGTGTATCATTGTTGACAAATATCTGGTCTGCTCCCATTGTAAATTTAATTTAATTGTATGAGATTCGCCAAGCCTTTGATTTTCTGCCCAAGTATATTTCCAAAAATTATCAGGATTTATGCCGACTTGCCCAATATAATAATCAAGTAATTTATCCCAGTTTAGGGGGTCGGCTCGCTCTTTCCCTCTTCTTCCGTTTTTCGTTCAATGCCCATATTAAGATCAGTTCCTAATATCTTTGATTCGGTCATTGCATTTACTATTTTAACAAGTTCATCTTGATTAACATCTTCAAGCCAAAATCCTACCTTGTATTCATTATAGTCAATTTCGTTTCCCTCCTCTTGGTCATACGCTAAAAGACCTGAATAAATTAAAGCCCTGATTGCTGTGATTGATATTCCATTTTCAAAAACTTTCCCTAACCCGTCAAGCGAAATGCCCAACAGGTCAGTAAAGTTTGCCCAAAAATTCATTGAAAAATGTAACGTACGAATTTTCCCACCTATTTTTAAGGAATAGTAACCCCTTTTTTTGTTTGCCATTATGTCAATCTTTTAATTCTATGAATTAGTTGATTTTACTATTGATCCAGTAGTGGTTATTGATCCACTATAAGAAACGGGTGATTCCATTTCCGCACTCATTTCAACGCTGGATAGAAAACCCTCAACGGTATAAACAGAATCACCAGTTACAGCAGTTCCGAAAACTGCGGTTACTTGCGTTCCAGCCAAAAGATAATCAGCCATTTCAATAGCATTTGCGCTGTCATCATAAGCGACAAGACCATCGAAAGAAATTTCACCAGATTTTACACCTGCGATAACTTCTTGAAATCCATTGCTGTCCTTTGTAGTTGCCTCTGGCAAATCAGCGTTAAAACTCATTGTGCAACTTGTAGTATGACCAAGTGCTGTATCTTCTATTTTAAGAATTAAATTTGTTCCTGAAAAAACTCCTGTTGTAGCCATTTATTTAAATTTTATACAAATATAGTGATTTTTTGATTTATTCATTTTCGGCTTGATCTTGCTCAATTGAGTTTTTTAAAGCTTTAATAAAAGCATCTTTTCCGAAAACTAACTGCTGCAAGTTAAACTCGCTTGATTGGATTTTGCGTTGTAAATCGGCAATATGATTTACAATAGTTTGTTGCTCGCTTGTTAAATCTTCAAAGTTGTGTTCTACGTCATCAATAACAATGGTGTTCTTTTCTTTTTTTTCAGCCATTTTATTAAAATTTAAAGGTTAATAATTATTCTGCGCCAATCGTTTTAGTAACCACAGTCGGGTTTACCTTTTCTGCTATCTGCGCATCGATAGCGTCTTTTTTAGCTTGTATTTCATCTTCACCCATTGCTGCTTCTACCCAGCCATTGATTTGCTCTTCGGTAATATCTGCAAAGGCAGTAAAGTCTGAAAGGTCGGAAGTGTCTAAAGCAATAGTTCCGTAGGTGCTTCCTACATTACCATCTGTGTCCTCTCCTGTTAATCTCCAATGTACGTTGAAGATTACATCAGCGTTGCCATCTAAATTTGGGTAGGTGTCTACCGTTTTGTTGTTCCAAGTGTAAGTCATTTTTATATATTTATTGGTTTTCTAAAGTTTCTATTCTTGCTTTAAGGTCATTAATTATCTCTTGTTGCTCTTGCATTGCTTTGATAAGCATAGGCACAAATACTGAATACTTAACTGATTTTGTAGTAGTTCCTAAATCTACCTTTTCAGTAGTTACATTTCCCTCTTTATCAGTTACTTCTTGCTCTTCAAAGTCTGGCGATTCGCTAACCATTGCAGGAAACACCTCCTCTAATTCTTGTGCTACAACACCTAATTGCTTTGTTTCTTCGCCTATTAGATTATAGTTGCGAATCCTAACCTGCATTAAGTCATCTAACTTTGGAGAAGCATCAACAATGTTTTCTTTTAGTTTTATATCAGAATATGACCCATAGCTTCCATTTCTATTTATCATATCTCCGTTAGAGAAGATCTTAAATCTTGAATAAGAAGCGTCATAACCTACAATAAAATAACTTGTAGTGTCGTTTGGCGTTGCACCTGTAAATCCAATATCAATTCCATAGGGACTTGTAGATGAAGAATGCGTAAAAAGACATACATCGCTACTTGAAGTATTTGTTCTTATTTCGTGATAAGTCCCTGACGCATTATTATAACTTCCAGTATTACTCGCTTTTAAATACCCCCCACTCGTTATGCGCATTCGTTCTGTATCAGAAGTTCTAAACAGTAAATCCGCAGCAGTAGGGACTATTATATAGGCATTATTTCTTAAAGGAGTATCGGCAACAAGTGAACCACCAACACCAATATTTAGGTAGGCAGTTGAATTGGCATTTCTAATTGTAGTTGTTGCATAAGAAGTTGTGCCATCTCTTTGAAGATGTAAAGGTTCAAGAGGATTCGTAGTACCTATTCCTACGTTGCCACTTGAATCTATGCGCATTTTTTCGTTTGGCGCAGCAGTTTTAGTAGTTGAAGTATAAAATGCTAAATGACCGCCCGCATTAGTAGTAACAGAATCATCACCTATGCCTCCATAAATTGCAGCACTATCATAAAAAGTGCCATTGTAAGTTTCATTATTAAATATAAGCCCACCGCCAAAATTTGTATATGGTTGTCCATCTCCTCCTGCATAGTTAGATTTAAGAATTAATGCATCAAATTTAGATGTTCTTTGACCACTTGTAGGATTTGAAGCATTAAACGTAGTAACACCACTCGTATCTATGCGCATTACTTCAGATAAAGAGGAATCTGTTGTTTGTTTGCGTATATTGAATGTAATATCGTCAATTTGATATTCACTTGCATCTGCACCTCCATTTACTGCCGCAGAATCAATAGTCCAAGAATAACCACTTTGTCTTCCAACATTAGAACGGTAAACTCCAAAACCAGTACCATCTCCTGCTGTTGCAAATCCAGTTGTATTTGCGGTTAAAATAGTTACTCCAGATGTTCTTACGTCTAGAGTACTAACAGGACCCGTAGTGCCTATTCCTACGTTGCCACTCGAATCAATATCTATACCATTTCCCGAAAAAGTACCATACTTAATTGCCACAGTATCGGTAGAATCATCGTAGCCGGATATACCTTTTATAATTCCCGCTTGGGAATATGCAACGCTTGCATCGTGTCCATCAGCCCCTGCTTCAATTCTTGCTTGTGCAAAGGTGGCAGCCGAACTTTTAACGTGAAGTTGAACACTAGGGCTCGATATGCCTATTCCTACGTTGCCATCCCCGCCAATTCTCATTAATTCATTACGCGTAGTAGCGCTAGTGCCTGCAAAAAACACATGGTCGTCCCCAGTTGTGTAAGTTGAATAAACTAATGCACCGCTCTCTACACCAAATCCGTAAAATTGATAATCATTATTAGCCCCCTCCCATAATACTATTTTTCTTGTAGTGGCATTATTATCAAATTGAAGTCTACCATTTGGACTATTAGTTCCTATCCCTACGTTTGTACCATTATCAAAAATAACACTATCTGTTATAGTATCTGTATCAGACCATTTGGCTACATAATTAGTTGTACCACTCCCGTCTACTCCTGATACTGCACTTAAACTAATCCAGTCTGTACCCGTAGCCGTGGAACTTAATACCTGTCCAGAGGTTCCAGATGAATTATTCGAGTCATATATAGCTCCAGTTATTCTAGCATTACCACTAACGTGCAGTTTTTCAGATGGATTCACAGTATTTATTCCTACGTTGCCTGAAGAAGTGATGATCATTTTTTCTGCATCTAAAGTTTGAGTTGCAAATCTTATTGATCCACTATATGCACAGAGTGTAGTACCGTAATCATCAGCTGTATCGTCAGTAACATATAAAGCAGCTACATTATTATCATCGTAATTTTTAAACCATATGACTCCTGCTCTACCGTTTTGAGAAGTACCTTGTAATCTTAAAGTAGGTACGCCAGTGCCAAAAGAAGAAGAAGACCCCCTACCTAAATTTATGTTGGAAGCACCAATATTTCCTTCCACATCTAACTTTTCAGATGGGGTCGTGATACCTATTCCTACGTTGCCACTCGAGTCGATAACTAATCTTTGATCTGTATCAACATTAGTTGTACCTATCACAAAATTTGCAGTAGCAGCATCATATCCAACTGTATATTTAGCTGTACCCGCTTCAAAAAACTTTAGTTCGCAATCAAACCCTG
>Ga0129345_1000963_pt1 | contig 10873 bp, 7 predicted proteins | sample CPBDNA_FD_94425 | JGI IMG/M metagenome (GOLD analysis project Ga0129345, IMG submission 94425) | Freshwater to marine salinity gradient microbial communities from Chesapeake Bay, USA - CPBay_Sum_20_0.8_DNA | ecosystem: Environmental > Aquatic > Marine > Coastal | place: USA: Chesapeake Bay...
AAGGATTTGTGACTTCTGATGAAAGTGCCAGGTGCCATTAGGAAGCCTTCCCCGCCAAGGGGAGTTGCCGGTCATCAGGCTGTAGCGGGACGGAGCACAGACGGCTGACGGGCTGTGGGCATTTGTGAATCGCATGCCAGCCGCGGCAAGTTGCTCGATTCGTGGGAGGCCAACCTTACTTTCAGGGTTGTAGGCTCGGCAGTCACCGTAGCCCATGTCATCCATCAAGAAGAGCAGAATATTTGGCTGGTTGCTGGGTAGCGTATCCGCTGACGCTGCGGTCAAAGAAATGAAAAAAGTGAGGCTTAAAACAAGGGTGCGCATAGAGTCGTTCTGCGGTCAAAAAAGAGGAGGAAAGAAAATAGGGCGCGGTCAGTCTGTTTTTTTAGGACAGTACATCTCGAATGACATGCCCATGCACGTTGGTCAATCTTCGTTCCAGACCGTTGTGGTAGTAGGTGAGCCGCTCGTGATCGAGGCCCATCAGGTGGAGCAGGGTGGCATTGAAGTCGTAAACGCTGGTGGGATTGTCAACGGCCTTGAAGCCGAACTGATCACTGGCCCCATAACTGAAGGCACGCTTCACCCCTGCCCCGGTGAGGAAACAGGTGAAGGCGTCGGGGTTGTGGTCTCGGCCGGTGCCGTTGGCCTGGAGAAACGGCATGCGGCCAAACTCGGTGGCCCACACGACCAGCGTGTTGTCGAGCATGCCCCGCTGCCGCAGGTCTGCAATCAGGGCAGCCGTGGGCTGGTCCATGATCTCGGCCTGCATCGCATGGGTCTTGAGAATATCGCTGTGCGAGTCCCAGTTGGTGATGCCATTGCCTCCAGAAGGATCACTGCCGTTGAACAACTGGACGACGCGAACGCCACGCTCCAGCAGTCGGCGGGCAAGAATGCAATTCCGGGCGTAGGCGCCGCGGAGTTCACTGCCGCCCTCGACCCCGTAAGCAGCGAGGGTCGCGGCTGATTCCTCAGCCAGGTTCATCACCTCAGGAATGGAGAGTTGCATCCTGCCGGCCAGTTCATAGCTGGCGATCCGACCAGCTAGGTCAGCATCATCGGGGTGATTTTCCAGATGGCTTGCATTGAGCCGCTGCAGCAGGCTGCGGGTCTTCTGGTCATCGGCTTTCGAGAGTTGTTCTGGCCGGTAAAGGTTGCCGGGTGGGTGGCTGGCACTGAAGTCGGTGCCCTGGAAGGCAGCGGGCAAAAACCCGTTCCCAAAATTATTCTTCCCACTGCGGGCGAGTCCACGCGGGTCATTGATGGCAACGAATGCCGGCAGGTTTTCGTTTTCAGTGCCCAATGCATACGTCACCCAGGCACCGAAAGAAGGAAAGCCCTCCATGGTGAAGCCGGTGTTAAAAAAGTTTTCACCCTGTGGGTGGGCACTGGTTTCAGTATGCAGCGAGTGGACAAAGCAGAATTCATCGGTCTGTTCTGCAAGATGAGGCAACAGATCAGAGACCATCTTGCCGGTCTCGCCCCGCGGGCGAAATTTCCAGAACGGTTTGGCAATGTTTCCAGTCGGGCCCTCGAATGTGACAGCAGGAATGCCCGGCGGCTTCTGGCCATGAAATGTTTCCAGGTCAGGCTTGTAGTCGAAGGTATCGACATGACTGACCGCGCCGGGGCAATAGATCACCAGCACCTGTTTGGCCGGCACGGGGAAGTGCGGTGGCCTGGCTGCGTAAGGATTGTCGGGGTCAATCTGTGGGCGAATGGGGGCTTTTCCGCCTGCGGTTCGCGGGGTGGCGGCGAGCAGGCCGTCGCTTTTAAGCATCTGCAGCAGCGCCAGGCCTGCCGTTGAAAGCCCTGCTGTGTTGAGGAACGAACGCCGGTCAAGGAGGTGGCGGCCCTTCAGTGAAAGATGTTCAGGGTTGGTCATCGGAGCAGCCTTTCATGGATAGTCTGTCGGCGGCGGCTTTGCCAAGTTCCGTCCGAGCTTCACTCGAGGAAGGTGAAGGCGTTTGAGTTGAGCACGGCACGACAGAGCAGCAGCAGATCATCGCTGGTTGTCACGGTGGCCACAGCGGCACGTTCGGCAGGATCTGGTGGACGGGCAAGCAAGAGTTCAAAGCACCGATCGACGGCTTGGTGCAGGTCGCTGCCCGACTCGCGGAGTGCCCGTGCCGCGATGAGTTTTGACTGACTAAGCACAAAGGGGCTGTTGAGCAGGTTGAGTGCCTGCAGAGGGGTCGTCGAGACAGGACGCTTCGCCTTGATCTGCCCGCAATCGGGAAAGTCAAAGGCTGTGAAGAGTTGATCATCGACTCGTCGCATCCGCTCTTGGTAGATCATTCGCCGCCAGGTGTCAGCTCCATGGTTATCCACAACCTCCCACTGGGCGTATCGTTTCTTGACGTTGTGAATTCGGTAGCTCTCGCCCCCAATCCTGTTATCGAGTGAGCCTGAGGCCGTGAGAATTGAGTCACGAATCACCTCGGCTTCAAGGCGTCGCGGGGAAAACCGCCAGAGGAGTCGGTTGCTTGAGTCAATTGACTGCGCCTCAGGTCGGGGGGCACTGGCCTGACGAAACGCCTGACTGGTGAGCATCAGCCGCAGCATGTGCTTCACCGACCAGGCATGGGGTGGGCTATCCGTCTGCAATTGATGAGTCGGCGTGATGAACTCGGCCGCGAGCCAGTTGAGCAGGGCCGGGTGTGAGGGCAACGCGCCTGCAGTTCCAAAATCAGCCGGCGTCGTGACGATCCCCTGGCCGAAAACATGGTGCCAGAGACGATTGACAAAGACCCGGGCGGGAAGCGGGTTGTCCGGAGCGGTCAGCCAGGAAGCAAACGCCCGGCGGCGGTCCGGTCCGGATGCCGTCTCGCCAACTTGGAGATTTCCGGCGAGGGTTGCTGGCGCCGCCGGAAGCACGACGTCGCGGGGATTCTCGGGGCTTCCCCGGTGCAGAACATGCGTGACGGCAGGCTCGATGAGCCGGCCAACAAAACTCGGCCGCGGGCCCTCGCGATTGAACTGCTCAATGAGGGCCTGGAGGTTTGCGAGCGTCTTCGGCCGAGATGGATTGGCTTTGTTTAGTCGTGGCTCATCGGCTGACGCGGCCACCTGGTGCCAACTGCCGGTGGCGTCCTGTACCTCAACGCGATATTTGGGCAGCCAGAATGGCTTGATGTCAGTCAGGAAGTCAGTCGCCAGGAAGTTTTCGCGGTTCCCGCTGAGTCGGATCCGATCAATTTCCTGAGGGCTGGCAAAGGAGAAGGTGAGTGCTGGGCGTTGTTTGGCTTCCTTGGCAGCGCGGGCAGCCCAGGATTCTGTGCCGTATTCACCGTCATTGACCTTGTGTACCTCCTTGCGAAGGACTTCCATGCCTGGAGTTGCTGAGACGGTGGTGCCGGCACTGGTGAGGGCGAGGTTTTTTTCAAGATCTTGCAAGCCAAAAATCTCGAGCTCATCCAATTGCACGTACTTGGTCTCAAACGTGATCCGCAGGGCAGCGGCTGTCGTGCTCGGGAAATGAATCTCGGCATAGCCCTGCCAGTCCTCCTGCCAGGGGCCGGCCTCTCGAAGTCGATATCGCTCACGAGCAATGGCACGAAAAAGCTCCTGCCCACGCTCTCGGTGCGGGTGCCTCTCAGCAAATTCGGGGAATCGACTTCCAAATTCGATATCTTGAAAAACAGCTGTCAGCGCGTAGTAGTCGCGGATGGAGATTGGATCAAACTTGTGGTTGTGACAGCGGGCACAGCCGACCGTGACACCAAGGGCAGAGGCACCGACAGTCTGGACAATTTCATCGAGGCGGTCGGCGCGAGCCTGACGACGGGCGGACGGCTCTTGTCCGACGGTGGCGACTGGGACATGAGGGCCTGACACGAGATAGCCCGTGGCATCACCGTGACCGGTCGTATCACCAGCGATCTGCTCAAACAGGAACTGGTCGTATGGCTTGTCGTTATTGAAGGCCCGGATCACATAATCCCGGTAGATCCAGGCATTCTTCCGGTACATGTTGCTTTCTGAACCATTCGTCTCGGCCCAGCGGATCACATCGAGCCAATGCTGGGCCCAACGCTCACCAAAGTGGGGCGAGGCAAGCAGGCGGTCGAGCAACTCCGCGTATGCGGGCTCAGGAGAAGCAACGAAGGCCTGCGAGAACTCCTCGACTTCTTCTGGGGTTGGTGGCAGACCGGTGAGCACAACCGCAGCGCGACGAATGAGCGTCGCCGGGTCAGATTGCGGCGAGAAGGTAAGATTGTTTTTGCGTAAGTCGGACAGCAGAAACGCATCGATTGGATTGTCGGAACTGGTCGGCACATCAGGAATCTGCGGTCGGTCGAAAGGCTTGAATGACCAAGGGAGTTCGGCGGTCACTTCTGCCACTGTATCTGCCATCTGCCCAGGCCAGTCGGCGCCCTCGGCAATCCAGCGTCGCAGCAGGTCTCTCTGTGCCTCTGGCAGCATGTCTTCATCGGGCGGCATGGCCATGTCAGGGTCGACATGATTCACCACCTCGATCAAGTAGCTCTTTTCAGGATCTCCAGGGACAACCGTGGCAAGCCCGTAGTCGCCGCCTTTGAGCATGGCGGCGCGACGGTCGAGTCGCAGTCCCGATTCCTGTTCGTCCGGTCCATGGCAGTGCCAGCAGTTTTCTTCGAGGATTGGCCGGATGTCACGGACAAAGTCAACCGTTTCGTCTGCGGCTGCGGGCCACAAGTTGGCCATCGTTGCCAGCACGAAGGCCGCGACAAGCAAACGGTGGCTTTTGTGTGAAGGAAGGTTAGGCATTGGTACTCGTAGAAAAACAAGGTGTCGTTTCGAGGGTGACAGAAGTGAGCCCGCTTTTAAGAAAAATTTGGAGTCGAGTTGCCCTATGAATTCTTTGACTTATGGGCCTTGTACTCAGGCCAACTGAGGGAGCCATCTTGGTCGGTGTCGGCCTCAGGATGTTTCTGAAAGTAGCGATCCTTCCAGGCGTCTGCACTCAAATCTTTTTCCTCGTTAGGTGTAGCCTTCTTCACAGCCGCAGCCTTCTGCTTTGGCTGCCAGTTTGGCTGTGGTGGAACGCTGCCTGGGGTAGGGAGCCGAGCGGCGAGTTGTTGACGAAAAGCCTGCAGCTGGCCTTCGGCTGATGGATCGGCCGCAAGGTTCTTCCATTCGAGGGGATCTGTGGTCGTGTCATACAACTCCTCCTTGCCATTCTCGTAACGAATGTATCGCCAGTCATGACTTCGCAAGGAATAGCTCTCAGCAAGGGGGTCGTATTTTGTTCTCCATTTATAGAGCGCGGTAAGCACTTCGTCGGGACCATCCCATCTGTTTTTTGATGGGTTTTCCAGCAGGGGCCGAAGGCTATGGCCATCCAGTGGGTGCCCCTGCTCGTTTTTCATGGTGTCCCCATCCAGGCCACAGAGGTCTTTGAGCGTGGGGTAAATGTCGATGAGTGAGACAGGCGTTTCGCAAATGGTGGCGGCCTTGGCAACTCCAGGCACTCGCATGATCAACGGTACGCGCGTGCTTTCCTGCCACAGTGAGTTTTTGTAGAGGTAGTCTTTCTCTCCCATACCCCAGCCGTGATCACTCGTGAGGATCACTATGGTGTTTCCCCTGAGTTCCGAACTGTCGATGCAGTCCAGAATGCGTCCGATTTGTTCATCAACGGATGCGACGCTGGCGAGATAAGCCTGGATGAAGTGGCGAAGTGCTTCGTCACGTGATCCGTAGGATTCTACAAGCCGGTGAAACAGCTTGCTTCCCATGTCTTCGCTTCGCGAGGAATCGGGCTCTTCGCCCTCGGGCAGGCCGCGTATCGTGCGAGCGAAGGTGTCATCGATATCACCATCGAGAATTTCTGGCAGATCGATGCTCTCTAGTGGAAACATGTCGAAGAATCGCTGGGGTACAATCAGCGGCGTGTGTGGGCGGATAAAGCCAATGCCCATGAAAAACGGCTTGCGATTCTTTGCCTTTGTTGCAGCTAGTTTTTCGAGATTATCGACCGCCCAATCCCCATTCTTTTCATCAGGAGTGCGGTCGTGATCGGTGAGGCTCCGTACCTTCAATTCAGTTGCTGTTTTCCAGCCACCAGTCCTCCACGTGATGGGCCTGCCATCACCTGTTGTTCTCCCCTCCAAATTGATCAGGGGGCCGAACGATCCATCAACAGCCCCAATCTCACGGTAAGGAGCCGGCGTATCTGGGTGCGGTAAATTGTTTGTTCCGTCATAAGCGAAAGGGCCGTAGTCAGCCGGGTTGCCAAAGTTTCTCCATTCGCCCCTCACCATGTGATGAAGTAGTTTTCCAGTTCCCAACGTGTAGTAGCGATTCTCACGAAAGTAGTCCATAAGCGTTCGTGAGTTTTTAAGAACCTCGTAGGTGTCCCACTTGGTGAATCCAAAGCAACCCGAGTTGTGGGGATAAACGCCGGTAAAGAGTGACGCCCTGGATGGACCGCAGATTGGTATGTTGCAGTGAGCCTGCGTGAATCGGACACCTGATGCGGCAAGCTTGGCAATGTTTGGCGTGACCGCCTGCGGGTGTCCGTCAAAGCCCTCGACGTAGTCGTTGAGGTCATCGCAGATGATGAAGATGACGTTTGGCTGCTGCGACGCATCAGGGGCGGCTATCACGGTTGTCGGAACTGCCACCAGTGCGACGAACAAGAGCAGGGGCATCCAGTCGGCCCGCCGCGGGTTACTGCTTGGTTTGGCCATGGAGTGCGGGGCGTAACGGTGCATCATTCGGGCTTTCCCTGGCGATAAAGGTCGAGGATCTCATCTGGTGAGAGTGGTTTGTCGAAAATCAACATTTCATCGATGACGCCATCGAGGTTTCGAACAGCGAAGTCAGGTGTTGTCCGGAAGGGTTGTCCCCAGTTGCCGATCTCTGCAGCCCCGATGCAGAGGTCACGGATGAGAAATTCATCGGTGATGGCCTCACGGGCAACCTCTTCGCCGTTGATATATTGCGCGACCTGTCGTGAGCCAGGGTCGTAGACGGCGGCGAGGTGAAGCCAGCAACCGGCCAGAGAATTGTTCCAGATCGGCTTGGAGAAGTAGACGTGGTGAAATCCGGCGTCGTGAATAGGCGGTGTCTTTGGCCCAGTCGGGTACACGAGTTCGCGGTCTTCATCCACCATCACCGAGAACATCAGGCAACCATCGCTACGGATTTGCCAGTGTGGTTCACCATTTTCGTAACCGTCTGCTAGGAAAAGTGCGTTGTACTGATGAGCAAGGCTGTCAATCTTGGCCCAGCACGAGAAAGAGTAGGCACTGAAGGTACCGTCGAGTTTCATACGTGCCCGACTGCCCGGGCGACGGAAGCCGAGGCCGACCGATTCGCCAGGAAAGCGACCGGAAACAATCTCGACCGGACCAATCAGTTTGGCGTCACCGGCATGTGCTGCCCTGGCGACATTGGGCAGTAGCCGATTGAGGATGTCGCGACGCGGTGGATAGAAGGCAATCAACTGTTGGTCAGCGGTGAGCTTGTCAATGAACTGGCGATACTGATGAAACCGTTTTTGGCTGATGGTTTCCCTGCGGCTGGCAATGTCCGCGAGCCGGGGGATTGAGGTGACGAAGTTGCGTTCGACCGGGAGTGGGCTGAGTGTCGCCTGTTCTCCCGTCAGCAGATGATCATCTGCAAAGCGGTCGCCACGCAGCATGACTTCACCATCGAGGACGGCAAGCTGAGCCTTATCAGATGAGATATCGAGGGCAAACTGGGTGCCCAGGTCAATGATCTCGGTGTCAGCGGCCTTGATGACGAAGCCCTGTGCGGCCGGGGGGACAGTGGCTTCAAGTTTTCCCTCATGCACCGTGACCGCCCAGTCAGATTCGATGTCGAGGTGAGCCGGCCCTTTGACAACCAGTGTTGCTCCGGAGAAGAAGTCGAGAACCGCGATCCCAGACTCAAATTTGAAACTGCCTGGCCCAAGCAGGCCGCCCTCGCGATAGGGAGGCTGGCTTGCTGGCCAGACAACGTCGAGGGCTTGCCGGAGAATGCCGTGGCCAACCAGGGTGGTTTCGAAGGGGAAGCCTTGGCTTTGGTTTTCCGTTTGAGTCATCACCGGTTCACTTCGCGAACCCGCTTTCGGGTCGGCGGGACGTGCGGAACCGGTTGCCATTGCACTGCTGGGTGAGCGGGAATCGCCCTGCCCCATCAGGTAGCCGATCAAGCCAACGCAGAATACGGCCGTTAAGACAATCGCCCATTCAAAAGGTGATGACCAGTGCCGAACGTTCCGGCTCGAAAAAGAAGTTCCGGGGGACGTTCCGAGAGAGGCCCCCTGGGAGACCTCGCAGGCAGGTTGTATATCCTGTTCATCATCAGCGGCCATGCCAAAGTAGCCGCCGGAATAGATTTCACAGAGTGCCGTGTGCGTATCGAGAGCCTCTGCATACCGCTGCACAGCAGCGGGTGAATTGGTGAGCAGAGCGGCAAGACGGCTTGCTTGGGCGTCGCTCAACGTGCCCTCAAGTACCCGGTCAATGAGCCGATCGAGTTCAGCGTAATCGATTTGGGGTGGGTGGGCGGTCATCTTGTCTCAGTCCTCAGCGAGTTGAGCCTGTAATTTATTTCGGATGCAATCGGCGAGTTGGCGACGGAGTCGGGAAAGCCTCATGCCGATCGCGTCGACTGTCTTCTGAAGCGCTTTGGCCAAGTCGGCTAAGGCGTTCGCGTCCCGGTAACGCTGTTGAATCAGTCTCAGGTCGTCGTGCTTGAGTTTGGTGAGGCAGTCCCGCAGCGCCAGCACGCGATCATCATGAGCGGTTGCAGTGGCATCACTCGCGTTGTCAATTGTCTCATGGAGGCTGTCGGTAAAGACCAGTCGGTTGCGGGACGCGGTTGTTCGCCAGGCCAACAGCTGAAAGCGGGCAACGGTGAAAGCCCAGGCACTGAAATTTGAGTCCGGTGTATAACGGGCTGCATTTTCGCAGATAGCAAGGTTCGTCTTCTGCAGGACTTCAGCGGCTTGCTCATGGTTGGCGAGCCGCTTCAGGATGAAGCCATAGAGTCGCGGCTGGATGGCGGACAGCTGCGTAGCAACCTCTATCGAGATGTGCGTTGGCCGATTCCCGGAGGCACAATTCGTGTCGTCTGTCGAGGCGCTGTCTCTGTGATCAGCGGTTTCGTCTGTCATAGCAAAAGCCCTTTGCTGGTCAGGCAGAGGGTACAAAACCGTGGAGCAACCCGGCATCATCCTGCCCGAGTGGCTGTCGCTAGAAGGCATATGCCTCGGCGTATTTCTCTGGTAGTTCAATGCTTGCGGCTAATTCACGGGTCAGCCGTTCAATTTCCTCGTCATCCGTACGTTTGCGCCAGAGATTTTCGGTCAACGCACGAAACGCTTGTTTCGCAGCGTCATCAGAAAGCACCTGGTCAGCATATGAATCGAGTTCGGCAATGTCGGACTGAGCCAGCTTTTTTTCTTCGTGGATCGCTCGCAGCCTGAGGACAACATCGACTCTCGCCTGAAGGTTCTTCATGCCTTCCGAGGATCCTGCGGGTCCACAGCCCGACAGGCCAGCAACGAGACAGGCTGTCAGCATGACAAAAAGAGTCTTCATTTGAGTGTCCGTGGAAGAAAGGGGGCGAGATTGGTACAGCCCGCAGTGGCCGCGGCACAGGCTCATCATTCCCGTGTTGCGACCAGTTGGGCATATTTCTCAATACGCTCCGGAAGGGATGACCTCGCCACCGGCACGACTGATAAGGGCGGCCAGGGTTGTCGGCTCAATGTTGTATGACAGGAAGCGAATGGAGCCATCAGCGAAGGCGGTTCCAAATAGGCCGCCGGTGTGACCCGAGCTGAATGAGTTGCGATTCCCATTAAAACTGCCCGACGATAATGCGCCGGGGGCCGTGTTCGCGAGGTCTGACCAGACGATGTGCCTATGCTTTCCTCTCCACCACTGCTGAGCAGATGCATTTTCGGTGATCTGAATTGTTTTGGAGAGACCATCGGTGAACTTTTTGGTACCTACATGGCCAGCCTTAACGGATGTTCCTCCGTTGTTCACGCCAAAGTTGAAGGCGCCGATCCCGTCCTGAACCCATGAAGCGTCGAAGCTGCTGTGCCCCACCATGCAGTTGTCCCAGTAGACGTCTCCAATGCTCGCACGGTAGTGCGAGCTGCCTTCGCGAATGATTCGGCCGCCGGTTGTGGTCGCAAAGTCGAGGCCATTGATGTCGGTCAGGCCATCACTCCATGACGGACAAAGGAAGGTGCCGACCAGCGAACCATTCCCGACATTTCCATGAACCGTACCCGGATAGTTTCCACGAAGTCCTTCAGCTTCAAAGGCTGAATAAAGCGACTGTTCCTCGATCATCGGCAGGATTTTCACGGCCCAGGTCCAGCCGTCGGCACCGACATTGAGGAGCATTGAGGTGTCGTTCGTGGCATGCTGCCGTTCCGTTGCCGCAGGAAATGAGTTGTCGCTACCACTTTGGTTCGTGTCAGCGAACGAATGAAGTCCAAGGCTGATTTGCTTCAGGTTGTTGCCACAGGAGTTCCGACGGGCGGCCTCACGAGCCTGCTGAACCGCCGGGAGCAAAAGACCAACGAGCACGCCAATAATTGCAATGACGACAAGCAGTTCAATGAGAGTGAAGGCATGACGCTTTTGATGGAGGGACATAAGAATTCTCCGACAGTGCAGGATTCCGCCGATGGGCGGATAAGGAAGCAAAAATGAGCGAACTTAAGGAAATAGCGGGTCCGGCAGACTCCTAACAAAGATTTTCTTTTGCCGGGAGAATTCCGCTTGAAAATAGCGGGAGATTGCCCTGCGTCGGGTCACGATTGATGGCGTCGCAGCTCGATTGCAACTGGCGATGAGAATGCCAGCCTGCGTGCTCCGTTGTCGCAGCCTTCGCTTCGGCGTGTGGTGTGACTCAG
>Ga0129345_1000965_pt1 | contig 10867 bp, 13 predicted proteins | sample CPBDNA_FD_94425 | JGI IMG/M metagenome (GOLD analysis project Ga0129345, IMG submission 94425) | Freshwater to marine salinity gradient microbial communities from Chesapeake Bay, USA - CPBay_Sum_20_0.8_DNA | ecosystem: Environmental > Aquatic > Marine > Coastal | place: USA: Chesapeake Bay...
AACGCTGTGCAGCTTGTCACCCTGAATTCGTACATGCAGCTCTTGTTTGAAAGCAAACTGGCCAGTCTGGAAAAGGCCGAACAAAAGCTCATCATCGCCGAGGTCGCTGCGAAATACGAGCAGGCCCCTGAGCCCACGAAGCAGCAGGTGGACACCACTTTAGGCGTCCAGCAATGAGGGATTTGCTAAGCAGCAAGTCTGGAACTGTAAGCAGCACACGCGCACCCATGCTACTAGTGGTATGCGCGTGTGCTGTTTCAGTTGGTTTATGTTAGCATCAAAACCGGCGCAGCAGCGGAGATGCCTATTGAGCAGGTGTGCCTGGTGGCGTCGGTGCTTGGCACCGCTGAGCCTGACTCTCCAGCATCCCCGACCTTCAACGTGGGAGCGTTTATTGTGCAGTGAAGCATATCAGGCCATTGATATATTTCAGTATTGCATTTCTTACAGCTGGTGTCACTGATCCGTTTGTTCTTATGGCACAGAATGACCCAGCTATGTTAGATGCTATGCATCCGTTTCAATGGGTCCTCATCTTCTTCAGGTCCCTCCTTGCTGGGCTTGTCACCCTCCGGGCATTCGCTGAGGGAAAGACGCCTCCAGATATTGATAGCCAGAACAAGAATCTCGATCCTTAATTCATGCCATGGCTTTTACAGTTGAAGACGGAACAGTGGTGGCGGACGCAAATTCTTACGCGTCAGTAGCCTATTTCGAAAGTTACTTCACCGATCGTGGAGTGGACTACTCAGCCATGTCCACGGCTCAGAAGCAGCAGGCTCTTGTTCGAGCCACTGATTATGTTGACAAGAGATTCGGGAGGATCTTTCGCGGATATCGTTCCAGCTCTTCTCAGGAACTTGAGTGGCCAAGGAATGACGCTTACGACGATAACGATTACCCACTCAGCCCAATTCCGAAGGTGCTGAAGCAGGCTGTCTGTGAATATGCCTGGCGGAGCCACAACCTGGGCGAGCTGGCACCTGATCCCGCACTCAGCTTCAACACCCGAGATTCCCTGGGCACCGGCACCACAGAGTCAGCATCCAACGTCGAAAGTCTTCGAGAGAAAGTTGGGCCTATCGAGACTGAGACAAAGTTTGGCAGCAGCTCATCCTCGGGTGTCAGGACAGCCACAGGCTCGTCTTTGGCCCAGGCGGATAGCATCCCGGCATACCCTGCAGCTGACCTGCTCCTTGAGGGGATAATTGAGTCTAAGCGTCCAACCGCTGACATGTGCCGAGGCTAACATGGCGATCAACTACACCAGCATTCTCACCACTGCCCAGAGGCTTATTAATGCCAATGGGAGGACGGTGTTTATCATCCGCCTAAATCGTGCGCTTGACGATTCAGACAAACCCTGGAGGGGGACTGCAGATCCACGAACAAGCCCAGACGCCACGCAGTCGCTCAAGGCTGTATTCGTTTCTGCAGGCTCAGCCTCCAACCTAGGCTTTCTGACTGAATCGCCGGAGACGATTCCGTTTGAGCACAAATTTATGATCACTGCTGCGGTGACTGGGGTGGAGCTGGAAGATTACGACGAGGTTGTAGATGACTCGAAGTATTATAAGATAGTTCGATGTCAGAAGCTTCAGCCTGGGGACACCGCAGTACTGTACTTTTTCGAGCTTGAAAACCTAGGCACCTGAAATGCCTTCCATAACCACAGCACGTGACGAAATGTTCAGTCTGCTGACCGAAGCCTGGCTCAATAACCCTTTATCGAGCGGGGTACCGATCTATTACCAGGCTCAAAAGAAAAACCGCCCAGGGTCTGACGTGAGTGGTTTCGTTATTGCCCAGGTGTTGCATGACACGGGTGGGAGCTCAACCATAGGAAACAGGAAGTTCATTCGAGAGGGAATCTTTAGAATTCTGGTTTACACGCCTGCTGGGACTGGACTTACGTTGAACGATAATCTTGTCACTATTATCGAAGCTGCAATCATTGGTAAGCGCACTCCATCAGGTGTTTGGTTTGGTGAGCTAAGCACCACCGAAGTAGGTGGTGAGATGGACATGTTTGTGACTGAGGTGCGTGTGCGGTTTAAATACACTGAGCTCAAGGAAATCTAATTATGGCCGATAACGTAACACTCCCGGGAACAGGGTTGGACATCGCAGCTGATGAAATCAGCGGTGTGAAGCTCCAGCGGATTAAGATGGTGTTTGGGTCTGACGGCGTGTCTGAGGGGGATGTTTCGTCCTCCAACCCCTTACCTGTCCGGGCTGCTGGTGTTGTTAGCTCTCAGAACACCACCACAACCCCTCTGAGCGGGTCTGCAACATACACCGGCACGCTTGTTCAAAGCACATATCCTGACGTAATGGTTTCGATCAAGGCCGACCAGGATTGTATCCTCTACTTTGATTTCTCAAATGATGGCACCAATGTTGATACATTTCCTTCTGCTGGTTTCTACGTTCATGCCGGAGTTCATGCGTTCCATGTTGCGGTAAAGGGTCCAAGATATTTCAGAACCAGGGTTGTGAATCTGAGCTCATCGGCGATGACCTATCTCCGATGCTACACCTACTTCGGACAATTCCGACAGGGCAATTCTCCAATCAACCAGGCTGTTGACGATACCACTGACTCTATTATAGTGAAGTCGATAAGTGAGGAGACTCTGACCATGCAAGGTCTTTTTACGGAGCGTTACATCGAAACCAAGTTTGGAAGAAACACTAACATTGATACAGGGTCAACCCCTGAAGATATTTGGGGAGGAGGGGGTGTGTATTATGGACAGCCCATCGGTGTGTCGGCTGAAATTGTCCAGGTGTTTTCTTCTGATGCGAATGACACCAGTGCTGGAACTGGCGCGAGGACAGTTAGGATTTACGGACTGGACGCAAACTATGCCCTCCAGCAAGAAACGATCACGTTGAATGGCACAACTCCGTCTAACAGCTCAAACATCTACATGAGAGTATTTCGTGTTGTGGTGCTGACCGCTGGAACTTCTGAGACAAACGTTGGAAACATAACCACCCGCTGGGCAACAACCACATCGGTGGTGTTTTCAGTCGTGCCGATTGGATATGGTCAATCTGAACTTGCTGCATACACGGTGCCTGCAGGAAAAACAGCATATGTTCGTAGGTATGCGTTTTCAGTCTTGTCGAATACTTCTGCTCGAGTCGTGGCCGGGTTGCGAGTGAGGGAGTTTGGGGGTGCCTGGAGAATAATCAGGCCAGGCGCTTTCTCTCATTCTTCTCCGCTTACAAGAACCTTGTATGGTGGTTTTTCTATCCCAGAGAAAACCGACATCGTTGCAAGGGTCTTGTCCGTGACTTCGAATAACGCGGACGTTGCCTGCGACTTTACAATGGAGGTCATTGACAACTAAGTCCTATGTTTTTAACGCTCCTCCATGCCACCGAGGTATCTCCTCCTCCTGGTCCGATAGTTTATCTGAACAGGATGGAGTTTCGAGATTCCTTATTGTCATATTTTAGACAAACGTGGCTTTCGAACGAAGCTTCCAAGTTCGTGGATCTGTTTTACTCAGACAGCAAAGTAAACCGACCGACCAGCGACAGAACACCGTTTTGTCGAGTAACGGTCCAGCATGGAGTAACAGTCCAGAATTCTCTCAGCGGAAGCCGTGAGTTGAAGATATACAGAAACAACGGAATTCTGACCGCTCAGCTTTTTACTCTCGTAGGAGATGGCTTGTCGAAGTCTGATCAGATAACGAAGGTTGTCCAGGACGCTTTCGAGGGCCAGGCTGTGAATGGTATCTGGTTCCGGAATGTTCGAGTCAACGAGATTGGCATGGACGGTGATCGTTACCAGACCAATATCCTGGTGGACTTTAGCTACGACGAAACACTGTAACCGATAACCATTATGGCACAAGTAAACAAAATTGACTCTAACGTGACCGGCCTCCGTTATGCGGAGGAAGCGTCCTACAAGACGCTGCCTGGCTCTCCTGTGTGGAAGGGATTGGAGCCGAATTCCTACAGCGATTTCGGCGGACAACTCCAGCTTCTTTCTCGAAATCCGATCAATGACGGAAGACAAAGGAAGAAGGGTGTTGTCACAGATCTTGACGCATCGGGCGGGTTTAACACAGACCTCACCCAGACTAACCTCCAGGACATCCTTCAAGGTGTTATGTTCGCTGACCTGGAACGAAAAGCTGAGTTTGGTGGCTCAGGTGGGATCACAAACGTCGATGGTACTACCGAAGACTTTGAAGCAGCCTCTGGGCTTGACGTCTTCGCGGCGAATGACCTTGTCTTCGGAGCTGGTTTTACCAACGCAGCTAACAACGGTCTCCACCTTGTTAGTGCTACATCGGCTACCGCTCTCACCGTTACCTCGAACCTGGTTACGGAAACTCCTCCCTCCACGGCAACGCTGGTCCAGGTAGGTTACCAATTCGCTTCTGCGACTCTTGATGTTGTTGTAAGCGGATCTTTGCCTCGGCTTACTCGTGCATCGGGGACCAAGGATTTCACCGATTTTGGACTCATTCCGGGCGAATGGATCTACGTTGGTGGCGATGGTGCCAGCACTGACTTTGTCAATTCCGAGAACAACGGGTGGATGCGAGTTAGATCCGTTGCTGCGAGCTACATCGAGATCGACAAGGCGGGGGACAGCGCAATGGTGGCAGAGACTGGCACCGGCCTGACCATTCAGATATTCTTCGGTCGTGTGCTTCGTAACCGCACCGGCTCTGATATCGTTCGCCGCACCTACAATCTCGAACGAACCCTGGGCGCACCGGATGACGCTTCTCCGTCCCAGATTCAATCGGAGTATCTAGTTGGTGCTCTCGCAAACGAGTTCAGCATCAACATTCCGACTGCAGACAAGGTGACGGTTGACCTCAGCTTCATTGCTGCGGACAACGAACAACGCACTGCGGCTACCGGGGTCAAGAGTGGTTCGCGCCCCACCCTGGTGGATGCAGATGCGTTCAACACCAGCTCTGACTTCAGTCGAATCAAAATGTCAGTGTTTACCGATGGGGATGAGTCGCCCAGTGCGTTGTTCGCATTTCTGACAGACATCACCTTGACGATCAACAACAACGCATCGCCCAGCAAGGCAGTTGGCACCTTGGGCAATTTCGATGTGACTGCGGGCACCTTTGAAGTGGGTGGTAACCTCACCGCCTACTTCTCCACGGTGGATGCCATCACTGCAGTGCGTAACAACAGTGACGTGACGTTCGACATCATCATGACCAAGGCGAATTCCGGCATTGCGATTGATGTTCCGCTTATCGCTCTTGGTGATGGGCGGTTGAGCGTTGAGCAGGACCAGCCCATTACTCTGCCCTTGCAGACCGATGCGTCGACTGGCGCAAAGATTGACGCGAACTTGAACCACACGTTACTCTGGGTATTCTTCGATTACCTCCCAACCGTGGCTGAATAACGGCTTCAGCTACGGTTTCTGGTGAGCCAGTCAGGACTTGAAATCCTGACTGGCTCACTTCATTATTTTGACCACATATGAATCCATATCAACAATTCGGTACAGACAGAAACCTAGAAACGAACGGTGTCATCCTGGACTACGGTGATTTCAAGATCACAGTCGCTCGCGCAGGTGGGTCCAATAAGGAATATCTCAAGAGTCTCGAACGCAAAAGCAAGGCACTCCGAAGAAAGATCCAGACAGGGAACCTTTCCAATGAGCAGGCCAATGAGGTGTTGCTTGAAGTGTTCGCCGACACGGTTGTGAAGGGGTGGGAAGGTGTTTGTGACAAAGACGGCAACCTGATGACTTTCAATCGTGAAAACGTTCTCAAACTTCTGACCGATCTACCCGAGCTGTTTCGGGATATCCAGAACCAGGCCAGCGAAGTTGAGCTGTTTCGGGAAGCCCAGCTCAAGGAAGAGGCGGGAAACTCGTAGGGTGTCTTCAGTATCTGCTCGAGATGGCACCCGAGCAGGAAGAGCAGATAATAAAGCAGTGCGAGGCTCGTAACATCGCACTGCCACAAAAGATACAGAACAAGCCTGAGCTGATGCTTGGGCTTGAACTGTATTATGGTGCTTTCTTCGACCTAAACACGTGTAGGCAAATCGGGATGGCTATGAGCCCCATAAGCTGGCTGCATATTCGAGAGTATGCCAGCACGTTTGGGTTTGACGAGGACCAGGAAGACAGGTTATATTTCTTCGTTCGACAAATGGATAAAGCTTTCCTAGAACACCACGACAAGAAATCGTCCAAGGAAAGTTCGAGTCCAGCAGCGAGGAAACTGAGTGGCAAATTTAAGTGACTTAGATAACCGGATGAATCGTCTCTCCAAGAAGCTTTCTGGAGAGGTCAACAAGTTTGTGCGTAAGGTTGCCTTCATCGCTGATCAGAATGTTGTCTTTGCCACCCCAGTCGATACAGGTCGTGCCCGGTCTAACTGGCTGGTCAGTGTGAACTCACCCGTAAATGAAACGATCCAGCCTTACAAGGCTGGTAGTGCGCTTGGTGTTGGTGAGGTGGCCAATGCTTCGGCTGCAACCGACCAGGCTTTAGCCGCATTAGCTGGGAGGCGCAATGACCAGGACATTTACATCCAGAACAACCTTGTGTATATCAGCAGGCTCAACGAGGGACATAGCCAGCAGGCACCGGCCAACTTTGTCCAGATGGCAGTCAAGAACGCTGTCAACACAGCGTTGAAGATAAAGCTATGACCACCGAGCGTATCGAAATTATTGTTTCTGAGAAAGGGACGAAAACTGTCCAACGGAGTCTCGAAGGGATTGGGTCAAGTGCGCAGAAGAGCAGCAGCAGTGTTGATCTTCTTAAGCGTGCTCTTCTGGCTCTTGGTGGTGTGGCCATTGCTCGCAAACTTGTTGAGATGGCCGACACCTTTACGCTGATTCAGAATAGGCTCGGGACAGTTACTGAATCAACGTCGCAGCTTGTGGCTGTGAACGAGGAGCTCTTTAAGATTGCTCAGGCCACAAGGCAGAATTTCCAGGCCACTGCTGAGGTTTACGCCAGGACAGCACTCGCAACCAAAGAGCTGGGGATTAGTCAGGCCCAGACATTGGCCTTTACGAAATCCTTGAACCAGGCTGTGATCCTTTCCGGGGCAAGTGCCCAGGAGGCCCAGGCTGGGCTGATCCAGCTGTCCCAGGGTCTTGCCTCGGGTGCACTTCGAGGAGACGAGCTCAGGTCTGTCCTGGAGCAGCTACCTGCCGTTGCTGACGTGATTGCAAAGGGTCTGGGTGTTACCAGGGGTGAGCTGCGAAAGATGGGTGAGGAGGGGCAGATTACCGCAGACATCATCCTCTCAGCTTTCGCAGATTCAGCCCAGTCGCTGAACGATCGATTCGCAAAGACGGTGCCGACCATCGGCCAGTCGTTTGGGGTGCTGCAGAATTCCATCATTCAATTTATCGGCCAGGTCAATAAGTCTATTGGTGCAACGGAACTGATCTCCTCCACCCTCCTGGGCCTAGCTAGTAACATTGACATTGTTGCTCGTGCGTTTGGCGCATTGTCGCTGGTGCTTGGTGTTCAATTTGCGCAGGTGGCGATTGGAAGAGCGATTGCGGGTTTGAAGGCACTGCGTGTCGCACTGCTTGCCAACCCAGTTACAGCAATTATCGTAGCTCTGACTTCTGCTGTCGCATTCCTTGCGACCTTTAGTGACAAGATCAGCGCAACTACAGACGGGATCACCACTTTGGCTGACGTTGGCGTTGCAGCGTTCAGCATGATAGGATCTGCACTGTCAGCGTTTGTCGATTACTTCCAGGCTGCGTTTGGACCATTGCTTGGAGTTGTCCAGAATTTCTTTGGTGAATTCCAGCTGTCGTTCAAAGACCTGCTGAAGCTGAATGCATACTTTGTCGACAGGTTCATTGGGGTTTACATTGGAGCATTCAAGGCGATCAAAGCTGTGTTCAGCAACCTACCTGCGTTCTTCCAGGAGATATTTCTTGAGGCTTTGAATTTTGCAGTGGTCATAGTAGAGGAAGCAGTCAACTCGATTGTCGATCTTCTCAACAATCTTCCCGGGATAGAGATACCGGACATCAACGTTGGGAGACTTGAGGCCCAGGCGGCTCAGGGTGGGCAGGATGTTGGCGCAGCATTCATGGAGGGGTTCAATACGAAGGTGCTTGAGGCTGGGGTGGATAACTTGTTCGCTGAGGCTGACAAGATTGCCGCAGCTCGGGTAGCCGGTCAGGCAGCTGCTGCGCAGCAACAGCAGGATGGGTTTGACAGCCTGAATTTTGCCGGCGAGCGTAAAGCACCTGGTCAGGGAGACAGACAGCTTCAGGATACAATTAAGGACCTTGAGCGTGAGAATGTTCTGCTTAGCCTTAACACGCTTGAGAGGGAGAAGCAGGCTGAGATCTTCAAGCTTGAAAACCAGATAAAGAGGCAGTTGACGGAATCGGAACGTGAACACGTTGCGGCTCTCGTTCAGGCCAATCAACAGGCTGCAATTCGATCCCAGCTACTGGATGAAATTCGAGGTCCCCAGGATGCTATCCGCATGCAGCAGAGCGAGCTCAACAAGCTGTATGAGGAAGGGATGATAACTCTCCAGCAATACAATCTTGCAATGGCTAAGCTGAGTGCCCACTCGTTGGAGTATGGGACAACTGTTGCAGACGGGTTCAAGAGGGGATTCCAGAAGATCAAGGCTGAGATCCTCGATGTGAGTGCTGCAGCTGAGCAAACTCTCACCAATGCATTCCACACCGCAGAGGATTCTCTGGTTGAGTTCGTGAAGACTGGACAGTTCAACTTCAGCTCACTGGTTGACAGCATACTTGCTGACCTGACTCGTCTCCTTGCCAAGCAGGCACTGGCCTCACTGCTCGGTGCGATAGGTGGAGGCGGCAACCCCCTAGGCACTGTGCTCAGCTCGGCATTTGGAGGGGCGAGGGCTGAGGGTGGTGCAGTCAACCCAAACCAGGCTTTCCTTGTTGGTGAGCGTGGGCCTGAGATGTTTGTGCCCCCAGGTCGTGGGAACATTGTTCCGAATGAGGGGTTGCGTGCACCTGCCATGCAGCCTTCTCAGGTTAATGTTCAGGTTATAAATGTTCAGGATCCGAGCGAGATCCCTTCTGCAATGGACAGTCGGGAAGGGGACCAAGTTATTCTCAACTCACTTGCTAGGAATCCTGAAGTGGTTAAACAAAGACTCAACATCGCATAACGTTATGGCTTTCGTTAAAGGAACTGCTACCGACTACAAGAATCTGCTGGCCCAGCTGGTTCAGATTGTAACCTCAGATCAGGTCGCTACTGTCGCAGTCAATGCGGGTGGGACTGGATATGCTGTAGATGACATCCTCACAGTTGCTGGGGGGACAAGCACGCACGCTGCAACCCTTCGAGTGACTTCGGTGTCATCCGGTGTTATCAACGGAATTAAGGTTGAGCAGTCTGGCGCATACACCGCAGATCCGACGCTGACTGGAAATTCTGTCACGGGTGGTTCTGGGTCTGGTGCGACGATGGACCTCACGATGCAGACCGCCGAGTGGACCGCCGAGCGTAATACGGTATCCACCGAAACCGAGGTTATTCTCCGGGGTGACGGATCTGGGTCCGACAATATCTATGTCGGCATACGAACTTTCCAGGATGCTGGCGTATCGGCATACAACTGGGAGTTGGCTGGATTCACCGGCTTCGACTCGGGCCTCACGTGGAACAACCAGCCTGGAATATCTCATGGACGGTATGACGACGGGAACACCCTAACCGAGGGCGGTGCGTTTGTGCTGCTGGACAACGCTTCGATCACTTTCTGGATAACCCATAGCGGTCGGAGAATACTGGGTGTGGCGAAGGTTGCTGGTACCTACGAATCGTTCTACCTGGGCTTTCTTGACACGTTCTCCACCACCACTGAAGCCGTGTATCCGTTGTGTATCGCAGGAAGCTGTTCTCAGAAAAACACTCGGTTCAATTCCACACGAGCCTGCCACACGTCAATTATTGACCCCAGGGCAAAAGCCACGGCAACAAGTCCGACAACGTCTGGAGCATCGATGATGTTCAGGATGACCGATGGTTATTGGTATGACGTTTACAACGCCAGAGAGAATTCTGGAGTTGCAACTACTGCCATGACCGCTCAGGAAGTGAATAACGTTTCTCCGACTGGGGACATGGCCTACTCCCCTCCCAACACCACCCCAACTGCAGACAACATCTCGAATCTTGGAGCGTTTGAGTGGAACCAGTTCAAGAAACCTGATAACTCAACTCCGAATTATGAGCTCAGGCCGACTCCAGGATCCAGCAACGCAACTCCATTCTTTCCTTGCTTGGTGATGCTTACGAGTCCTTCAGAGCAATTCCCTGGAGAACTGGCTGGCGTGTTCTGGTTTAGCAAGGCCGGGACATCGATTGTTCCTGAAGATGAATTCGTGATTGGCACTGACCGGTATTTGATTTTCAGTGCTGCGAACAATACCAATAACTGGGATTATTTCTGCATCAAGAAAGAATAACCTATGGCCTATCAGACCGGAACAGCATCCTCACAGGAGGATCTTATGGACAAGCTGCAGACCTTTGCTGCGGCTAACGGGTGGACTGTTGATAACTTTGACACATCCAACGACAAGCTTTCTCTCCACAAAGGGTCAATCTATGTCCACTTCCACTGGGATAACGCTTCGTGGATAGGAATCTTCCAGTCTCTTGGGTTTATCTCAACTGGCACAGGGGTTGGTTCCCACACCGACGATTCAGGAAACCTTTGCGCCGAAACAGGTGCAATATCCTCTGCTGTTGGACACAAGGTCTGGCTCCTTGAACAGTCATACACGGCATATCACTTTTTCGAAAATGGGGCCGGTGCAGAAGACTACATCCATATCGTGGTAGAGCAAGACGCTGGTGTGTTTC
>Ga0129345_1000966_pt1 | contig 10863 bp, 10 predicted proteins | sample CPBDNA_FD_94425 | JGI IMG/M metagenome (GOLD analysis project Ga0129345, IMG submission 94425) | Freshwater to marine salinity gradient microbial communities from Chesapeake Bay, USA - CPBay_Sum_20_0.8_DNA | ecosystem: Environmental > Aquatic > Marine > Coastal | place: USA: Chesapeake Bay...
CAGGACTTTAACTGATCGTATGTGAAGTCATAAAACTCTCTGTGAGATAACATACGAGAGTTCTTAAATCTACCCATGCCTCTAGCAGTTAGGTAAACGATGTAATGTCCTTCATCATACAACCTATTTATTGTATCAATTCTATCATTGCGAGGGACAGCATGGGTATATCTTTGATCATCCGTACCAGGATAGCATATCGTACCATCAATGTCTACAACATATCTCATTTTCTATAAAGACCGTAGTAAATTTTTCCTTTCATGCCAGCGTTAGAGTTCTCTGGGATATGTACCATCTTACCACACTCGGGTAGATAAAGGTAGTTTATTTTAGATCTCTTGAGAGTGGCGATAGCATCGTCCACTGTCTCACAAATAGTATCTCCGCTAAGGTTGAGAGATGTATTTAATAACATGGGAATGCCTGTCCTTTCATAGAACGCATCAATGAGATCATAGTAGTTCTGATTCTGTTCTCTAGTAACTGTCTGAATGCGACATGTCTTATCAACATGAAGAACTCCAGGAATTGTATCCCAATGCTCCTCATATGCATCCATTGCATACATCATGAAAGGACTCTCCTCTAGTCCTCTCATATCAAAGAAGACATCAGCATGTTCTTTCATAACAGACGCAGCAAAAGGTCTGAAGAGTTCACGCCCTTTAATATCGTTCATGATTTCTCTAGCATTCTCAACCCTGGGATCAAACAACAATGATCTATTTCCCAGTGCGCGAGGACCCTGCTCAGATCTACCTTGGAAGATAGCGACTGCCTCTCCTCTATCGATAACATCTACAACATCAGAAAGAGATACATCATAAGCACCATCAGGAATATAATGTCTCTGAGGTGGACCAAGATACAGATGCTCTAACGGTTTCTTCTCCATAGATTTAGATGCCATTCTCCACTCAAGCATGGCAAGTCCAAGAGATGTACCAGCATCATAACAGATGGGTTCTACAAATAGTTTAGAACCCTCGGGAAGATGCTTAAGATACTCATAGTTACCCACACAATTAAGGGCGCAACCTCCAGATAAGACTACATTTTTACATCCAGATATATCGATTGCCCTCTTAATAACACCAACCATGTATGTCTCGAAGTCTTTTTGTAATCTATATGCAAGGTTACATAGTTTTTGATACTTTACTCTAGGATCTCTAATGGAGTCAAAAATAGGACTGATGGGAGGAAGGGGATCATATGGAATAAACCTCGCTCCAGTTTCATCTCTTTCAAAAAATTCCTCATTAACCTTACCATCTACAATGAAAGGTTTAATATCTGGGTCCTCCTCTCCATAAGGAGCTAATCCCATTACAGTACCAGATCCGAGTAGTCCAAATCCAAGATACTCAGAGACACCTGCGTAAGCAAATCCGATACCGATTGTAGGATCTTTGAGAGTGTGAGTGTCTTTCTTACTAAACCAAGGCACCGCCTTTTGACTCAGCAATCTAAAGTCATCTGGATAAGATGCAGTATAGATAGACTCCACTTCATGTCCACAGTCATGAACAAAAGCACCCGCACCATCTACAACTACACAAACTGCTTCATCAAATCCCGAGTTATAAAAACCAGTAGCTGCATGTTGTAAGTGATGTTCGCTACTACAATTTTTATATGCTATTGTTGCTCTCTTCAATACTTTACATACTAAAATATTAGTAAAGTCCTCTACATTTTTAGACTTATCCATCGTGTCTGGATGGTGCAGCATGGTAATAAGTACGACAGAATCTGGACTTACAATGCCATTCGCATTACTAATAGAAAGGTATGCTTTTTCGTCATGCTTTTTATGACTGTATCTTTCTTCCTCAATCATCCATGATACATTACCGTCTTCCATGTAGACGATGGAAGCGTCATGTCCCGCATTAATAGAGAAGATCTTACTTAAGGATTTCATCTACATCCTCCATTGTTAATGTGTATGTGCCAGGATTTTGTACAGCAATGGATGCTGATCTATTAGCGAAAGCAATTGCTTCATCCATAGATGGAAGTTGAACATAATAGAACACAAGGGCAGAAAGAAAGGTATCTCCTGCACCAGAGACATCAAAGACACGCTCTATCTGGTTCACTGGATACTGTTTCTTATTCCATACTGCACCCATAGGACCTCTGGTAACGATCAAGTTCTTTGCGGGAGGAATTGTCCCTGGATCCAGTGCCTCAAATTCTTTTTGATTAATTTTATATACTACATTATCAAATCCCAAAGGAAGTTTAGTCGCTTTAGTATCTACAAAGATTTTAACCGTTGGATTTCTACTAGCGACATATGTTACTACCTCAGCAACATTAACAAACCCTTTATTATAATCAGAGATAACAATAGCATCATAAGTCTCATGCATCAATGCCATCTGCAACTGTGCCTGATGAATACCAGTAAGTTCTGGTTCATCATCAACACGAACGATCTGTTGGTTTGTCTTACCATCAATATATCTGGTCTTGGTAATTTGTTCTTTATTAGTAACAAAGTTTACCGTCATGCCAAGAGATTTAAGATTCTCATAGACATTACCTGCCATACCAGGAGCAGTCTGCTTCTCACGATACTTAAGAACAGGAACAGGTGCCTCAGGACTCAATCGATTTACTGATCCATAAACCCATTCATCGGTACAACTATCCCCGATCAATAATATATTGTATTGTCTTGCTAGTCGCATAATTTTCTATTCTATCAAAGAAGTGTAAGTCTGCAGCATACATTGAACCAATAACTGACTTTCCTTTCCAGTCAGATCCTACCACCATTATATCAGGTCGATAAGATTTTATCAAATTTTCTAACTCTTCGTCTGAACCGAACATAAAAACATTGTCCACAGTCTTGAGACTCTGCAACATGTATGCTCGTTCTTCGGCAGTATTTATTGGGCGAGTAGGACCTTTCTTCTCGCGCACTCGTTCATCAGTATCAATGGCAACGACAACCTCATCACCAAGGGATCTAGCATACTCTAGGAGTTCTAGATGCCCACGGTGAAGGATATCAAATGTGCCATTCACGAACACCTTTTTGAATGTACTCATAGTGATCTACAGATTCATCATAAAATCTTCTAAGTTCTCTTTTCCATGCAACAACTGCTTTGTCGATAGATTCCTGAGGGACACCAAACTTCATTGGATCATATGTCTTGGCAGGAATCTCTGGCATCAATTGATATAGCCAGGTGTTCCAGTTATGTCCATGGAAGATACCATACTTATGTTCTGGGAAGGACATGATTTCTGTATCAAGAACTTGACTTTCCATCCACTCCTGAATTTCAGACTTCTTATAGTTCTCTTTAACATAGTCCCAGAAAGGAGAACTACTCTTTCTACAATAAGAATAATGCATGTTCACAAAGTCAATGCAGAGATCATGTTCATATGACATTTTAGCATTGAACATTCTGACATCATTTTGATCCCAGTGACCGCCATAGATAGCATCATAAAGATTCAACGCTGCCTTCAGAATCAAAGCAATACCAGTACTCTCAAGGGGTTCAATAAATCCAGCAGACAATCCAATAGCAATAACATTACCCACCCATTGTTCTTCACAGACAAATGGATCCCATCTCAAGACCTTCATATCATCAGGTTTGAGACGACCATTCCAATATTTTGATAGGTATTCTTTTGCCTCATCAATAGGAGTAATATTTCTATTGAATACTAATCCAGATCCCAGTCTGGACTGAGTAGGAATACGCCAGATCCAACCATGATCTACTGCTTCACAGTTAGTATATGGATAGAATTCTTTCTGTTTATCTTCATAAGAAATTCTACCTGCAACAGCAGTATCTAGGTAAAGTCTATCGCTGGTGTCAATGTTAGTTAAATGTTTACCTAGAACTTGTTTCCATCCAGTACAATCTACAAATATATCAGATTCAATACGCCTACCGTCTTTAAGAGTAATACTCTTTACATTTTTTCCTTCCCACTCAACATCAGTGACATCAGATTTAATGTGTTCTACCTGGGGATTAGTAGTCTCAAAAAACTTTGTGAGCAATCCACAGTCGGCGTGAATAGCATACTTATCTAATTCATTTGTCTCGATTCTATTATTTTTTGTTACCCTAAACTGTGCCTGTAAATCTTGGAGACTTTGACTCTGATTTCTACTCCAGTAATCAAAGAGAGGTAGTCCTGCAAAATAGGTAAACTTAAATGGATGCCAGATTGTTTTATCATCTTCTCCCCATCCCTCAAACATGATGCCCGCCTTGAGGGTACACTCGCAGTAGTTAAACCACTCCTGCATCTTGTAACCCATGGACTCCATGAAGTCATTGAAGGACAGAAGAAGTGCTTCGCCTACACCAACATTAACTGAAACTTCTTTATCGATAAGTCTCACATGTACAGCACCTCTACATCTACGAGAGATATATGCAGCGGTTATCCATCCAGATGTACCGCCACCAATAATAGTAAGAGTCTTTGCGTTAGCCATTCTTGATCGAGATTAGTTTATTATACTCAGGAAGATAAAGGTATTCAATGTCGGACTTATAGAGAGTGCGAATTGCATCATCTAATGTTTCGACAAGAGGTTCACCGCCAAGGTTGAAAGAAGTGTTGAACACGATAGGACAACCAGTAGCATCATAAAACTCTTTGATAAGATCATAATAATTTTTGTTCTGCTCTTCAGTAACAGTTTGGATACGACATGTACCATCGACATGGATAATTGCAGGGATCTTATCCTCAATTCCAGGTTGACAGTTAACGGCATACATCATGTGAGGAGTCTCATCCATACCACGGAGGTCGAACCACTCATGCACATGTTCTTTAAGGATAGAACCAGCAAAGGGACGGAAGTATTCCCTACGCTTCACCTGATTAACAAAGTCCTTTCCATCAGGATCGCGGGGATCATAAAGAATAGAACGGTTACCAAGGGCACGAGGACCAGACTCTGATGATCCTTGGAACACTGCAACGATGTTCTTATTAGTAATGAGATCGATTACATCTTTGTTACAACCATCAGTTACTTCAGCCCCATACTTTTCTACTGTAGATACAATTTGTTCTTCAGTGTAATCATACTTAGGACCAAGATAAAGACTCTCGGCATACCCTTTGATATTAGTGTCTCCTGTTACAGAGTGGTGGCAAATCAGAGCAGCACCGATAGCAGTGCCAGCATCATTACTAACTGGTTCAACATAGAAGTTGATGCCCTCATCCTGAAGTTGTTCCAGATACCAGTAGTTTGCTACACAGTTCAGTCCGTAACCACCAGAGAGAACAATATTAGAAATGCCGCCAACGCGAACAGCATTACGAATCAGAGTCAGAACTTGTTCCTGAGTCTCTTGCTGCACTTTGTAAGAGAGATCCCTTCTACTCTTCAGTCTAGTCCAATCTTCACGGTCAACATCTTGAGGTGTACGAAGAGATTCGTACATAGACTCATTAACAATTGCTCCGTTAGGATATGTTGGAACAAACAGTTCTAAGTTTGCAGGATTGTATCCATAAACCTCACTGTCTTTGCGGAAGATCTCTGGAATATCTTCATTAGGTTCTCCATAAGGAGCAAGACCCATGGTTTTGCCTGCCTCAATGGAAGGAAATCCGTTGTAATTTGTTACTGCCTCATAGGTTTTAACAATACCAGGTGTCCCATCCATGATGAGTAGGGAGAACCCACCATCATAAGGAAGAACATTCTGTAATTTATAATTGCTGTTTTTGGGATGAAATTTTTCATTCTCAAACTCAGTTTGAATCTGCGTAGAGCATGGACCATTAGATCCTAGGTGTCTATAGATGGTCTCAAACTTAGAGGGGTAATCGCATCTAAAGATAGTCTCGGTCTCGTATGCCCAATCAGATTTGCCTTGATAACTAATGGGAATGAATGTTCCAGCGCCATCTACAACAACACCCATTGCCTGATCAAATCCAGAGCGATAAAACGCACAAGCAGCATGAAGTTTGTGGTGAATCGTAGAGTAATCAATTACCTGAGGATGCAATTCGCCATATGGATAGTCAACATCTTCAATCAATCCAAGTTTTCTAGCAAGAGATGTATAAACATCTTCTCCAGTATACTCAATCTTTCCAGCCTGGTCGGCAAGGGTTTGAGTATGAGCAACAGCGAGATAGTCTAGACGATCAGTGTACTCTTTGACCTTGATCAAAGATGCCAGAGGACCACCATCATACTTTCTCCTAGTGAGTCTCTCTTCTTCTACAGCAAAGACAATCTCACCGTCCTTCAGCAGACAAACACCAGCGTTATGTCCGCGAGTAATACCAGCAATCCATTGAGTCATTTTCCGAATCCTTTATTATCACAGCAGGGTTTTGTAGTGCTCTTAACACTAGTATCAGTATAAGAATATGTCTTACTCTTTCCAAGTCTCTTTCTACAAGATGTCACTACCTTTTGAATATCATTCTGGGTCATTTCCATACACTCATCATTCATCATATCCTGGTAGTCTTCCATTGTCAATCTAATGGGAGAGAAGGTTCTCTTACCTTCACCAAGGTCGATGATATCAAAGTCCTTATCACCAACATAGGAAATGTTCTCAGGATAAGTAGATCCAATAACGGCAGTCACTGTCTTACCCACAGACTTTGCAATGTGTTGACCAACAGAGTCACAACCTAAGAAGTGATCAGAAGATCCAATGATGCCTGCCCATACACGAATGTCTGCCTGAGGCCAAGCGATAGGATTCTTTTCAGCATCCCCATAAGGAAACTGAAACTCTGACATCATGATGACACCATAATCTTTTCTAAGATCGTTAATGATGTCTACGATATAACTCTGATGGAAACTTCTAGAAGAAGGATCGATAATAAAGTCACCCTGAACTTCAGCACCTCTACCAAAGGGTTGAATGACAATGACTTTATCTTTACCAGTCTTTTGCTTTACTTCTTCTACAGTATTGATAGCAGCAATTGCCTCAGACTTTGCGAGTCTGATAGTAGGTGCAGGGAGTTCTCTAGGTTCAGATAACCCATTGATCTCCATATCAAATGCCTGAGCAATGGTACACTTCTGATTGTAGTAGTGCCACTGTCTGTATGGTTCTGGACTTACGCAGTCACGATCTTTGATGTAATCTTCAAAAAGATTCTTATGCCAGTTATCAAAGGCATACTTGTGGAGAACTGGATGACCTTTGAAGAAGTTCATGCCACCCTCACACACGATGATAAAATCATCATGCGATTCTGCATACTTTTCAAATGCAGGGATGGAACAAATTACTCTGCCAGCTCCACCATTAATGAAAAATGCTTTTGGTCTCATAAAAATTTTATCAACGAGTTATTTAGGCAGTGAATGAGAGATTGCCAGAGACTGAAACTCTAGTCACACCCTCGGTTCTGAACGGACTGACCGTGTGGAATAAGCATGAAGGGAAGATAAACATGTCTCCAACTTCAGGAAGATAGAACTTTCTCGCCTCATAAAAAGGTGGGCGTGTATCTCCATGCACAAAAGTAATAGATCCAGGAGTAGGACACTGACCCTTGTACCCAAGAACTTCTTTTTCAGTCTTAAGTTCTTCTGGTATCTGTAGATAGATAACAAAACTTAGATCACCACTGTGATCATGCAAGGGATTATGATCACCACACTTTTGAAAATTTACCCACAATGCATGAAGGTGAAAGTTATGAGGTACAGGTCTAGAGATATGCTTTGAGAGATCCTCACAATAAGATCCCACATAGGGTTTAATAAGTTCAGAGAAGTCTACGAGTGCTGCTGGACTAAAAGACCACTCATCATGCATACCAGCTGCTAACAGATGCTCAGCATTAAATACTTCAACACCCCTAACATTATTAGCACCTTCCCATAAGAAATCAATAATAGATGAATCCAATTTCATCCTCTGCATAAGAGGACCCCAAGTTATAGATTCTTTATCAATATTCATATCGATCCTGTAGAGTCAAAAAATTTCTGGAAAATTTTTTCGGGTTACAGGTAATTATACATTAAAAAAGGCAGGGTGTAAACCCTGCCTTGGTTATCAGGCACCTCTGCCTGGTGGGTCATTTACTAGTGGAGCAGCATCTGGTCTCGCATCCCCATCTGGATTGGGTGGCATGGGGGCAGGGACATGATTCTCATCTGTTGGCATCTCTGGCCAACAGATCAGTGAGGTATGGTCACCTACATCTGCCCAGCTCTGAGGAATGTCTCTCAACCTCTGACGATAAGCTTCCCACTCTGCGCGTTTCTCGTCGCTCAGATATCCAGCAACATACTTATCGCTCATCGTGAGCATCTTGTTTCTGGTGTGTCTAACATTTAACCAACCCTGAGAGCATCCCTCATCATCTGGGAACACAGAATCGGGGTGGTCTACTTTGAACTCAATATCAGCCCAATCACCTGCTTCAGTATCATAATAGAATGATCTCAGGTTGAAGACCTCAGTGTAATGATATGGATCTGCAATCAGTGGGTTCAGTGCTTCTGGATCACCACAGACACACTCAATCTTTTCTGCACAAGGACTGCAGCATCCATCCTCGTCGTATTTATTTCCGACAAAGACAAGAGCGTGAAGAGGCATCTGTTCTGCATCGAGAACTACTTCGACACATCCATAACGAGCAGGTCTCTGACAATCAGAACAACCTTGAGGTGCAACCTCATCCAGTACACCTGGCTTCTCAGGATCCCATCTTGTTACAAGATATCTAGGACCAGAGTATGTGGCAATTCCTACCTCATCGGGATCAGCATCCTGACTCCACAGTTCTGTAGGAACAGGGAACAAGAAAGTCTTTTCGATGTTTGGGTTTGCCGCGTGATCGTGATGTTGGTGTGGCATTTGATTTAATCCTCCCTATTATTGCCAGTAAGATACGACGACTAATCCGCCATAACCCCAACCGCCCCAGCAGCAGCTGCCATCGGTAAAGGGAGCGAATCCACCACCACCAGGGAACACAGGGTGACCAAGGCAGCATCCTTGGAACCAAGGTTGTCCAGTACACTGGTCAGTGCCTTTCTGACCAGCGCCGCCGCCCCAAGGACCAACGGTGCTAGCAGAGTATTGCCACCAGTCGCCGCGACACTCATTGTTGTTCTGTCTCGATGCCTGGTTACCCATGATACCGAAGTCTGCATCACGGTAGCAAGCGCAGGTTCCCCAGCAAGCGTTAACCCATTGTCTCTGCTGAGAGCAGGAGTGACATCCACCAGTACACTGGTGCCATCCATGAGAACCACCTTCTGCACAGAAGTTAGACATGCTGGTGCCAGTAACGAAGGATCTACATCCTCTTACACCACAGCAAGCACAAGCAGTACACTGTCTGCAGCAGGAGCATCTGGTGCTACCACCAGCGCAGATAGTATATGATGTGGAACCAGGAGTAAATTGACCAGAGCATAAAGTCTTTACTGCATATGCACCAGTGCCGCCAGGAATACCATTGGAACAGCAGGCACCAATACTACCAGATCCTCCACCACCAGTTGCCTCAAAGCGAATCATCGTAGTTCCAGCAGGAACAGTCCAAAGGCAACATCTACCACCGTTTTCTACGGTAGTGATGTCGGTATCATAAACATAAAATTGAAATGCCTTTCCCTGAGAAAGACCAGTTGTCTGCGATGCGGTGATCGAGTTAGCGACAATCGCCTGATCCCCCTGAATCTTTTTATAACTTTGATAATTAGCCATTATGCTTCATCTAATGGTGTCGATCTTTTACTATTTAGGCATTGTAATAATTAATGTTCATCACAAGTCTCACATCAGCATCCGTGCAGTTTGTTCCTGAGTGCTTTAAATCTCCAGGAAAAAAGACTGCACGATTTTCTTTTGATTCAATCTTTTCTCCAGACTCAAAGTAAGTATATCCATCATTAGTATTAATATATAGCAGACATACTTTTAGATTTGGATCTAAAGATCCATCATGTCCAATCCAATCATAGTGTAAAGGTTTTTCTAGTAGTTCAGAAAACCTAGGAGTGGCATTGAACTTAACCCTAAACAGTGAGGTGGGGTTAAAATATTCTACTACTGGTTTTAAGTCATCCCATACTGGAGAAGATGGTGCATGATTACAGTACAACATATGAATGAACTGTGAAATATTGTCATCACTCACAGAACTTTTATTATAAAACCATGGAAACATTTCACATGTTACAACATCTCGTAGATAATTAAATAAATCTTCGGGCAGATAGTCATCAATGACTTCAATCATTTTAATCTCTCTAATAAAAAAGAGGGGGATTGCTCCCCCTCCCAGAAGTATATAGAAGAATCAGACGGTGATGATTCTCCAACCTCTTGTGCCATCATAGAAGACTAATTCAAAGGCAGCACCCTCAGTGGATACTGTCAGGTTAGCAGCGTCGCCCATGATTGGGTTGCCATTTCTATCGACCGTCAGGTTTTGAGTATCGAATGTATTGGCAACATCGAAGATTCTAATCGAGTCGCCCTTGACAGGGGCAGCAGGAAGAGTAACTGTAAATGCACCGCCAGAGGTATTGCAGAAGATTTGCTGCTTGTTAGAAGCGGTGATGTTACTAGTAGCATCAACATTCTGGTAAGAACCAACGGGTAACCAAGTAGATCCGTTGTAGTACTCGAAACCATCAGAGTCGGTATCATAGCGGAGACCACCTTCCAGGAGGTCAACACCAGTTGGGCGACCAGATTGAGGACCACGAGGAGGAACGAGGATACCGCTCGTGTTATCCATCTTACCGCGAGTCAGGAATCCACGAGTCGCTTTCTCAGTAGGACATGCGGTGTTAGAGTCGCCACCCAGAGTTTCATCAGAGGA
>Ga0129345_1000967_pt1 | contig 10860 bp, 10 predicted proteins | sample CPBDNA_FD_94425 | JGI IMG/M metagenome (GOLD analysis project Ga0129345, IMG submission 94425) | Freshwater to marine salinity gradient microbial communities from Chesapeake Bay, USA - CPBay_Sum_20_0.8_DNA | ecosystem: Environmental > Aquatic > Marine > Coastal | place: USA: Chesapeake Bay...
GCAAGGCTTCAAACCATATGAATGCGCAAGCACAGATGTTTATGGTGAAGCATTTTCAGCAGACGGAAGTCATAGTCATAAACTAACCACCTTTACAAAACAAGCCATACGCAATACTCGTCCTGGTGTGGAAGTTCCTAATGCTTGGGCAATGGAACGACCAGAAGATATGAACGAAGGTGGTAGATATTTTGTAACTATGACAGGTGATTTTATTTGCAATCACTGGGCATTCAAAATTCCTAAAACACAATCTTATCACAACATACTTTTAGATGCATTACCAGTTGACAAATAAATTAGATTATTGTAATATAAGTATAACAGTGGACTAGCGTCGACCCACTTTAAATACTCCGCCGTGTAGCCAACAGTATAGGAGATTTAATATGGCATATTATAGTACTAAAACATACGGTCATAACATAGGACTAAGTGCCTGCTTTAGACAACCTAAAGCACATAGTCATTGCAGATTTTTACATGGATATAGTTTAGCATTTAAATTTACGTTTGGTGCAAGTGAATTAGATGAAAAAAACTGGTGTGTAGACTTTGGTGGATTAAAACCACTCAAAGCTTGGCTTGAAGATACATTTGATCATAAAGTTGTATTGGACTACGATGATCCAGAAATGCAAACATTTGAACTACTACAAGAAAAAGGTCTTGCTGAACTGACACTGCTTAATGGCGTAGGTGTAGAACGCTTTGCATTTCATGCTTGGCAATTTGCAAACAATCTTGTAAAAGAAATGACAGATGGTCGTTGCTGGTGTGAAAGTGTTGAGTGTATGGAACACGGTGCTAACAGTGCAATCTACACACCTTTTACTACACAAAAAATGACCTATGCCGAAGATTGATAAAACTAACCTCACAAAAGAAGAATGGCGTATTATACGTGACCAGCGCAGAAGAGAAAAGGATGACGATTTTGTCCCTTACGAAAATAATGGTCAAGAACGTCATGTAATTTGTTTAAAGCACGGAAACAAGTACGGACCTGAATACGTAAACAAACTTTATAACATGGTCAAGCGTAACCTAACGCTGGATCATAAATTTATTTGTTTCACAGAAGATACTCGAGGAATAGACAGTCATATTGAATGCCATCCTTTGCCTGGTATAAAAGCACAAGGTTGGTGGTACAAACCTTGGTTCCTCAGCACACAACTACCTTTCAAAGGCACCTTTTTATATCTCGATTTAGACCTAATTGTGTTTAACAACATTGATAAACTGTTTACATATCAACCCGATGTTGGATTTGTTATTATTAGAGATTTCAATAGACAGATTAGATCTAATTGGGATAGAATGAATTCTAGTGTATTCCGTTGTAAAGTAGGTAGTCAATATAATGCTTGGGCAGAATTTGAAAAGAATGCAATGAATCATATGCGAAGATTTCCGGGTGATCAAGATTTCATGTATAGAATGATAAAAAATGATTATGCATTTTTTCCTGATTCTTGGATACAAAGTTACAAATGGGAAATGCGTGGACGTGATACACTTACTGTTACAGCAAGAGGTAGAAACTTTAAAACACCAGGCAAGCCTAAAATACTAAACGATACAAGTATTGCAGTCTTTCATGGTCTTCCTAATATACCCGATGCAGTTGATGACTGGCCCAAGGAGCACTGGTATTGAATAGAATAAAAGATTTTTTCACATGGTACAAAAACTTGACAAAACACGGCTATGGTCGTATAATGAGTATTGAAATGGCATGGTACAATAGTAGATATTATGATACAGACGGTAATTACAAATGATGAATGATTTAAAATTTACAAGTGCAGGAGATTATATGAAAAGTATGCAGCAACGCATTGGCTTTGCCTGTAAGTATATGCACCCGGATCAAACGCAAAAGAAGAAACTGTTAGAAGAAATTCAACGACCGCTAAATACTAGAGCAACTACAGTAGCATGGCTTAATAGACAAACTGTTGCTGATGCTGAAGAACGCTTGTGGGAACTTATGGTTCACAACATTGCGTCATACAAAAGGTTGATTGAATATGTTGGAAGCCTTCCTCAAGAGTTACGTATGGTACGACTGGGCTCTGATGTTCTTCCTGTTTATACCGAGCCTACTTGGTGCTATTTCTGGCGTTTATCTAGCGTGGTTGAGTACTGTGAAAGAGAATTCGCAAAAGTCGGTGAAACGGCAAGAGCCCTTGATGTCCGATTATCGATGCACCCAGGCCAATTTACTGTACTTGCAAGCGACAACCCCGAGATTGTCGAGCGTTCAATTGAAGAATTCGAATACCACATAGATGTAGCGAGGTGGATGGGTTATGGTAAGCAGTTTCAAGATTTCAAGTGCAATGTCCACATATCAGGCCGCAAAGGTCCAGCCGGTATCAAAGACGTCCTTAAACGTCTCTCGCCGGAAGCAAGAAACTGTATTACAATCGAAAACGACGAAAACTCGTGGGGACTCGACGCCAGCCTTGAGCTTGCAGACGATCTCGCTTTGGTGCTAGACATACATCACCATTGGGTGAAGACAGGAGAATACATTGAACCAAATGACGACCGTATATACCGTATTATCGATAGTTGGCGGGGTGAGCGTCCTGTTATTCATTACAGTGTTAGCCGTGAGGATGTACTACAAGACTTTAGCACAAGTGTACGACCAGACATGGACACACTACTTGAATCCGGATATAAAAAACAAAAACTGAGAGCACACTCTGACTACATGTGGAATGATGCTTGCAATGACTGGGCATTGTCACATTGGGAGTGGGCTGACATTATGGTAGAATCCAAATGTAAGAACCTTGCTAGTATTGACCTATATAAATACTATATGGAGGAGAACAATGAACTTACTGAGTACAATGTACGCCGCTCGTACAGCCCAGACCCAATCATCATCTAACAAAAATCCTAATAGGGTTTTAGGAGGATTGCGTGGTCAAGGTGTAGACAGCGTTACAGTTCTAGGAGAAGATGGTGTCGAACATTCTTTGCCTTCCAAGGCTTATATTCAAGGACTAGAAGAAAAAATCCGTACTATGGATGCCAAAATTCAAGTACTTGAAAAGCAAATGAGGAGATCAAAAAATGATTAAAAATTTAATTAAAAAGAAAATAGAAGAACGCTCTACTATTGACGGTGTGCTGATGGTCGCGGCAGGCGCAGCCATTATTATTTTTTCACCACTTACAAAACTAATTGCATATGCAGCAATTGCATATGGTGCTTACACTATTTGGCGTAACTAAAGTTTACTAATAGGTATAGCACTACTAGCCGTTAGTTTCCAAACTTTTTTAGCATTGACTCCACGTTGTTGCGCAAAACGTTTTGCGTCACAGTTTTCACACACATGAAAGTAATTGTTATTAAGACGCTTAGGGTCCATGCTACCTCTTGGGCGTGTGAACTCATCTCCACAACTATCACAGCGTAAAACTACCATTGTTTTCTTGCGATTGTATGTGTGATGATTTCCTAGTTTGCTACGGCGCATATGCCAGGTATCAATTAGATATTCTTTTATAAACATAACTATATTTACATTAAGATTATAAAAAATACCAATAAATACAGTAAGGAGTTTCACATGAGTATTTGCACATTAACAGAAGCAGCCGAAGATCAAATTAATAAATTATGCAACGAAAATGAAGTGTATGGAATTAGTTTAAATTTAAAAGGCGGAGGCTGTGCAGGGTTTGAATATGAATGGGGATTTGTTAACACACCAATGGATTTATTAGAGGACGACGAAGTAATTAAAACAAAAGAGGGATGTGCATTTGTCATAGGATCACATAGTTTGATGTTTTTGTTCGGTACAGAAGTAGATTACGTAAAATCTATAGTAGGAGCAAACTTCGAAATAAGAAATCCAAATGCAAAAAGTAGTTGCGGTTGTGGAGTAAGTGTAAACTTTGATATGGATACGCTAACAGAACCAGCAATATAAATGGAGTAGAAAATGGCTAAACAACAAATTGATATTGGTTTAGAAGGTAATGACGGCACAGGCGATAGTATTCGCGAGTCGTTTCGTAAAGTAAACGAAAACTTTACAGAAGTATATGCAGTATTTGGCTTAGGTGGTCAAATTAGTTTTACATCATTAGATGATACACCTGACACTTTTGTAGGTAACGAAGGCAAAGTACCACTAGTTAATGCAGCAGGCACAAAACTAGACTTTTATGAACTAGTATCTGACGCAGGTACTAATGATCCTAGTGACACTGACAACACTATTACTTTTGAAGTAAGTGGTAATAAACTTATTGTAAAATCTATCAACACAAGATTATCAACAGACTCTACTCCTTCTGTTCTTAATCCATTAAGTGTTGGTGCAGCAGCAGCATATACAAATAGTGTTAATTCATTACTACGTGGATCAACTGCTGATGTAGATACTCTTGTCGCATCATGGAACGGCACACACGGCGCTCCAAATATTACTTCAGATAATTTGTTAATTTCAAAAGGTTTTGCCGATGACAAATATGTTAACACTGCTGGTGATACTTTAACAGGACATCTAAATACTATTGCAGGTGCAACAGGTACGCAAGTTCCGCAAAGACAAGAAGTTGTTGGACTAGCAGGCGATACTATGACAGGCCCGCTAACATTGCACGATCATCCATTTCCGTTTGAAGGTGCAGGTTCTCCTAATAGTCAATACGATTTACAAGCGGCTACAAAATACTATGTAGACAACAGCGCATTTGCAAGTAAAACAAATCTATTTGTTAGCACAAGCGGCGACGACAATATGACTACAGTGCCTCCAGGCAAAGAAGGACGTAGTGAAGCATATGCTTATAGAACCGTAGCAGCAGCATGTGCAGCAGCAGCAAGAATCCAAGAAGCAAGTGCAGTTGACATCGGTCCATATATTCAACCATTGCAATATGATACAGGACCAAGTGTAGCAACATCTTACGTTGATAACACTGTAACATATGGTTTTAATACTGTGAGTGGTGATCAAGCTACTGTTGTGGCCCTTGCTAATGCAGCAAAAAGCGCAGCAATTACTAATACAATTAGTTACATTAACACAACTTATACAAGTTTTGTTTATGATCAAGCAACTTGTGAAAGAGATTTAGGACTTATTCATGATGCTATAATAATTGATATCAAAGCATCTACTGTTGCTACAAAACAAAATACAATGAGTATCTATGCAGGCTTAAGATATTACTCAAATCCATCGGGTGTGTTTGCAATTAGCACAGACGGACAGTATACAGAAACCGCAGCAGCAATTTTATACTATAAGCAGCAGATACTTGCAGCAATTGGAGTAAGTCTTTCAACTGGTAATGCATGGTATCAAGCAGCAGAAGATAGATTTGATGATGTACTGCAAACTATTGATAGAACAACTGATGATCCTGCAAGGATAGAAGCAAACAATTACTATACGCTTAATGCATATTCAGGTCCTGACAAATACACAATTCAGTCAGGTGATCCTACAGCAGACCAACCAAACGTAGATATTTTTCCAGGAAAAGTTATACGTGGTAGAACAACTGGTGCTATAGGACAAATTGTATCTTATGAAAGAGGTATTGACAAAGGTGTTACTACAACCTATGATACTATACAACTACAGTTACTTTCTCCTGTAGAGTTCCAAGATGAGGAACTGTTAGAATTTGGTAACTATGTAAAGAAAGATCAAATTTCTATCAGAGTTGAAACAGGTATCTACGAAGAACAACTACCTATCAGAGTTCCAGAAAACGTTTCTATAAAAGGTGATGAATTTAGACGTGCAATTATTAGACCAGCACCGGGCGTAAGTACAAGTCCCTATGCTAGAACAATGTTCTATAGAGATGCAGTAATAGACGGATTAACAACTGCAACAGGCGGAGAATACTATACAAGAGCAGCAGACAGTAGTGTTACTGGTTATTTTGGTTACCACTATCTAACTGATCCTAGCGACCCTGCAAGCACTCCAAAAAACAACAATGAGATGGATGTGTTCCTTTGTAACGATGCTGTAATTCTACGTAACATTACATGTCAACAACATGGCGGCTTTATGATGGTTCTTGATCCTTCAGGATCTATCCTAACACGTTCACCTTACGCACAAACTTGTACAAGTTTCGCAAGAAGCACAAATGCACATGCATTTCACGGAGGTATGTTTATTGATGGTTATACATACAACATGCCAGCAGTTATTGTTGACAAAGATGATAACTTTACTATTCATATTGAAGCAGAAGCAACAAGTATTCTTGCAAAACGTAAACCTAAATTACCATGTTCATTCTTTATTGAAGGTAGAAGATATCAAGTTAATGCTATTAGAGATTATTATGGAGAAGACAATCTACAAACTAGTGTACTAGCAGGTGATCCATCATACGAGCATACAACAGGCCTAGTTGCAAAAGCTACACTAATATTAGATGCAACAAGTGGCGTATCGCTAGGCGGCGGAGCCTACAGTGGATATGATACACCTGCAGATAGTTCTGTAGAAAGCATTATCATCCAAGGTGGCGGTAACAAGTCTATGCTTGCAAACGACTATACACAAATCAACGATTTAGGATATGGCGTAATTGCAGCAAACAATGCTCTATCAGAACTTGTTAGCGTGTTTACATACTACTGTCATTGTGGATATTACTCATTAAATGGTTCACAGATTCGTTCGCTTACAGGCAACAACTCTTATGGTACATTTGGTATGGTATCAGAAGGTAGTGACCCTGATGAAGTTGCAACTGTAGGCACACTAAATCAAAGTTTAGTTCAGCCAGTCAAAGTTTACAATGTTGAACAAATTATTGAGGTTGCAGGTGATGTAAGTGCATCACTTTCAATTGGCGAAACCATTGGTCAAACACAAGGTGTCGGCAACGATATCATTACAGGTAAATTGCAATACTGGGTGGTAGATACAAATACCTTCTTATACATAGGTGAATCAACCGGAACATTTAATGACCAGGGTGACATTTATGAAGGATCTTCTACTATAATTGCTGAAGCAAATCAAGGCGACATTGTATCTATAGATAGTATTAATTTTGGCGCAGCAAAAAATGCAGTTGCTATGTTTATATTTGACGTTACTGATTATCCTATGAACGCATCAGAAATTGAGATATTATATGATGCTCCAGGTGAAACTGTTGACCAACTTTATTATCCACACGAGGTTGTAAGTGTATCAGAAACAGATATTGAAATTCCCGCAAGTTTAGATGCTACTCTTTGTGATAGTGCAAATGCAAGTTTACGCAGAAAAGTTTGGAGATTAGACTTTAGTTCAGGTGCAACTACAGGCGATACAGGATTACGTGAACAAGTTGCTATGAATCATGTTGCTGTCTTCCGTAGTAAGCAAGCATTCTTGCTAGACGGTATTACAAGCGACACACTTACAAGACCTAGTACAGCACTTATCTTTGATGAGTTCCCTACATTTACATATAGAACACTAGCATTTGAAAATACTATTGTAGGTGGCATTGCAGTAGATCCTGCAGGACAGGCAAGAGTTGTTGTAGATGATAATTTTAATTATGAAGATTTAACTGTCGACAATGATAGAGCAGCATATACTGTAGGTGCAAATTATTCAATTGATTCAACTTTAGGAGCAGCACCTACAGCAGGCGGAACTTTAGGTAGAACACAAGGCGATAGAAATTTTGCATTATCTGCAGATTTAGATGATACAGCCAAAAGCAGAATTGTTGGTATGGTATTTACATGGGCAGGTGCAAAACACACTATCACAGGTTATTCTACTGTGACTGATACAAGCGGAACATCAGGCCTTAATGGACAAAAGTTTGGTATTGTTACATTTACAGATGATTATTACATTACACCTGCATATAGTGGTCCTGGTCTTGCAGCAAGAGCAGATAGTTCTAGAGGTGATAATAATACTATCAAAGGAGGCATTGACGCAGGTGAAACATATAATGTCACTGTTGCAATTAGTACATGTCGTGCTACGTCACATGACTTCTTAGACATTGGTACAGGCGGTTACAATACAAGCAACTATCCTGATAGAATTTTTGGCAAGCCAATTGTTCAAGCAGTTACAGACGAGGAAGCAGTTGACTCAAACGGACTTAACAATAAAGCACAGGTACAAGAACGTACAAGAGGACGAGTGTTCTTTGCTTCAACTGACCAAGATGGTTTCTTCCGTGTAGGTAGATTCTTTACAGTTGACCAAGGTACTGGTAGAGTAACATTCAATGCTGCACTTGTTCTTACAAATATTGACGGTATTGGTTTTAAACGTGGTGTGCGAGTAAACGAATTTAGTGCAGATGAAACATTTACAAATGCTACTAACGATACAGTTGCTACAGAACGTGCTACAGAACAATATATCAATGCAAGATTAGGTTGGGACAGAGAAGGCGACGATTATCTTCCAGTAATAGGCGGCGGTGCAGTACGTAAAGCAGGGGACGAAATGACAGGTTCCCTAAGTTTGGGTACATTCCAAATCACTAACCTAGGCGACCCAACAAGTGGCACAGATGCAGCAAATAAAAATTACGTAGATAATCAAGTTGCAGCGTATGACGAATTATCTGAACTACAAGATACAAACTTTACCAGTTTAGCAAATGGTGACATTTTAGTTTACAACACAAGCGATTCTAAATGGCACAACGAAGCACTTGCAACAGATGATACCAGTGACATCAGTGTAACATACTCAGGTGGTACACTTACCTTCCAACTTAACGCAGGTGTAATTGAAAATGCAGATGTTGCTACAGGTGCTGCAATTGTTCAGTCTAAACTAGATATGTCAAGAGCACCAACATTTGACGAATCAGATCCAACAACTGGTTGGGGCGGAACTGCACCGGCAAACATACAGAGTAATACTGGTCTAGCAGCATTTAGTGATGAAAACTTTGAAGTTGAAAATGATGGCGGACTTACCGGACGTGTTAGAATTAAATCAGGCGGTATTTCAGACGATGAACTAGCAGGTAGTATTTCAAACGCAAAACTTTCAAACAGTTCGATTACGTTTACTGACGGTACTAGTTCAACAGCAGCATCATTAGGTGGAACTGTTACATTCCAAGGCACAACAAATGAAGTTACGGTTACAGAAAGCAGCGGAACATTTACTATTGGATTGCCTGCAGATGTAAGCATTAATACATCTTTAACTGTAGGTAATGGAATGATACTAACAGCAGGTAACATTGTACCTGGATCTAATTCACCTACAGACAGTGGACAAATGTTAGGTTTATCAACTAATAGATGGAACACAGTGTATGCAACAACCTTTAACGGTATTGCTACATCAGCACAATATGCTGACTTGGCAGAGAATTACTTAGCAGATGCACAGTACGAGCCAGGAACAGTGCTTGTGTTAGGTGGTGACGAAGAAGTGACTGTTGTAGGTGAAAAAGGCAGCAGACGAGTAGTAGGTGTTGTTACAACAAATCCAGCACACTTGATGAACAGTGCATTGGAAGGTGATAATGTTGTAGGAATTGCACTACAAGGTAGGGTGCCATGTAAAGTACTAGGACGGGTACAGAAAGGAGACTTGCTGGTTACAGCAGGTAGAGAAGGCTATGCCTGTGTAGACAATGATCCCAAAGTTGGTACTGTAATTGGTAAAGCAGTAGAAAATAAAACAGACGATGGCTACGGAACAGTTGAAGTAGTCGTAGGGAGAGTATAATGGCACAACAAACTATAAACATCGGATCGAGTGCAAACAAAGGTGACGGTGATCCACTACGCACAGCATTTGATAAAGTCAACGATAACTTTACTGAATTGTATGCAGATGTTGCTGCATTAGAAGATGGCAATGTCACAACTGATATAAAAGGTAGTGTTTTTGCAGATGATAGTACATTGCTTGTAGATGCTGTAAATGGAACTATTCCTGGTTATGTAAGTTTAGCAACACTTCAAAGTGTAGTAGCAGCAAGTGCCGATTTTGCTGACTTCAAGACTAGGATTGCAGCATTAACATAAATATTAAAAAGAACAGGATGTAAACAATGGCATTAGCACAAATTAACATTGGTAACGCAGCAAACGATGGACAGGGCGATGATCTACGTGAAGCATTTATCAAAGTAAATCAAAACTTCCAAACACTAGAAAGCATAGCAGAACAAAGTGGTGCTAACGTAGGTGCTGCCTCAGGCAGCGTATATAAAGAAACTGCTGATAATGTTTTATATTTTAGAACACTAGCAGGAGGCACAGGCATTAGTTTAACAACTTTGGACAATACTGTTGTTATTACAAACACTGTTGCATCAGCTAACTTTACTATTACAACACCTCAAGGAACAGTTATTGGTGGTACAGATATTAACCTCAACTTTTTTGACGGTCAAGGTGTGGAAATCACAGGTGATGAAAACACAAAAACAATTACATTTAATGCCGGGTTATCAAGAGATCCTACACCGGCATTAGAAGCAAGTTTAGATGCTCGTAGTAACGATATTACCGCAGTAAATAATTTTAGTGCTAATAGTATTTTAGGAAATAAGGTAACTACAACTAATCTTGTACCAACAAACATCACAGGTGTTGATACTGTAGAATATTACGATGCACTAGGTAGATACATTGAGGGATTTGATATGGGCGGCATTCAGCAAGTCCTTACTAGCCAACTTGATTGGGTAATGTATAGTTCTCCAATTGATCTTGGAACTTTCTTAAATCCTTTAGATGCTACAATGGATCTTGGGAATATATAGGAAGAATGAATGTCTTTACTGCCGGTATGGAACGTAGAAACAAATTATAACTTAGGTACAATAAATGAAAGAGAA
>Ga0129345_1000968_pt1 | contig 10858 bp, 11 predicted proteins | sample CPBDNA_FD_94425 | JGI IMG/M metagenome (GOLD analysis project Ga0129345, IMG submission 94425) | Freshwater to marine salinity gradient microbial communities from Chesapeake Bay, USA - CPBay_Sum_20_0.8_DNA | ecosystem: Environmental > Aquatic > Marine > Coastal | place: USA: Chesapeake Bay...
ACGTGAAGGGCCCTGTTCTCTAGGTCGGTCAAAGTACTGGTACCGTAGAAGAAAATCCAGTCGGTTGCTGCATACGTAAAATGCAGATAGATAGGGAGGCTCTGCAGTAAGCCTCCCTATTGAATTTAATACGCCCCTAAGTATCTTCCTCCACCTCTCACTACTAATTTAGTAGTAGCTGTTGCGTTTATAGGAGATCTACTACTCTCACTATTACTAGTTGTTCTAGTATGTGTACTATTATCTATTCTATCTCCCTCTCTAAAAACTATAGGAGGAGGATTACGATCGGCAGGACTAGATAATAAGTCATCAATTACTTTACCGGGAAGTAGGTCAAGAAGTCTCATCCACTGCCGTTGATGCAATGGATGTTTACTGTCTTGAGGTCCTCCAGGTAGTACAAACCTACCCTCGTCCTCTATATCTTTGATAGTATTCATAGGTAAAAATGGATTTACTATATCTTTAAAATATCCAGCTTTCCAAGACTCAGGGTCTAAACCTTCAAACTCTCCTTTATAATTAGATGTTATCATACCAGGATTAAAACTTTGTTGCAGAGCTTTATCTAAAGTTTGTCTAAGAACACTAGATTCACCTCCAAACTCACTAGCTAGTAACCTCTCATCGAGAGATAGCAAGAAATTTTCATATTGGTCTTCATTCATTTGACCTTTATTTAATAATAATTCATTGGCTAATAATCTTTTTGCTGCTTCAAGGTTTCCTTCACCTGCCTTCTTCTTGAGTAAATTTATTTGGTATGCTGTTAAAGCGTCCTCTGGTCGTAGTTTAGCTGCTTTTTCAAAGTACTTGTTTATTTCATCAAGTTCTGCTCCTAGTTTTGTTGCCTTTATTGGGTTGCTAGTTAGTTGTTTTTCTCTCTCTATTTCTGCACGAAGCGTATTAGCTTTTTGTAAATTAGCAGCTACTTCTTCTGGAGTCATGCCGGCAGGGTCTTGATCTTCAATTTCTTTGAATTTTTTTCTCAAATTATCTAAATATTTTTCTTCGTTTCTATTGAAAAAATTAGCTAGTTCGTTCACTCCTGCCCATGCTAAATAAGCTAATGCTGCTATTACAGCACCTTTAGGTCCAAACAACATAAAACCAGCTCCTGCTGCAGTAACAGCTCCGGATATAGTATCTCCGAGTTTTTCATTATTAGCTTGATCACCAATATATTTACCTAAAATAGATCCTGTAAATGCAATTAACCCCGCCCAACCAGCTCTTATACCTAGGCCTTTAATATTAAAATTACCAGGTTTAAACCCGTCTTTAAATCCTTTTGCTGCAGCTCCAGTTGCTACTGCTGTTCCTGCCGGACCAACTGCAGCAGTCAAACCAAGAGCACCTCTAAGTGCACTTCCTACTAACATAGGACCAAAAAAAGTTGCAACTAGGCTTCCGTAAGTGATAAAGTCCTCAAAGTTAAGATTTAAACCAAAACCTTCAAGAAATTTTGATTTTAATGTATCATCATCAAATAAGGACTTAACCCCATCACCAATTAAAGATCCAACAAATAATGCTGCCCCCAGTCTTCTCCCTAGAATTGATCCAAGAACACCAAGTGTAGCAGCATTTGATAAACTAGAAGCTATACTAGATTTAAATTCATCTGTTGTAATATCATTTGGATCTAAACTCTCAAACATATTTGTAAGAGCGGTTTCTCCAAATAATAAAATAGCTGCAGCAAGAGGCCCTCTTGTAAACGCTCTTCCTATCATCTTGCCTAGGGCAGGAGTTAGTCCAGCAATAGCTCCACCTACACCTACGGCTCCAAGGGCGCTTCCTAAAGCTCCAAAGGACCAACTCGCTAATTTTTGAATAAACCCAAGACCTAAGTCCTGTTTAATAGAGTCCGCTACTCCTCCCTTAAATGTATTAGGTTGCTTAGGAGCACTTTTTATTTTACGTCTTTCACGTATTTTGTCTTCTAGCTCGTCACCTGCGCTGCTCTTTTGTTCATCCAGCTGCTTCTGGATAACACTAACCAGCTTATCGATACCAACTTTAGTATCTTCCATATTTTTAGTTTGAGTTTGTAATACGGATACTACATCTGATAAACTAGCCATGTAATGCCTGCTGCTCTCTTAATTGTTTTTCTTCTTTCATTTGTTCGATTAATAACGAAACGTATATTTCTCTCTCCCATGGTATCATCATTTCTATATCATTTAATGAATATTTATGATTTTGCATCAGCTGATAATTTACATGAAAATAGTTTACCAGTGATTCATGGGAGAGATTTAAGATAAAAAACTTTGCAACCCCTCCGCAGTTGTTTTGTTTTTCTTACCACAAGATTTACACTTAAAATCTATATCTTTTTTTAATGCTGGTAAATTCATTACAAAGTTAACCATTCCATCAAACTGTTCTGTGTTTAAAGATTCTATAAATTTTACAATTTCTTCTCTAGGTTCGTCTTGTATGTTAATAATTTCTTCTTCTGTGTATATTTTATCTAAACATAAAGTAATTAATTCCATAACTTGTTCAGTTGTTTTATCTGTTTCTAGTTTTGATAGCATTATAACATCTTGATAGTTTGGATATCTCATCTCTATTGTGAACTGATCGTTTATTTTTATTTTATTTTCTAATTCAAATTTTACTTCAATTTCACTCAAATTAACATCTATTTTATTATCTTCTTCACATTTTAAGCATTTCAGCACTATAGTTGTTGATTCTCCAACTGATTTTGATCTAATCTGAGTAAACATATATTCCACATCAAATGTGGCTAACTCTTTTTCTGTTAATTCGTCAAACACACAAGATTTTAGTGTATCTACTACAGCCTGTAATATCATAGATTCATCTTGCGATTCCATAGCAGTTAAAAGAATTTTTTGTTCTTTAACCAAAAATGGACGGAAGGTAACTGTTTTCCCAGAAGACGGTATAGTAAGTGAGTATTTGCTGTATTCATTAATTACCGGTAATGCCATAATAAGTCATCCTAATCTTTATTTAATAATTTAAAATTTATTTTTCTTGTTTATATACTACTCCAATTTCTATAAGATAGTTGAACATTTAATTGAACAAGCCCATCCAATTCATTAGATAGTTCTATTGCATTCATTGTGGTTGGAAACGCTTCTAATAGTTTACATTTGTAAATAGTTTCTTCCTTGGTCCTGATGTCTATATCTACATTTAATCCAAAAATTCTATCTATAGGAACATCAAATCCCATACCCTTTTTAAGTTGAGCAATTTCAATATCTCTACAATATTCATCAGTGTATGCGATCTCATAAGTATTTTGACTTATAATTAAATCCTGCCAAGCTTCAAAATATTCTCTTATACCATAATCGTTCAAACAATAAAAGGTCATACTAACATCATCTGATGCAAACCCTGTAGGCATTTTACGACCTTTTATACCGATTAGTCTTTCTTGTGTTAGAATTTGACGTCCTGGTAGATTAACATTTGTGCAGAGAACATTTAGTTCATCAGAAGATAGTTTATGGGAACCAGGTATATCTGTTGGCAGATAAACTCTAAACAGATTACTTCTGGCTATGCCTCGTCTTTTACTAATAACACTTTTTAGTGTGTCAATTGTTTCCATTAGATCATTTTCCTTGAAGAAGTATACACAGCTTGTGCACTTGTTTTTTGCCAATCAGCTGTAGGAAGAAATGTAGCAATTTCCCATTCAGGAGCTTGCACTTCTGCAAATTTACTTCTAACATGACTAGTTAGATAATGCTTTATACATGGTTTAAAGTATTTAAATTTAGCTGCTCGTTTTAATGTATTATATGTCACGTTAAACTTAGTAGTCTCATCATATGCTTTATTATTAGTAATATCAAGCAAAGCGTCTAAAAATTTAGCTCTCAGTATAGGAGGTAGATAGTGTAAGTTGAGACCCATAAATCCCCCAGGAGCAGGACTTAAAACAATGGTCAAAGGAAAGCTATCATAGAAAGGTAGTTTTTCTTTATGTTTAGGATCATAAAAGAACATCTGCATAGACCCAATTAAACGTCTACTACCTAAAGATAACTGTTCATCCTTCATTAGAGTGTTTCTATTAATAGATCTAATATTCTGCACCTTACGACGAAACCAATCACGCGACTGTTGAGTGCGTGGGGTAATACCTGCTCTAAAAGCGTCTTGTTCTATTTTTTGAAATAAATTGCTCATGTAACTTATTTATCTCTTTTTAAGTACTTTTTTTCTGCTTATAGGTTTGAGAGGTTTTAGAGCTCTTAATCCTCCTTTTTTACTTTGCGTAGGCATAATACCCATTTCAGTAAGAGTCTTTTCAGTCCAAATTTGGAATTCCCATCCACGATCTTTTGCATACTCATTTGCAGCTTTCCATTTATTCATATTCTTTACATAAGTCATTGCTTCACTGATGTATCGTTTAGATTTGTCAGGTCTTTTAGGAGGTTTTGTTTCTTTATCAGGTTTTATTTCTACTAATATAGTCCTACCGTCTTGAAAACATATTTTTAAATCCATAAAATATCTATGCATACGTTTATCTACATCCCATAGATAAGGTATAACCACTTCTTCTGAAGACCAGTTCTTGACATTTGAGTTGTTATCACACCAAGTAAAGCAGTGATGTTCCCACATAGACCTAAAAATAACTCTATCGGGGTCACCCTTATACTTACTTCGATGTTTTACTCTATATTTACCTGAATAAGCCATATAAATAATCTCATAAAATTCTATTTATAGGTACATTTATGTCTACTGCTTTTAGCTATAACAATCTTTATCAAGTCAATCTTGCCTTTCCTACGACTAATAAGGACAACTATAAAGGTATTATTAAGTTTAATGCATATGATGAAGAATACCAAAATTTAGCAGATCTAGTTGCAGGTGAGATTACTAAAACAGTTACACCTGCCCCTGCAGGGCAGGGCCCTGCAGAGACTGTTACTGTTACCACTCAACTAGGAAGAGATCTTAAAAGTCTGTATGGTGGTGGATACAAAAATGTACCAGGTAAAGTAAATAACAAAATACCTAAAGGAGGTGTTAGTTTATTTTTACCATCCTCAATACAAATATCAGATCAAATGCAGTATGGTTCAGTAGATCTAGGCGCTATAGGAGCTACTACCTTTACAGCAGCTCAGCAAGGATCTAGCGCGCTAGGAGCTTTAATTGATGGTGGAAGAGAAGTGTTTGATGACATAGGTGCAGCAGTAGCTGGTGATTTTGGAGATGCTGGTACAGCACTAGCTGTACAGAGAACGGCTAGAAGGTTTGGAATGAATCAAATAGCAGGAGCGGTTGGTAGCGCAACTGGCGTTGCGATTAATCCTAACAATAGAAATATCTTTAACGGAGTGGCTCTTAGATCATTTAGATTTCAGTTTAAATTAATTCCTACATCACAGTTTGAAGCAGAAACTATAGATAAAATTATTAAGTTTTTTAGGGTTAATATGTATCCAGACCTTGGAACAGTTATCGGTAATCAATCTGATGGGATGAGTATAACATTAAAATATCCTTCTAAGTTTGATATTACTATGGAGTATGGAGATTTAACTGATACCGGATTGAGCAACACTAAACAAGTAGCTACAGGTATATTACCTTGTTTTCTTCAAGGTTTTGATGCTGTGTATAATCCTAATGCTATGGCCTTTCATAAAGATGGTAGTCCTCAAGAAGTAGATATTAGTATGAACTTTATAGAAGAGAGAGCTCTTAACAGATCTGATGTGGAAAACGATAGATCAGATGTAAGCATATCAAGGCAGTCAATGCGAGGAGCGACGCGAGAGGCGTTTTGATCAAATTTAAACAGAGGTAACCAATGACCTTTTTTACTAACTTTCCTATAGTTGAATATAATTTTGGAAATGAAACAACTGGCTCTTTATTTCAAAATTTAACTACCTATATTGATATTATTGATCAGCTAGCTGATCAGGTAGCGGTATATGAAGAAATTGTAATACCTAACGGAGAAAGACCAGATGTTCTTTCCCAAAATCTGTATGGAACTACAGCATATTACTGGCAATTTTATATGCTTAATGAAAAACTTAGAGTGCAGGGATGGCCATTTACTCCAAGTGAAGTATATGAATATCTTAAAATATATTATCCTAATACAGTTCTTAAAACCAACTCTAATCTACAGAATGAATTTTACGTAGGTGATTTAGTTGCTAAGAAAGATGATAATGGCACATTTGACAATCCTCCGTTTAAAGCTAAAATTATAAAAAAGAATTTAGACTTAGGTCACCTAGTAGTAAAACCTATTATAGAAGTAGCTTCAATAAAAATAACTAACCCTGGATCAGGCTATTCAGATATTCCAACAGTCACCTTTAAAGGAGGAGGCGGCTCCGGCGCTGTAGCTGTTGCTGAACTAAATGATATAGGAGGTGTTTCAGGAGTTACTATTATAGATGGTGGTGAGGATTATACGTCAACTCCTACAATAGAATTTTCAGCTCCAGAATTACCCAGAGGCGTTAGAGCAACAGGAACTGTAACACTTTCTAGTTACGCACTACCAGGAGGATCACAAGAGCTATGGTCTCAAAAAGGAGAAAAAGATCTTGCTCTTTGGACTGGATCTCCTGCAGCAGACCCAGATAGCTTTGGTATAGTTACTCAATCTAATGCTTTGCAATATGAAAGTGTTCACCATTATGAAGATGCTAGTGGAAATATAGTTGATCTGCCTAGACAGATAGATGGAGGAGTAGATAACCTACCATTTACTCTTTCTAGTTTAGGGTATACAGGTAAAACTGTTAGAGAAATTTTTATTAAAACTAATGATAATTTATCTCAAATAAAAGTTTTTACTCCAGCGGTAGCTAAGTTAATACAAGATGAATATCAAAGGCTTCTTGTTCAATGAATGATTTTATTAACTTTACTCCGGAGAGTTTTGATTTAGTCAAACTCTCTTTAAAAGTACAAGGACTTACCTTTAATTCCTCATCAGGCGGCTCTAATGCTGATGAGATTGATATTATAGGACCATCTGTAGAGTTAAGTATTTTTGAGCATATATCTTTTCCTTTTTTGACTGGTAAGTTAGCTCTTGTAGATGATTTTGGGTTATTAGACTTCCCAGGTATCAAAGGAACTGAGAAAGTTATAGTTGAGTTTGGACATCCTGCACCTTATATTAAAAATATTACAAAAACTTTTATAATTAGGTCTATAGATAGTTCTAACACATATAATGATTATACTAATGTTATAATATTTGATTTAATAGAGGATGTAGGCTTTTATGATAGAACGCAAAGGATAAGCAAGGGATATTCTGGTACTGGTGAAGAAATAATTAGAAAAATTCTTCAAGATAAACTAGGTAAAGAATTAGACACAACTTACTGTAAAGACTCTTATCAACAAGCTTTTAGATATGTTGTCCCTTTCATCTCTCCTATGGAAGCTTGTATGACTGTTTTGAGTAGAATGACCACAGCTACAGGGTGTCCTTATTTTTTATATTCCTCTCTCTATTCTGATAAAATAATTTTAACCGATCTAGAATCTATTTTAGAACAAGATCCTTTTAATGTAAGTACTCCTTTCTCATTTTCACAGGGACAACTAAGCACTAATAATTTTATAACTAATGCCACGTCTATAAAAAAATTAAGATCATCAGAATTAGAAGATACTCTAGAACTGGTGGAAGAGGGAGCTGGTGGTATTTTTTATAATTACATAATTATAGGAAATGAGAACAAACCGGCTAGTGGACATTTCTCTGCAGTTTCTAAAGCTATTGAATCGTTAGAAACTGCAGGTACTATTAAACCAGATCAGTTTTCAAGACTGGTAAAAGAAGATTTTATAGTTGATCCTAAAGAATTATTAGAAAAAACTTTAGTTGAAATGAATTCAAAGGTAGTTTCAGCTATAGGTACTTCTAATTATCCTTTAGATAATATAGATAGTTTTAATGAAGGCTCTAGTATTGGACAGGCTATCTTATCAGAATCTAGGGCAGCTCTTCTTCTATATCTGACAAAAAATATTTACGAACTAGAAATGCCTGGATTTATGTTTTTACCGTCTACAAATAGCAATAAAAATATAAAATTAAGTGTGGGTAATCAAATTGCTATTAAAAATTATAAAGCACCAGAAACAGAGCTTAAGAGTAAATCTGGTAGATATGTTATGCTAGCTAAGAGACATATTTTAGATATACCTGAAAGAGCTCATACAATATCTTTGCAATGTAGTAGAATAACTAACCAATCAGCTCTTAAGGGGTAGAAATGTATTACGGTGACGAAGTAAGATGGTTTATAGGCACAGTAGTAGCTATTAGCTCTCAACGTGCTGCTATTGGAAAAGCAAAGGTTAGAATTCACGGTATTCATGGACCAGAAGTGGCTTTTCAGGATCTACCCTGGGCAGACTGTATGCTTCCAACTACTGAATCTGCAGTATCTGGAATAGGTAAAATACCTCAAGTACTTCCTTACTCTACAGTTTTTGGTATATTTGCAGATGGAGCTTTATCTCAATCTCCTATTATACTTGGCACCTTAAATAAATTTGAAAGACCTTCTTATGCTCAGCAAAGAATAGCAGGAGAAGCAGGTAATGCAGCTGCATTATCAGATAATAATTTAGGAAGAGATGGGGTGTTTATCCCACTTGAGTTAAAGCAAAGCTATAATGAGAATGCTACTATTGCACAAAAAAGAGTTTTAATTATGCAATTTTTTGTATCTAATAGGTTATCTCCAATTGCAGCAGCAGGTATAACAGGTAACTTACAAGCTGAGAGTACTCTTGATCCATCAAGACCTACAGATGTACAGGGTGAAGACTCTTGGGGACTGGCTCAATGGAACAACTCAGCTAATGCAGGTTACCGACAAGATAAGCTTAGAGCGTTTGCAAAACTTAGACACCAACAACCTGATGATTTTTTTCTACAGTTAGAATTTATATTGCACGAATTAAGAGGAGAAAGAGATACAGTTACTAACGGGTCTGCCTTTGCTAGCACCTATACTAATCTTATAAGAAGTTCTAGGTTTGAAGGAGGAATAAGTAATTATAATTCTACATGGTTATTTTTAGATAAGTATGAAAATCCTAAAGATAAAAGAACTAAACTAAAAAAAAGAGAAGACTTTGCAAGATTAGCTTATGAAGATTATCATACAGCGTTGCAAAGTTCGATTAGTGGGGTAAGTTAATGTCTTCAGATTTTATTGCTAGCATATTTAAAAATTTACGAGCATCGCAGAATGCAGAGAAAAATTTTGATCTTCTTAACAAGCTTCAAACACAAGCAGCTATTACAAAGATATCCAAAGCTGGAGTAAATGCAGGAGATAATTTTAATGGATTTTCTGCATTAAACGGATTGGATGATATAGTAAGCGCAGTAGCTGGATCTGTTCCATCTCAAGTCTCTGGTGATCTTATTCTAGCAGAACTTACTTCTACTAATAATTCTGAAATTGCTAGCAAGCTTTTAAAAACAGTAGCAACGGTTGATGATATTGCAACACTTACTGGCAGTTCAGAGTTATCTGCTTCTGGGTTACTAGACGACATTATAACTTCAGCTGCTCCAGAAGCTCAAGCAAAAGCTTTAAAGGATGTAATAGGAGCTACCCCGTCTGAGGTAAAAAACCTAGTTGGCAAAAATGTAGATCTTTCTAAACTATTTACTGAAGAAGGAATGGATGATTTTGAAATCTATGCGGAAACTTTGTTTTCTGACATGTTTAACAATCTGTTTTCCACTACTAATTCTTTTAGTTCGTTAAAGTCAAGTGTTTCTAGTATTTTCTTATCTAGCGCTCTAAATGTATTAGCCAAAAATGCTGCTGGTTTTAATTCACTAATGGATAACATAGTTGAGGGTAATTTAAAAGTAGCAGAAAGTTCTCTTAATAAATTAGTAGCTCCAGAAAAAAACAGAGCATTACAAGATAAGAAAAAAAATATAATAAGCCTAATAGCTGCTAAACAATATGAAAAAGCGGCTAATATTATTGCTCCTCTAAGTCCTTTATCATATGATAAAGTATTAGCTGAGATTAAAAAAATAGATGTTTCTGCAAGTAAAAATTTAGTAGAAAAAGTTACGGTAAATTCAATACCGGGTAGAGATCTATCTAAATTAAAAAATATATGGCAAGGAAAAGATACTCCATCTGAATATTTTAATAATGTTGTTTCTAATGAAAGAGAATTATTAAATGAGCTAGGCAATATAGAAAGAGATGTAACAGAGGTAATTATTTTTAGCACTAATACACCTAATAACGTTTTATTATCTGCCGAGAAATTTCAAAGAACAGCTGTACAGCAAGGTAGAGATGGAACTGGATATCATTATGTAATTACTCGTTCAGGTGATATTCAAAGAGGAAGGCCTGTAGATATAGAGACTCTTAGTACTCATCACTTACCAAACGATCATCATAAACGATCTGTCCTTATTGTACTTGTAGGAGGAGTTGATAGAGAAGCAGGAAAAGGTATCAATTATAGAGATTATTATAGTGCTATGTCGTATACTTTAAAACAGTCTAAAGCATTGAATTTATTTCTAGAAACCTTTTACTCTGTTAAACCTGGAATTCAAGTGATTGGAATAAGTGAAATAAATAAAGATTATCCAGGTCCACATTTTGATGTAGACAATTATATACAGCGTTACTTTAATAAAAAAAATAAAATAGGTTATGACCCTAGTAGTAACCCTCCATTAGAAAGAAAAGATATAGTTTAATGTCAGAACAAATTTCTAATACTGATATAGAAAAAGAGGTAGAAAATAGTTCTTCTTCTTTACACGAAGATCCTCGTGGTG
>Ga0129345_1000969_pt1 | contig 10857 bp, 9 predicted proteins | sample CPBDNA_FD_94425 | JGI IMG/M metagenome (GOLD analysis project Ga0129345, IMG submission 94425) | Freshwater to marine salinity gradient microbial communities from Chesapeake Bay, USA - CPBay_Sum_20_0.8_DNA | ecosystem: Environmental > Aquatic > Marine > Coastal | place: USA: Chesapeake Bay...
CAATTAGAACACATTACTTAGCTTCTACTGGTCCAACTAATATTACCCCAGATCAAACTAAAAAATTTAATGTTCTTCAAGAGGTTTCTTATAGCACTACTCAAAAACCATCCGGTGGCGATATTCTATTAAAAGGAAAAGAAGTAGGTCTTTCTGGATCTCTTGGTTGGATTTATGCAAATTATTACACAACAATTTCTAATTCTAATATTCAAAATATTACCAGTGATGGTGTATTATTGACTATAAATTGGATTTCAACAGTAACTAATTTTGATTTAAATATATTACCAGGTTCTAAATTAAGAATTTCTGGTTTTACTACAAATACTAATTTAAATGGAACATGGACTATTTTATCAAATGATTATAATGCTAGTGGATCATTTTGTAAAATTATTATTACAAATGTTCCAGCAAATGGACAAGTTTATCTTATTCCTAGCGGTGCTGGCTTTGAAATTTCCCGAGCAAATTGGAAAGAATTTGGAGTTCTTGGAAGTGAAACATTAAGAACGAATACAGAAACTTTTGGTGATTATAAATTAGGTATCAACACTTTAGCAAGAGCTTCAGATTTAGCATATAATATAGGATTTGTAGATTCTGTTTCTGAAAATAATATTACTCCGAGAGCTAATGTAGATATTGTTGGTAATACTTTTATTAGTGGTAAAAGCGTTGCTATTACTGTAACAAATGGAGTACAATCAAAAACAGAAACAACATTAGCAAATGCATTTTTAATTGGTGGTAACAGCTTAACTCCTAATAATCAGGCAACATTAAGAGTTTCTACTATTAATAACGGTAGAGTTGGTATTAATACAACAAATGATCAATTAAATGGATCTGCTGATGATCAAATTTATAATGTGGCATTAGCTGTAATTGGTTCTTCTGCAATTAGTGGAGACTTGAGAATCGGTGGTTCATCTGCAATAATTGGAAATACTACAATAACTGGAGATCTGGCAGTTAATGGAGGAGATATTAGTACTACAGTAACAAGTGAGTCATTTAATCTATTAAATGATACTACTTTTACAGGAACTTTAAATATATCTAATAATGTTTCTTCTGTTAACATTGGAAATAATGCTACTGGCACTACTTCATTGAATATTCATAATGCCACAATAAATTCTACAATTAATATTGGTAGTAATCTAAATGCTACTAGTTCAAATGTACAAATTGGAAATATTGGTAATAGTAATTTAAATACTTCCTTAATCACCATTGGTGGTGCCTTTAATGCTCCTCAAAATTCATTGTTTACAGTTAAAAATGCTCAAACAATTCTTGCTGGTTCTCTTGAAGTAAATGGTGGAGTTCTTCAAACTAATGCTAGTGGAACATCGGCAAATCCATTACAACTTTGGACCAGAAACGGAACATCTGTTTATGTTGATGCGTTTACCAGGGCAGTACAATTAAGACTAGGTGCTGTAGCTGGAACCACCACAATTAGAAATGCTATTGAAGTGAAATCTGATGCTAATTTCTATGGTGATTTCACTTTAAATGGTGGTAACAATGGTGGTCAATTAACTGTTGCTAGAGGTCAACTTAATACTACTGCTAGTACACATAGTATTGGTAGTGTCAATAGTTTAAACATTGATTATTATGAAAGAATTGAAGAAATTACTGGTTCTGTTGGTATTGAAACATGGCTTGATACTGGTGGTGTTGCTACGTTATCTTCTGTAGCAACCATCATTCAAGTACAAACAAATCAGAATGGTGGTAGCTCAACTCCAGGAACAATTCAAGATCCAATAATCGGTGTTGATCCATTAACTAACATTAATATTGGAGACTATCTCTTAATTGATAATGAAATTATGCGAGTAATTTCTCCCGGTCCTGGAATTAATCCAACTACAGGAACTAATGAAATTCCAGTAGAAAGAGGAGCTGAATGTACAACAGCAACTACGCATAATGATAATGCTATTATCTATAAATTAGATAAAACGAGTGATGCCACATATTTAACAGCTGATATTACTTCGCCATCGATAGTTAATATTACGGTAGGTGAATTTGGTGGAATTTTTGAACTAAATGATTATTTACGATTAAGTTCTACTGATACATGTCCTTCTGGTGAATTTGTAAAAATTACTGCGATAACTAATACTGATGCAGAAGATTTCAGAATTAATAATGGTGGTGGTTTAGATCGTTTTGTTGTTGATTCTGTATGTGGTGCTGTCACTTCTACATTAGTTTCATCTTGTGATTTTACAATTCAATTAACTACAAATAACAACCAATTTATTATTGCAAATGATACTTCTTCAACTCCAGAATTAACAATTTCTAGAGATGGAACTATTAGACAAATTGGTGATGGAACACTTACAGCACCCGCTGCTATATACAATGGAACTGGTTCTGCTTCATTATCTGGTGATTTATTAATTACAAGCACAAATGCTCTTGATACTGCTCTAAACAATGGTAGATTAAAACTAACTCAATCAACTGGTGATTTGGATATTGCTGGTGGTATTGATATGGATGGAGACATTAGAGTATATAATGGTTCAACGGGTATTAATTTCAGTGGAACACCAAATTTCCAAGTTCTCGGTGCTAGTGGTAACGTTTCTACTGCTGGTAGTATTACAGTTACAAATGCTGGTAACAACGTATTCCAAGTAAATAATGATGGTAGTGTTGATGTCGCTGGTATTGAAAATTACTTTACTACAACTGGTGGTAGAAGAACAATATACCTTACAACTGCGACAACTGTTTCTTCAAACGTAACTTATTTGATTAATCTTGGTTCTGACACTCAAATTTTACTGCCGTCTTCTCCACAAACGGGCGATATCATTAGGTTTATAGATATAGGTGGTACACTAACATATAGCAGAAGTTTGATTATTCGTGCTCAAAGTAATCATAGAATACAAGGGGATAACACTGGTTCTAAGGCTGGCGGACTATCTACAGCATATGCAAATGGTGGTGAATTAATTGTTCAAACTAGAAATGCTGCATTTGGACTTGTATATGCTGGTCCTACTGATACTGCAGGAACAATTATGCCAGCTGCTATACAAGGTTGGTGGTTAATGGAGATTTAATATGGCATATTACAGTATAGAAAAAAAATTAAAGACCGCAGAAATAGGAACAATTCTTCCCTGGGCTGGTGATGCTACCAGTAGTTTAAGGGGATGGGAACAAACCTCCAGAACTGGTATTCCTGATGGCTGGATTATTTGTGATGGTCGTCAGGAAACTGCTACCAATTATCCTTTACTAGCTCAAGCATTAGGAACTACATATGGAGGTTCTATTACAGGATCTTTTCCAAATTATAATCCAGCAGATGTTTTTAACATTCCGAATATACAAAGTAGACATTTAGCAGATTATGATACTTCTTATTTGCCAAATGATGCTGAAGTGCAAGCAGCAATTACTCCTTTAATGGGAGCAAATACAGATAATAGTGTTGATAACACTCCATCACTTTCTGCAAATGTAAATTTTGCAGTTGCGGCTTCTAATACATTGGTTGGCAAAACCACTGGATTGAATTTAGAAGATCCAACATACTTTAAATTATTTTATACTGTTAATAGAAAATTAGGTCAAAATCATACTCCATCGCACTCTCATGGTGGAGATTATGAAAGTGTTGTGTTTGATGGTGGACCAGCAGAATTGTTTCAAAGAGGTTCTCCAAATTTTGAAAGCAATGGCCAAAGAGTGCTTGGATGGAGAGGAACTGGAGATGAAGTGTCTAGCGTCGATTTTCTGGGTGTTGTTCCACTTAATGGGGCTCAATATGTTGCTTTGCAAAATGATTGTTCTGTTTTCGACCAAAGATTAATTCAAACTGCTCAAACTCGATGTGGTGGACTTGGTGACGGGTGTGCAGATTATTGGTTGTTTAATGTTGCCGATGAAGGTCAATTAAGATATAGCATAGTAGACAATGCTGGAACATCACATGTTTTTACTGATGGACCTAAAACTTTTAGCACAACTGCTGTAGCAAATCAACCAATGGATACAGGATATATTCCATTGAAAGCAAATACTTATCCTTTTACTAGAGCAGGAACTGGATTTGCTAAAAATTGGAGTAATCTTAATCCATTAGGACCTGATGTAACTTTTGCTACAACTATGAATCACAATTTTGATCAATGGGCAAACAATGATTTACCAAGTGGTCATAATCATGGTGGATTTGAAGTAACAATGAATAAAGCTGGTTTGAGACCACCCAAAACAGTATATCATAATGATGTTTCGACACACAATATTACTCCGCAAAATGTTCCTAATGCTTTGACTATGAATATTAATGCTGACACACCTTCAATAAATATATTGTATATAATTAGAGCTTTTTAAAACATGCCAAAATTATATTCAGCAGAAAAAGGAAAGCTTGGTAGTAACACTGGATTTATATTTCCGTTTGTTGTCTCAATATCTAGTGCAGACCCAAATGACCCAAGTAATGTATACAAACTTCCAGCAGGTTTTTTGAAGTGCGATGGTACTGTTTATGATGCTGATGATTTTCCAGCTCTTGCTGGTATTACGAGAACTGGTGATGCATGTAAGTTTCGTGGAAGTAGAATATTAGCAGATGACAAGTTTAGAGTTCCTGATTTAGGGGCAAAAATTATTAGAGCATCTCAATCTGATATTGGTACAGTGAATGATGGAACAATAACAACTTCAACTGGTACGGTTGTAAAAAAAGCAGGAGTTGGTGTTGTTATTGATAATAATATTGGAGATACTTTAGAAATTGGATATACTGGAAATTTTAGAATTCCTGTAAAGTCTGTTGATATTAATGGCAATCCAGGATGGACTATTCCTAGAAGAACAGATTCAGAATTGGTTTCTCCAAACCAACTGCAACCACATGGACATTATTCAACTACTCTTAGATTAAGACACGTCGATGATACTGGTGTACCTGGATTTGTGTATTCAAACAGTAGATTTGAAAAATTTGGAGATGCTTTGTGTGGTTTTGGAAAAGAATTTGATCCAAACATTGATGAACCATTAGTTATTGGTGGTAGAAACGTTGATGTTATTTCAAATTCTGGTGGTAATGATGCTAATACTGAACACAATCATCAAATTTTTTATACCCCAGGTATTAACCACGGCAGTGAACCAACTGGATACTTGCATAACTATAAAATTAATATATTTCAAACAGATTTTCCTCCTGATGGATTAATTTCTAGAGCTACTTTGCGAGATTCTGGTGCAACAAAATTTGATGATGTAATTTCTCCTTTTATTTTAGTACAGTATATAATCAAATTCTAAAATGGCCAAACATTATTCTAAGATAACAGGTTCTACTAGTGCTGCTATAGGAACTATAATTTCAGTATTTAGAAGTTCTAGCGGTTCTTTTGATATATCTCAGTATCCAGGATACTTAGAATGTGACGGAAGTGAATTGAACGTAAATGCTTATCCTGCATTATATGCTATAATAGGAACTCATTATGGTGGCACAACTACAGTTTCTACTTTAACCCCGTTTTCAAATCGTCAAAATCATAATGATACTTCTGGTGGTACTTTTAAACTGCCTGATTTTAGAGGAAGAAAACTTGTTGGTGTTGATGGGGTTGATGGAGCTGGCTCACCTTCAGTCATTCCTACTTTTAATCCAAATGGCACATTAGGTGGAACAGCAGATGTACCAGGTTGTACTGGTGGATGGTGGATTATGTCAGAAACTAGACAAGGAGCAGAATATTTTGTTGGTAACGTCACTACTACTGGGTATACTACAGTTACAACTACTGTTAATACTAATCTTTCTGGAGAAACTAGTTTAAAAGTTGGTCCTTTAGTAGATTCGGTTTTGCGTGGTGCTCCCGAACATACTCATATCTTATTAACATCTAACGCAGACCCAAACTGTATCGGTGAAATAGCAGATGGAAATCCGTATAATCCGTCAGTGGAATCAGAATATCTTGCAACTGGACACATTACAGAATTCCAAGGATTTATATTTCCTTATGGTCCGCCAGATGGCACTAAATCACATACCCATAAAATATCTCAGGTTAATATAAGTGCAAGTAGAAGACTTGATGCTACTTACGATACAACCAATCTTAGGGGAGACAATGGATCTGGAAATGCTTATTATAATTCTACGGTTGGCACTGGTGATTTACTTTCATCTAGTAATTCTGCAGATGATTACAGTTTCAATATAAGTGCTGCTGAAACGGGAATGACAATCTCTCAAGGTGATTTTCAATTGACTGGTGCTTCTCCAATTTCTGTTACAGCCACAATTGTTCCAAATGGAGATATTCCTTTGTTGACTAGATATTTTAGAGTTAAATATCTTATAAAAGCGTTTTAACTGGTTTACAATTATTATATTATCAAGGTAAATTATGAAACCAATAAAAATTAAACCCCTAGAAGAAATGGATGGGGAATTTAATGAGTTTATAGGTGTTTGGGAAAATTTTATACCCAAAGAATTTTGTGTTCAGGTAATAGCAAGATTTGAACAACTATTAGCTGATTCATTAATTAAAGTCACTACCGTAGAAAATACTGGAGAAAAAACATCATCTACTCCGGTTTCTGGAATAGAGCAATTCCCAAATACCAATTTGGGCAGAAAAGATATATCAATATTTTTGAACGGTGTTGCTACAGATTTGTGTAGCACAATTAATAACTTTTTATTTTCTTGTTTAAATCATTATCAAGAAGAATATGGTCAACTTCGTCACGTAGATTTAATGAGTTGGGACATTAAAGCTCAAAAAACTAAACCAGGTGGTGGATATCACGTTTGGCATTATGAAAATAGTTCATATGAATGTTCTAGTAGAGAATTGGTATGGGCAATCTACTTAAATGATATGTTAGATGGTGAGGCAGAAACTGAGTTTTTATATCAAAAGAGAAGAATAAAACCAACAGTTGGCACCGTAGTCATCTGGCCAGCTGCAATGACGCATGTGCATAGGGGAAATCCAGTTTACACTGGTACTAAATATATTTTGACAGGATGGTTTTTAAAGGTTCCAGCATAATGATAACTCCAGGCAAAAAAATTATTTTTTTCATTGATTTTGAAACAAATTATGCCGCAAAAAATACAATAACAGTATTTGTTGAAGATTCTATAATGCAAACAGAAATCTTTGATAAATTAGATAATTTTTGGCATCACAAAAATGATAAACTTGTGCAATTTTTATATGCTTCCGATGGATCTTACAACATTAAAAAGAAAAAACAAGTTGCAAATTTAAAAAATATAACAGAAACTAAATGGGTTGAATATGAATGGTTTAATGTTTCGAATGTAGATATTACTAAATTTTATAATATTGTTTCCAGAGCAGTTGAAATATCTCTGGAAACTGAATTAAAAAAACAAGAGGATAAATTAAGATCTATTCAATATGATTCCGATCTTTCTGGTTATAAATCTATTATTCTAATGAGAGATTCTCTTTTAAAAGAATCGGATTGGATGTTTTGCGTTGATGTAGTTGACAATATAGATTCAAATACTTTAGAATTGTGGAAACATTATCGACAATATTTAAGAGATTTACCAGAACAAAATTCTGACATTCCAAACCCTTGGAAATGGTTAATACCATTAAATCCAGATAGCTGGAAAAAATTTAATGCTGAAGTGACTGAGGAATATAAAGAAAAAAATAATTATTCTACTGATGCTCCTTATTTGAGTGTACCTCAACATTTTATTACTTATAAACAAGAGGTTAAATCAAAATATAATGTGAATGATAATGTGTATGAACATGATCAAGAAAAACAGTTGGATAATTTAATATTCGAAATTATAAATTCTCTTTAATAATATTAATTGTAAAAATTTTTTAAATAAAAATATCTTTTTATACATTCTATTTTTAGTCCTATTCTTTATGAGTATGTACATAAAATTGAAAAATAAGTAGTTAATCTTTTAAAAAACTTATAGATAATGGTAGTTAAATATACATAGTGATTATGATTTATAAAGAAAAATTGTTGAGTGACGCAGCAGTAAAACATGTATTAAACTTTTATGAATTTTGTAAATTTAGAGATGGCTCTCATACTGGACCAAAATCAAAAGACATTAAGTATAACTTAGAATTATTTGATGAAGACCATTCTTTGGCATTGAATAAAATGTTTTTAGATGAGATTAAAAAAAATGCAATTTTAAAAAATTGTTTTTTTCCTAAAAAGTTTTCTCTACCTATGTTTTTAAAATACGATGAAAATATGCATTATTCATTTCATAATGATCATTATGAACAGAGTGGAGTAAAAACACATTATAGTGTAACAGTTTTTTTGTCTGACCCATCCGAATATGAAGGAGGTGAGTTGATTATAAAAATGGGAAACCAAGAAATGGTTTACAAAGAAAAACCTGGAATGTCAATTATTTACCCTACAGGATTGTGGCACATCGTAAATAATGTTACTTCTGGTTGCAGAAAAGTTGCGGTTTTTTGGTTTCAAAGTATAATTGACGACCCAACAATAAGAGATTGTTGTTATGATTTGTCTAGAATAATATATAATAGTAATGAAAATCCAGAAGAGTATAACATATCAACCAAACAATGTTTAGCCATTGATAACATAAAGTATAAATTAATGAGGGTTTATGGAAATTTCAATTAATAGTCGTTTAAATTCTATTGGACATCTTGATGATATTGTAGTTTATGATAATTTTTTGGATGTAGATACTTTCATTAGTTTATATCGATATATCTGTAATAAGCAACGCTGGGAATATGGTCATTTAAGTAATCCAATCAATAATCAAGACCATTATGAAATGGTTAGTGGAAATACAAATGTCAATATTACTCCATTGTGGAGGATGCTTTTAACCGAAGATACGTATTTTTCTGAATACATATTTGACAAAGTAAAAGAAGTTACAAAAAGAGATTGGAACTTGGAGATGATATATGCGAATGGTCAAACATACGGTCAGTTGAGTAATTTTCACGTAGATAATCCAGATGGATATACATTTTTAATATATGCTAATATCCATTGGGATTTGCTGTGGGGAGGTAAAACAATATTTTGTGATCAAGAAAACATTGTTAAATATATTGAGCCAATACCAAATCGTGCTGTATTTTTTCCGGGAACTATTTTGCATAGTGCTGAACCAGTTACTAGAAATTTTAGAGGATTGCGTATAACCGTAGCATACAAGTTGTTTCCTAAAGAAGAATCATGAAAATAACTGATGGATATTTTTTAACGGCTGAAGCAGATGATCGTACAGACATCATCAATAACTTATTAGATTATGCTAAAAAAACATTTAAATCATACTTATTTTGTTATATTGATGGTATTTTAAATAGTAATAATGATGTAAATATTATTAAAGCAAAGGAATATCTTTCTATTGTTTTGACGGAATATCCAGATTTGTTGTCAATTTTTTTGGACAGTGGATATGCTTTAATAGAATTTGATAATCCATTTTATGCTATGGATTTTAGAGAAATATATTTTTTATGTAAAGATGAAGTAGATATTTCAGAAAAATATGTTTATTGTTGTGTAGTTGATCAATTAGGAGCAATTTATTTTGAAAATATTAAAGCACCTAAAACAGAATCTCCGGTAAGATTGAAAGATGTTTTTACGGAAAAAGAACTAAACGAAATTATGTTACAATCTGAGATTGCACAAAATGAAGCGGATGCTATTAATTGATAAAATATGACATATACTACATTCAATAATTCTAATGATGATTTGGAATTAATTAAACTTTATCCCACTATTGTATATCACTCTATAATGCAGGGTAATGGTAATAATTGCAATGTGATTTTTGATGAGAAAGTTATAGATTTTCATAGTTTGAAAAATGCCGATGATGAAGAAAAAAGCAAGTACCCAAACATAAAATTTGGCGAATCATTCGGGAAAGTTTTATTGCATACCGACCACAGATGCTCTATAATTTTTAAAGAAATTACAGGCCACTTAAAACAATATTTGGAAGGAGTACTATATTTTAACCTAGATTTATTTGATTATTATTTTGTTAAATCTTGGTATAATTTTATGAAGCCAGAAGATTGTACTGGATTTAAAAAAAGAGAATCTAGTGATGTTTCTTTTGCATATTTTCCGATAGTAGATGATGGAACACCATATTTTTGGGTTTCTAATGATAGAGGATATATTAATAATCTAAACGAAATATTTCCAGAGGCTTTTAGTGAAAATATTAAGGGAAAAAAATTTGTTAGAGGATATAATTTGGTGTCTAATAAACTGAATGCAATAAAACCACAAACTGGTAGCATAATAATTTACCCTTCTAAAATGCCATCAGGTTTGTTTAATTTTATGGACATGTCAGATGTTAAAACTAAAGAAGAATCTATAATAATTCAAGGAGAAATTAAATTGACTTTAAAACCAAATGTTGTTGATATAGAAGATGGATTGTTATCAATAAATCATTGGAGGAAATTCAATTCATAAAAAAAACAAATCTAATAAAAAAGCACAAGGGCTTGACCAGCACCATTTTTTGTGTCATACTATCTGTATCAAAACGCTTTTGACATGAAACTCCGCCCACACCAACAGCGAGCACTCGTTGCTCTTCAAAAGCATCAGTTTGGGCAGATTATTGCCCCAACTGGTTCTGGAAAAACTCTTATTATGATTTTTGATGCCATGCGTCGTATGCGTGAGGCATCTACTCCCCAGACTATTGTTGTCTGTGCCCCACGTATTCTTCTTGCTGAGCAGCTTTCTAGCGAATTTCTTGAG
>Ga0129345_1000970_pt1 | contig 10855 bp, 14 predicted proteins | sample CPBDNA_FD_94425 | JGI IMG/M metagenome (GOLD analysis project Ga0129345, IMG submission 94425) | Freshwater to marine salinity gradient microbial communities from Chesapeake Bay, USA - CPBay_Sum_20_0.8_DNA | ecosystem: Environmental > Aquatic > Marine > Coastal | place: USA: Chesapeake Bay...
TATTTTACAAAATTAATGTCCCCTTATTTTGGGTTTAATTACTTCACTGTTCCTTCTTCAATTAATAAAGATTTTGAATTGTTTGAGATCTACCAAGAAATTTTAACCCGAGCCATTCTTAGGGTAGATAAGTATAATGCCCCTAGAATAGAAGATCCTAACGCTTCCATAGTTAATAGAAACTATAACTACAAAACTAGAGAATTTGTTAATGGTGAAAACTTAGAATTGATATGTTTTCTACTAGAAGATACAGGTTTTAAAATGAAGAGGTATACAGAAGGTTTAAAACCTCACTTCTTTAAAGGTTTCGATGAGGATAACCCTATCCTAAATATTTATGTAATGAAAAGACATAAGAACTGTAGGATTCAAACTCATTATATAAACATTTGTGATAATTATGTTGAGTTTGGAAAGGATCACGTTTTCGAGAAGAGATCTTACTGGGATAGAGATTGTTCTTTAAGATTTCGAATCCCTATCCCAGAAAAAATTGAGAACTTAGAATTAATGAGTTCTCTATTTAAAAAAGTTTTGGAGATTGTGGAATTAATCTAGTTCTTCAAGCATCTCTTCTGGACATTCAGAAATTAATTTAAGTCCTCCGATTGCACCTTCAAACTCAGCATCTTGGACGCAAATTGCATTACCGCCTCCATACTCTTCTAAAGACTTTTCAATTGCTCTATCAATTCCTTTAAGCCTAGAACCACCGCCTGCAATAATAATATTATTTCTGAATTTAACTTGGAACTCTGGATCAGCATGAGCAATGATATCTTGAACAGTCTCACATATCGGATCTGTGAGCTTTAAACAAGCCTCTCTCATAATTTCTGTAATATCGTAATCTTTAGGTTTTCCAGCTTCTGTAAAAGTTACAATGATTGGGTCTGAATTTTGGCTCACATACCCATACTTTTCCTTAATGGTTTTGACTATATTTTTAGTAAGTTGAACATTAGGGTACTTTTCTAAAATACCTTCTTGTATACAGGAGTCTAAATAATTACCTGCAATATCGATAGTGCGTTCAGAGTCTTCTGTGGGCATTGAGCCTAGTTGTAGGGAAACGTCTGAACTTCCAGCTCCAATATCAACAATTAAGGTCTCATAAAGCTTGTCAATAGAATAAGCAACGGCGAAAGGTTCAGAAACTACCATAACCTTATCAATGAATCCTTTAGATACTTCTAGAATATGTTTCTTACTTTTAACGCTTGCTCTAGCAGGGACTCCAATAGCAGCGTAAATCTTATCTTCAGGTTTTTTATCAGGAATCGCTTGTGCTACTACATTTTGAAGAATCAATCTAGTAGCCTTAAGAGCGTCCTCATTATCTTCAATAACTCCTGCTCCTAAAGGCCAAACCATATTAAGACCTAAACGGTTATCTAAAGCTTCTTGTCCTAAAAGGTAATCTTTACCAAATCTCTTTTTAGTGATCATATCTTTAGCATAACCTACGCAAGTAATGGTAGTCATTCTCTTACCTGTAGAAGTTGCTATTGAAGTTCTACTTGTTCCTAAATCAATTCCAACATAATAAATCTCACTCATGGTTATTCCTCACGTAACGCTTTATTCTCAGCGATAATTCTTTTAAAAATAGCTTTCTTATCTTCGCTATCTGTTTTCTGAACTTGCTCATTTAGCAATGAACTAAAAGTCACTGTCTTAAAAGAGTTAACCTCTCCTGATACTGAAGGTCTTTCTGCCAACTCTTTTTTTAATCTAGCTACTTCGTATTCCAATTCCTTAACACGATTCCTTAGGAATTCTAATTCATCTGTGTTATTATTAATTTTAGGCCGGATTCTTAGAGCCCTATCACCTGATATAACTTTGATCTGACCTTTGGAATCCTTTCTAGAAGGACTTATGTTATAATTTTTATTATCCATATCTTTTATTAATTAACAAATAATAAATAATTACACTCTTTTTTATCTATGTCCGATTTATCACATGAAAACTTAAACAAGTCTACTCAATCAGTAGTGGAATTGTTAAAAGAGTGTGGTATTGAAGATTTTGAACACCTCTTCAAAAATACTTATGGGAAAGGTCATGAGTATAGGTTTGTGGTTAAAGAAGGTAAATCTCCTTTTGAACTCTGTCTTTTTCAAACAAGACCTCAATTGTCTAACGGGAAAGTAATAAGAGTTCTTAACAATCTAAAGTTGGTGTTGATAAAAGACTTAAAGAATAGCTTTTTCTTTTATATGGAAGGACACAATCACACAGTCGGTTCAATAGACATCGCTTTACCTAAAGGGAGTGTAGATTCTAATTTTGATGACGAATATACTTTCTGTTTATATAAAAGATGGTTGACGTACTGTGTAGATAATCATTTAAATTTTAGAGAAGCTTGGAAAACTACAGCGATTTCAAATGAGAGAATAGATATGTTCAAAGCTTTAATCAATGATTCTGGTTTTGATATAACAAACTATACGGGAAGGTCTACTTCTAAAAACTATAAAACCTATAATTGTATGAAGTTAGGTTTTAAAGTTACTTTTTATAATTGGGGTCTTAAATTTTACCAAGGTGATCAATCTCAAGGGATTTACCATTTACTATCTCTACCTGAAGAATTTCAAAATTATGAGCTTTACACAGAGATGTTAAACTTCATTATTAAAGACTGCATTTCCTCTCGATATTAAATTGGCACACGCCTTGCGTTTTTATACTTGAATAAAAACTAACTGGAGGTAAAAAATGTTTCCTTTATTAACTAGAAGTTTTCTAAACTCTTATGATTACGACTTAACTAATGTTTTTCAAAATGAAAGCATTGCTTCAAATTATAACATTATCAGTGATGAGTCTTCTTATAAGATTGCTTTTGAATTAGCAGGTTATAAGAAAGAAAATATAGATGTAGATTTGGATGGAAAATACTTAACAATCAAAGCTACACGAAGCCATGAAATCCTCGGAGATGCTGAATTTAGTAAGAAGTTCAGTATTGGATCTAATGTTGATATTGATAGTATCTCAGTGTCTTTTTCTGAAGGGGTTCTTTCCATTAACATTCCTAAAGTTACTGAAACTGAGAATGTTAGGAAAATTGAAATCTCTTAATCTTCTAAATAGCTCGGCCTTATGTAGGTCGAGCTATACTTTTCTTCTCTTTTCGAAAAGATGAGAGTATTCTTTTTGAAGATCTACTAGATTATTATCTCTGATTTTCTTACGCCTGTTTAACCAGTATTGTAAGTCTTGGGAATCCTCTAGCAATTTTTTATAAAGCTGTTCTATCTGCTCTAACACATCATCGTCGGTATATTCCATGTCATCATACTCAAGCTCATGTAATAGATCAATGTTAGAATTAATATTCTCACACAAGTCATCTAATTCTAAGATGGAATCTTGAAACTTCTCTTTATACGGAATTAATTTATTTTCAACGTTTTCGATTTGACTTTCTACTTCCATCTTCTCAGCGATGATTTTAGAAAGAAGGTTTTCATCATTTGAAAATTTTTCACTCATTGAATATATCCTTAGATGTTAATAATAACATTAAATTAAAAAGCTAAGGTTCTAGATATGAATAAAAAATTAATAAATAACAAAAAATTAAAAAATTCGATTGATTTAGTTAAAATTAAAATTATCTAGGTATTAACAAAAAGAAATAATTTTGAGTTTTTATGACTTTAGTATTTGGGTAATCTTTGATGTAAGGTCTAATCAAATACTTTCTAATAAGGAAAGAAGGTCCTGCTTCTTCTTCTAACTCTTTGAAGAGGTTGTCTATCTCTTCTTGGTTATAGACGTATTTTGTAACTTCTCCGGGATTCTTTACAGGTTTCCTATTGATTTCATAGAGGTCTAAGAACTTTCTATCCTTAGATAATTTTTCTTTAACCAAGTCCAGTGCGTGGTCTTGATTAATAACTTGAACACTAGACAAATTAGGATTAAAAGGTTCGAGTTCAAAAGTGTCCCCGCTCTTCTGCCTCCTCCAATCTACTGCTATATCTCCTAAATTTTGTTGATTAGTGTAATCAACTTCCTCTAAATATTTTTCCAGAAATGTTTTAAAGTCGGGATCTCCAAGAGATTTTTTTAATCGGGGGTACTCTGTTAGAATATCACTAACTCTATCTTCTACTTCTTTTGGTAAATACTTTTGATATTGATTGTAAATACCTCTGTATTTTTTATAGTCATCAAAAGATACGATGTAATCTAAATCAGATAGATCTCTGACCTGCTTTTGAACAAGATTGAGGAGTCTAAAAGCTCCTTGGTTACTTTTGTAGTCCCCTAAGAGCTTTTTAGCTTTTTCTCGGGTCTCTTTGCTTAAAAGAGGCCCTAGCTCTATGAAATCAGAATTGAGCTCTGAGAAATCAAACTCTCGAAGGGTTGAAGGGTCATCAGATATATTCAATTGTTCCTCAAAATATTCTATTCTAGGATTGATGTAATCCTTTCGGAATTTTTTAACTTTTTGAAGAGATTCATGATAAAACTCTGATAACTCTCTCAGGTCTCCTTCTAATTCATCTGAAACTTGAGATTCTACTTTCCTTAGAAGTTTCTCTAATTTCCGTAAGTCTTTGAGGTACTTTAAGAAAGAGTTAACGCTGGATATATCTTCCTTTTGAAGTCTTTCAAAAGAGTCTTGTAAATCTTGGACTAAGACCACAGATTCCATCCACTGAGCTAAGGCTTCTGATAAAGCCTCTAATTCTTCTTTTAACTCTTCTTTAACCTCATCATCATCTATAGCTACTGAAACTCTGAGAAGAGACCTAATATTATCCTCTAAGTCTTCTCCATCTCGAACAGTTTTTATCTTTTGTTCTAACTTCTCGGGATCTTCTATAAATAAAGACAGCTCCTTATATAAATTGACATAAGGAGCTGGTAATTTATTTATTGCAATAGCTTTCACTTTCATCAAATAAAAGCTGAAACAAAATTACTATTATTCTAAATAGCTTTTATCTTCTTTACAAAAAATAGGGTGGACTAAAGTCTTTCCGTATTCTTCATCAATCAAAAAGAACGCTTGTTTAGGTTCTTCATAATCGGCTTTAATACTGAGAGCGAAGGCGTTGTACCCTACGAGAGAATTATGTACACCTACACCTTGAACTACGTAAGAATGTTCTGTATCAATTTCTAAGTCATAGACTTCTCCATCAAAATCAGAAGACCATATCTCACTAATAGGAGCAAAAACCTCACCATTATGAGTGATCATACCAATCCGAGTCTCTCTGAAATCTTCTTCTACAAAAAAAGCCGGATTAATCTTTTTAGACAACCTTTGCATATCTTTTTTAGAAAATTGTATTTGATAACAATCGCTCTTTCTTTGTGAGTTTTTATCACTCTTATACATTTTCGGATGATAACCACACCTTAGGGAAATCATAAAGAGTTGACAAGCTAAATCAAAGCTTACAGTAGCTCCGGAAAGGGTTCGGAAACGACCTTTAGCTGAATCTCCTTTATTGATACAACCATCCCCTGATAACCAACCTATTAAGATTTGCTCTTGCTTTTTAGGAGGTAGTTTCATTAACTCATCTGACATCCTTTTAGTGTGAGAACCTTTACCACATCGGTCATAAAAGTACTGTGAAATATGCTCTCGACTAACTCTGATTGTTCTAGTAGTTTTACTCTCTCTAGAGGACACTCCTACGTGACAATCAAAATTGTTTTCCAAAGTCTCCTTAACAAAATCTCCGTAAGCAACCTCATCAATATGAAAAGTGAATACTAATTGATTCAACTTATCAATATTTTCTTTCTTAGAATATCGTCTAGATATAGACCCTTCAGCTAAATAGAACCCAAACAAACGACACATTTCTAAACTATATTCAGGGTTATCTTCGATAGTTTTATCATAAGGTAAGTGGACATAATCTCCTTTACTTAAAAACTCACTATGTATCCATTGAGGTTTTATATGATTGTCTGAAGTATAATATTTATTAGTACCTTTACCACAAACTGTTTGCTCTAACTGATTAGATTTAATAGCCCAAATTTCATGATTAGGGGTACACTCAATAGGGAATTGCTTACCTTGAAATCTAAAATTAATTAACTGTCCTTGGTGATGTTTAGTCATTTTATTGACAACTTTATGAGGTTCTCCTGTTCTAGTTAAAACCTTATCTCCAATTTCTATATCTTTAATAGGTTTTCTTACCCCGTCTCCCATCGTGACATTCATATTTTCGGTGAAGCATCCGTTAACAATGAAGTTACCGTTATCTTTTAATTGATGGAAATGTCCAAAAACATCTAAATAAGCATGTTTGATTTTATTCCACTGGTTAATAGATTTATTAACTGGAATAGTCAAACCGCCAACACCACCGCCATAACGCATAGAGTCCCCGTGGTGGAACCTAATGACGTAATTATCAAAAACATTCATATAGACGTGGATACCATTCTCTACGATGAAATCTACTTTATCGTGATCAGCAAACCTTTCTTTCATATTTTGGTACATCAACCATTCGAAAGAGTTCTTATAAGAAGTACTGATTTTCTTTTTAACATTGGTACGTCCGTGGTTACCAAAACAACAAGGAACGAGTAACTTTTTAATATCAGTATTCTCCAAAATATAATGAATTCCTGCAGTTAACATTTTATCTGCGAAAATAATCGCTTGTGTGGGAGAACACTCATTACTTTCTATTAACTCATCGTGAATGTATCCGGAAATTATATCTCCTAAAATACCTAAAACTACGGTATCAATCTGATTGAATACTTTAGATTTGTTAATAAGATTAACCCCGTTCTTAAAAAAGGTTTTAATTCTTTGCTCACAAATCTCTAGATTAAACTCGTTTAACCCGTTAATGGTAGTAGGGTCAACAAGTTCCTCGACGTGCCAATCACTTGCAATCAAAAAAGCTACTGCTCTATTAACATCCTCGTCCTCTTGTGGAAAGTTCTCAACTTCCTTCATAATAAGAGAGTGGTCATTATTTTCTTCAAAAAGATCCATAACATTAGATCTTCCATGAGCTCTATCCACTTCTTTTAAAGAATGTTTATATTGCTTCTTGAGATTTTGAAGCTCACTTCTCAGTTTCTGAATTTCTCGATCTTTCTTAACTACTTTCTCAGATTTATCAGCTTCTGAAGGAAAGATGTCTTCCATATCCATATCTTCTAAATGAGACTCACCGTACTCTTTTAAAAGTTGTAAAATCTTTTCTACTTTATATTTAGAAAGGTTCAACCTCTCGGCAATCTTACGATAACCTACGCCTTCAGCTTTGAGTTTCAGAATATCTTGAATCATTAAATTAGCCTTTGTCTTTCTCTGTGGAGATTGGGTTTTCTGTTTGGTATTTTTTAATAAGCTTTCTAATCAAAACTGAAGTTGGGACACCTGTCTCATCTTTATGTAAAGAAAGGTATTCCCAAAGATCTTCAGGTATGTTTAGTTCAAATCTACGCATAATTCCGTATACTTACGGGTAAGGACGTAGCAAAAAAGTATTAACTATTGTCCGTTAAAAATTAATAATAGATTACTTTATTTCAATGATCAAGTCAAATTTTTCTTTATTTTTGTCATTTTCTTCGACAAAAACTTGATATCCTAGAGACTTAAGTTGTGATTCTGTCTCACTGACAGAGCTGTGTTTATTCTCTGAAGCTTTGATTATAAGTGCTTTTCTTGAATTTCTTGAGTTGTCTAGATATTTAATAAACTTACTTACAAATTTCATTTTTTACCTTCCACAACAACTGAGACAAAATTATTAAAAAAATTATATCTAGGCTTAAAAGTGTTCACTTTTCTAACAATAACTACATCGCCTTTAAGAGAAACCCACTCACCTTCTTCTGGAATCATACCTTCTGAGTAAGATTTTGTGTTTAAAGGGTAAATGATAGAGCTTTTAATATTTTTAGAAATCTTGAAGTTAAACATCTCTCTATAGATCCTAATCATCAGACTCTACTTCATAAACATTAAGAGGGCGATAGCCTGTGTCTATCTTTTCGAAGTTAGTTACATTTAAGTCTTTCTTCAACTCTTCAAACTCAGGACGTACTTTTTCCTTATCAAGAACATCATCAAAAGTTCGAAAGACCTTATCTTCAGGAGGTCTTCTTTTAATAACATGGTCGTTACGATTCTCATCAAGATTAACTAAAGGGCGAGTTTCATAATCTGAAGGGTCATAAATATCTGCAGATTCGTCTACATTATAAATATCGTACTGATCATCAGCTCGATCATGTAAGACATCGAAAAGATTTGACATCTTTTTTATTTTATAAATTTCTGCTAAAATGGACATTTTCATAACTATTATTAATAAAAGATAAAATAATTAGGAGTAAACATGAAATTTAAAATACACTTTAGAAATGATGAAGTACGAGAACTGTATAAAAACGCTGGTGTTAAAACTGATGGGTCTGCTGGTTTTGATTTAGTGACAGTAGAAGATGCCGACTTTGATAAATCAAACGACTTCACTCTTATAGATTTGGGTGTCGTTATTGAAGTACCTAAAGGTTATCACGCTATATTAATGCCTAGATCCTCGACTTTTAAAAAATACGGTCTAATACAAGCAAACGGCATTGGTTTAATTGACCACGATTATAAAGGTCCAGAAGATTGGTGGATGTTACCGACTTTTTTTGCTCAGAAAAATCTAGGGAAAGTCAGCATTCCTAAAGGAACTAGAATATGTCAATTTATGCTAATGAAAACAGTTAAAATTGACTCATATGAAGAATTTATACCGGAAGGCCCTTCACGAGATGGAATAGGATCGACAGGAAACTAAAATGGAAATTCTTAATTATAAAGCTTATGAAAATTGAAGATTTTATGAATTTAATAGTAGCATCTATGAATGATGTTACAGATTACAAAACTACACTGGAATCTGAACGCCTTAAGTATATTAAAATAGTAAGTTCTACAGGTATTGAATTTGATTTAAGAATTCAACCTATGATTTTAGGTAATCTTAGTCATTCCTGTAACTATAGTCAATTAGGTCAAGCAGGCGATCTTGAGCATACTATCTTTTTCTTCAAGTTCTTACTGAAGGCTGTTAAATCTGAAGATTTTAAAAAAGAAGAAAAGGACTTCTTCATTCAAAATCCAGAGACTCATATAGCAGACATTTTCAGAGCTAACCTTCAAAAACTAGAATTCTCCCTTTTTTATGACGAGAGTGAGGACATGAATATTGAAATTGATAAAATATTATTTCAGTTATCAAATAACCTCAAAGCTCTTTCTTACGATTACACTACTATCTTCAATAAGATGAAACTCTTTAGTAAAAAAACAACTTCTGAGTCTTTTAACTACCATTCTAGATCCTCTATTGAAGGTTTGTTTCCTGTCTGTACTTTACAAGAAACTGAATCGGATAATGAAACCTCTACGTTTCAAGAAAATCGTATCCCAGTAGAAAACATACCCTTATCTAGAACAGAACAATATGTTCAAAGTCTCGCAAAACAAGGTGGTGAGGATCTAATCATAGAGGGAGAGGGGCTGATCGAAGGGGAGATTATAGAAGGTCTTTTTGATGAGAATTAACGGTTATTATCTAACCGTTCTTTAACCTTCTCAGCTACTTCTTCTCTTTCTTTCTCTTGAGCTTCTAAATCTTCGGCAAAGAATTTTTCAGATTGTTTCCACTCTTTATTTTCTAAAGAATATCTATCTAACTCTTCTTCCCATTCCTGCATAAGCTGATCAACGAAAAAAGAAAGTTTTTTAATTGTCTTAGGATCTTTAAAATTCATAATATTCTCCTCTATACAGCTTATGAAATATAAAATTAAAATAATTTTTTTAAAGGTTTAATTACTTCTTATATATGAGGTAAATATGGACACTCCTTTAGACGAACTGCCAATTGAAGAAAGTATGCTAAGAAATCAAGTACTGAATGACCTTCTCATGGGGAGGTCTTTTCAGAGTTTGATAAATCTACCTGAACATTTAAAAGATAATGTTTACTTAGCCAAAGAAATTATCCAAAGACAGCCTAAAGGATTATTCTTACTAAGTGATCGAATGTTGAAAAATAAAGATCTCACTTTAGAAGCTATAAGAAAAGAACCATCTCTTTATCAAAAAGTAGACGATACATTAAAAGATGATCTTGATATCATAGAGTTAGCTTTATATTGGACAAAGAATATTGAACACCTTCCTGAGAAGTTCAAAAAAAATAAGACCTTTCTCCTACAGAAACTTTTTAAAATCCCTTATCTTTATAAGAGATTTGACCCCTCTTTATTCAAAGACCAAGATTTTTTAGAAAAGGTTATACTTGAAGTCCCTTCAGCTTTTCCTGATTTAGAGAAATTCCTAAAGAATAAGAATGAAGTAGGTTTAAAACTAGTTATCGAAAGTCCTTCTAATTACACTTACTTAACCGATGATGTTCTTAAAAATGAAGATGTGATTGAATCTATCAGGAGTATTATCATCGAAGACCTTGAGGAAGACGTTGGAGTTTACGAAAAAATTAATGAAGAAATATACAACTCCGATCCTGAGATAAAAAACCTAATTAATGAAAATTTTAGGGAAGTCATACAAAATTGGACAGACCTTTCTTATTTAGAGAATGTATCTACATTTTTATTAAACTTGGATGAGTTTAGAGAAGAAATAGAAGATTCGGTCAGGTATAGTTTAGATACTGACATCACAGACGCTTATCAAATTTCAAGTGAATTTCTAAAAAAAGTACCCTTCATAAAAGAAATGATAGAAAGAGAGATCATTTCTAAATTAGACCAAGAAATTGAATCTTTATATTACTCCGAAGAAGAAGAAGAAGAA
>Ga0129345_1000975_pt1 | contig 10826 bp, 8 predicted proteins | sample CPBDNA_FD_94425 | JGI IMG/M metagenome (GOLD analysis project Ga0129345, IMG submission 94425) | Freshwater to marine salinity gradient microbial communities from Chesapeake Bay, USA - CPBay_Sum_20_0.8_DNA | ecosystem: Environmental > Aquatic > Marine > Coastal | place: USA: Chesapeake Bay...
ACTTAAAGCCTACAAATCCGAACCTGAGTAGTTTGAATCATTGTAATCATTCAGACTTTACTTCAGATTGGGATGTCAAGGAAGTAGGCGCAGGACAGGAGAGAACAAAGAAGAAGGTAACAAATCCTCAAGCCGAGTCACACTACATATCTTGAGAGTATCGGGATATTGTGCTAAACTTAAAGGCTTGTCCTTGAGGGTTTTGCCCCCTCATCTTCCTATTGTTGTACCCTCTGAAAGATCCTCGCTATGAAATTCCCAAACGAAATATCTGAGAATATATTTGTCCGCACTTATTCCCGATGGATTCAAGAACAAATGCGGAGAGAGACGTATGAAGAGATGGTTGACAGAGTAGTCAGCTTCTACAAAGAGAATTTTCCTGCCTTGTCGGATCATGATGAACAGATGATCCGCAAGTATATGTTGAGCCTAGATGTAATGCCCTCAATGCGACTTGCTTGGACTGCAGGAGAACCAGCCCGAAAATGTTCAATTGGAACCTATAACTGTAGCCATTTGGCAATCGACAGTATCCATTCTTTTGCAGAAGTGATTTATCTCCTGCTTCACGGAACCGGAGTCGGATTCAACGCTCAACAGAAAGTGGTGGATCGTCTGCCTGTTGTGGGTAAGAAGCTTGATGTTCCAGCCAAGACTGTAGTCTTTGAAGACTCTAAAGAAGGTTGGGCTAGAGGATTGTTGGACTGTCTAACGCTTCTTTGGGATGGGTATGATGTGGAATACGATGTCTCACAGATCAGGCCAGAGGGAGCACCTCTGAAAACCTTTGGAGGTCGAGCATCAGGGCCACAACCTTTGGTAGATACTTTGGAATTCTGTAAGAAAATTCTGGAGAATGCCCGAGGCAGACAACTGAGATCTATTGAAGTGCATGACATCATTTGCAAAATTGCTCAAAGCGTAGTGGTTGGTGGAGTCAGACGATCTGCGCTGATTTCTCTGTCAGATCTGGATGATAAGGAGATGGCTGTTGCCAAGGCTGGAGAGTTTTGGAATGAGAATCCACAACGAGCATTGGCAAACAATAGTGTTGCCTACAACGGTAGACCCTCTGAGTCTCAGTTCTGGCAGGAGTGGGTCAACCTTGTCGCTTCTGGCTCTGGCGAGAGAGGCATCTTCAATCGTCAGGCAGCATTGAATACCAGCCCATCTCGTAGAAAGTTCAGTGACTACGACAAGGAAACGCTGGGAACGAATCCTTGCGCTGAGATCCTCCTGAAAGCGTCAGGTGAGTTCTGTAATCTGACCAGTGTTGTGGTTAGACCCTCTGATGAAAAATGGGATCTTGCTTCAAAAGTACGAGTTGCTGCGATCATGGGTACAATTCAATCCAGCCTAGATAATTTCGGTCTACTGGAAAAACTCAATCCTGCATGGAAAGAGAACTGTGAGGATGAGCGTTTGTTAGGCGTATCTTTATCAGGAATAATGGATCACCCAACCCTTTGGAAAGATAAGCAACTACTTAGAGACTTAAAAGAAGTAGCAGTCCAGACCAACTGGGAATACGCTAAAAAGATGGGAATCAAGCAAGCGGCAGCAGTGACTACGGTCAAACCCGAAGGAACAGCCTCTACCTTGAATAACTCCAGCAGTGGCTTTCATGCTCGATATGCTCCGTACTATATCCGTCATGTCCGTATCAATGCAACAGACCCTCTGTATAAAATGATGCGAGATCAAGGGGTTCCCTTCCAACCAGAAGTCGGACAGGAAGGATTGGAACCGGATCAAGTGAAGACTTGGGTTGCTGCCTTTCCAGTGGCCTCACCAGAAAATGCAATCACCATCGACAAGCTATCTGCAATTGATCAGCTAGAGATTTGGAAGACACTGAAGGAGAATTGGGCAGAGCATTCGGTTAGTGCCACGATCAATGTGGGACAGACGGAATGGGCAGAAGTGGGTCAGTGGGTCTGGGACAATTTCGATTTGATTACAGGTTTGAGTTTCCTACCTCGGACAGATCATGTCTATAAACTCGCACCGTTTGTTCCAGTGTCTAAAGAAGAATACGAAACAGCCAAGGCTAAATTCCCTGTATTGGATTATAGCCTGTTGTCTCGTTATGAGTATGAAGATCACAATAATGGTAATCAGCAGGAGTGGGCTTGTGTAGGTAACAACTGCGAGTTACTGTGATTTAAAATACTTGACATCCTCAAGATCTTATGGGATTCTTACCTCTTGTTACTTATATGAAAGTTAGCAAATTAAGAAAAGGTGAGTCCCTCTTAATCAGATCGTGAGTGATGTGCAAGCATTGCTTGCACAGTCTCTGCTGGAAAGCTAACCCTCCGAGACCCGAGAGTTATGATCCCTTCCTCTCGGGTTCCCTTCCCCCCTTCACTTCTGCAGTGTCTCTAAAGCTTTTCCACTTGCTCCTCTTCGGTTGTGATATCCTATCGTAGTGCTGATGTTGGCATGACGAGCAATCTCTTGCACATCCGTGATCGGCACACCAGCATCAAGCATATGCGTGATTGCGCTTGCTCGGAAACCGTGTAAAGTCTTGGCAACATCCTGCAGTCCTAGTTCTTTTAAGACTTTATGTATGGTTTTGTTCAACGAGTTCGGGGTAGCCGTAGAGACGGTTCCATTCCCCTTGTCCAGATAGTATTTTTCTTCAGGCTTCCGACACTGTAGGTCTTCAATCAGAAAGTCCTTGATCTTACCGACAATCGGTAATTCTGCTTCCTTGTTTTTCTTTGGTTTCCATTCCAGTTCTTTAACCTCTGCAATTTTGATCGTCATCTTATCCAGATCAATGTGTCTCAGTGGTAATGACCAGACTTCTCCTGCTCGTAGACCATAGTAGCGCAACATCATGATTGCTCGGTAGTTGTTCTTCGGACGGTTTGGTGACCATCTCCTGACCCAAGCATCCCCTTCCGTATCTTTTAAAGCCTCTAAGTATTGCTCTAGTTTGTTAAGGTCTTGCTCACTGTAGACTTTAACATTCTTGACAGCAGCATTTGGTTTTTCCAGTTGAGGTGCTTTATCAATCACTCGGGATGCTTCTGCAAAATTCAGCATCATCTGGATTGGCTTGATGTAGGATCGGATTGTATTCTCCGACAACCCTTTTTCTTTTAAGGTTTTAATCATTGGTCGAGTGCTGACCACAGTCACATCCCCGACTTGTGTGTGTCGGGAGGATTCGAAGAACAACACCAGACCTGTCCGATAGATCTTTAATGTCTGCTCACCAACTGACAACTGAGATATCCAAGTCTCAGCAAATTCTTCAACAGTGGGAGTCTTTTGTCTTGTCGATACTCTCGGGTTCCTTAGACCGTCTGAATGTGAGACACGCAACATAGCTTCTACTATTTTTTTATGCATGAAATCTTCAGGGTCTGGTGCGTTCTCTACTTCTTTGACCTTACAAAGAACGGTCATGCGTTCCTTGTTGTCCGTAGAGAACCGTAAGTAAAACTGTGGCTCTTGCCCTTTGTGCCACTTCTTAATCACGGTTCTTTTCATGATATCCTTTAGCGTTTTGTTTTGATCGGAGCAAGTGCTGCTTTCATCAGATCACTCTCCTCTTCTTCATTATCCATACGCTTGATGATGTCTCGTAGCATCAAGTTATTTCGGGCAACAATCTCTCGTACCATTCTTAGATCTTCAGCCATCATCTCAGTATTGACCGACTGAGCAGATCGTTTAATGACTGTAGTGTGTCGAGCATCATCGGTGGCTTGTCGGAGTTGAGCGATTCGTTCAGAATTCAAACCTAGTCGATCTACGGCTTGCCAGTAACTATCATCTGGATACTGGTAACCACATTCCAATCGGGAAATCTTCTTGATATCCATCTCGGTTCGTTTCATAAACTCCAGTTGAGTCATCCGCAACTCGTTCTTTCTCACTGATTTTATGAGATTTCCTAACTCAATATTATCCATGCACCTCCTATTTATAGTTTTTTTGAAATTAGATCTTGACTCTCGTGAGATCTCAATTTAATCTCAGTTCACGCTGATGATCTTGATTGATCAAAGCGTTGTTAAAGTGTCATTTATGACACACTAGAAGTCAAGAACTTTCTTGACATAAATTATTATTTTTTTATATCGGAGTGTAATGAAGATCAAAGGCCAAATCATAGGAGGTAGGCACAAACCATATCCCTACCAAAGAAAAATCATAAGAAAAATGGCAAAAATGCCAGTGGCAATTCTTGGTGCAGAAATGGGAACTGGCAAGACTTTGATGGCACTGATGTCAATGGAAGCGAGTGGGATCAAAAAGCTTTTAGTGCTTTGTCCTGCGATTGCTGTCAGGAATTGGCACAGAGAGTCAGTACTTTGTGGGTTTACAGGTGAGATCCGAGTTATGTCTTATGACATGGCACGGAACCCTAAACGATCTAAAGAGTTAAAAGCTTGGGGGTTCGATGGAATCATTTTAGATGAAGCTCATTATCTCAAAAATTCTCAGGCCAAGAGAACTCGTGCTGTCTATGGTCTGGCTTGTGATGGCAAGGGTGGCCTAGTTGAAGGTTGTGATCGGATCTACGCTTTGAGTGGAACGATTGCTCCGAACAATGTAACTGAGTTGTATCCTCATTTACGTTGTCTCACACCGACCCGAGTTAAATCCACATTCTATGGTTTTCGTACTCGTTACTGTTCGCTACGAGAGACGAGGTATGGGGTGGAAATTACAGGTGCTCGGAATGTAGCTGAACTCAAAGAGATCATGCGTGATGTATATATTCCTTTGCGGCAGAAAGATGTCCTACCCGATTTGCCACCACTGGTGATCAATGATCGTGAGGTTGATCCTGTCGATGCAAAGGAAGCCTTGCTGGAACTCAAAGAATTGGAACAGCATCCAGAGATTCAAGAGATGCTGGTACATTTGGAAAACGCTTCAAGACCTTCACCCTTGAACATGTCCGAACATGTTGCTACTCTTAGGCGCTTGATTGGAACAGCAAAGGTTGGTGCAGCAGTCGATTATATTCTCGACATAGTCGAGCACTCACAAGAAAAGCTGATTGTTTTCTGTTATCATAAACATGTCATGGACAGTCTAGAAGAGGCTCTAGTAAAGAAAACATCTTGCGTCCGAGTGGATGGCAGTTGTACGCAAAAACAAAGAGCAACAGCCATTGACAAGTTCCGTAACGATAAACACTGTCGGGTATTTCTTGGTCAGTTGAATGCTTGTGGGACTGCAATTACGTTGACAGAAGCAAATCAGGTTGTTTTTATTGAGCAGGATTGGACACCAGCTAACAATCTACAAGCGGCAAAACGTGCTCATCGAATCGGTCAGGATCGTCCGGTTTATGTCAACAACCTAATGTTACATAACAGCATTGATGAGCGGATCAGTGCGGCCCTGACTGCTAAAACACTACATTTGATGGAGATCGGATTATGTGCAGCATAAACTCAGTGACAGTGGACACTTCAACACTGTCTTTTAAACAAGTACAGGACTTGATGTCCTACTTAGAGGATTTAAAGTTTTCAACAGATCCCAAGACCCCCGACACATCAACGGATACCAGTAGCATCAATCATGATGACTTGATCCGAGCAGTGTTGGATGCTCCTGAAGAAATAGAACCTACCGATGATGCCTTTGATGAAGTCGAACATCGTAGGGAGTTATTCAAGCAGCATCGAGAGCTAGTAGAATCCTTTCGCAATGATTTTGGTAAGGAGTTCCGCAAAGTCTCTCAGTTGCTGAAGGAGAAACAAACAGCCGAAGAATTTCAAACTTTGTTGGATGAGTTGTCCTACATTCGTGGCCCGATCATTAGGTTTCAGGATCTGGACAAGCATCCGCTCACTCTTTATGACATGGTCTATTGCATCCTAAAGGCGTTATGAGAGCACACTCAAAGTTCAGTGCGTCAGCAGCACACCGATGGTTACATTGTCCGGGGTCTGTCTTCCTTTGTGAGAAGATGCCCAGACGAGACAGTGCCTTTTCCAAAGAAGGGACAGTGGCGCATACACTGGCAGAACAGTGTTTTGTAGGAGATTTATTGTTTCCTGAAGAAGCACTTGGTCAGACGATTGATGGGGTCGAGGTTACTCAGGAAATGGTTGATGCTGTTCAGTTGTTGATTGAAACAGTTGACAACTTTCTAGCAGGAAAGACGGAGTACGAGGTGCAGTTATCTCTGGATCTCAAGATTGGCAAGAAGGCAGGAGACCTGTTTGGAACTAGTGATGTGCTGCATGTTCTCAAAGAAATAAAACGACTGTTGATTACTGTCTGTGATTTTAAATATGGAAAGCATGTCGCAGTTGAGGTCTCAGAAAACCCACAGTTGATGTACTACGGTTTGGGCGCAATCTTTCGGGAGATGAAGGCTCAAAAGAAGAAAGACCTCGTCAAGTTCATACAAGAGAACAACGTGCATGTACGTCTGATGATTGTCCAACCGAGAGCCTTGCATGAGGATGGGCCTATCCGAGAGTGGGTAGCTTTACCAGAAGAGATGATCAAGTTTGCTCAAACGTTGGAAGCTGCAATTGAACATGCGCTGAAGAATCCTGAGAAGTATGTTGTCGGAGAGCAGTGTCGCTTCTGTGACGCTAAAGGAATTTGTCCTGAATACAATAAAGAGGATCTGGAAGATCTTGCAGAGATTGATCCTACGTTGTTGTCAAGCTCACCTGATGAATTGACACCGGAAGAGTTAGCCGATGTGCTACATCAATGCGATCTCTTAGACGGTGCAATCAAGCGGTTCCGTAATTATGCCTCTGCTTTAATGGAGGATGGAACCGTCCTTCCGGGTTGGTCTCTGGAACCAACTCGCCCGACTCGTAGATGGATAGACGAGTCTGCTGTCCGCAATAAACTGTTGGAGATGGGGGTCACCCCAGATCTCTTCAGCAGTGAGGTACTCCGGTCTCCAGCACAGATCCGTTCTGTATTGGAGACTGAGCAGTATGAGATGTTGTCTGAATTTATTGAGTCCAAATCCTCTGGGCTAAAACTAAGTAAGTCCGACTCGGACGGTCTTCATTTATTATGAAAGGTAGAAATGGCAAGAGATACTTTTAAGCCAGTGTTGGTGGCAACTCCAAAAACAGAAATGCTTTTTGTGAAACTGTTGGAGGAAGCAACGTATGAAGGAACCAAACAGGGACACTACGAAGCTACCCTGTTAATGAATCCCGAAGACAATTGGGATGATGTCAGAAATGCTGTAGCTGAAGCAGGATCGACTTTTAAAGGAAAGTGGCACAATCCTATCCGGTCTGAAACAAATGGAGATTGGTTGCCTGAAGGATGGGAGTACATCAAAATCAAAAAAGGCATTCAGAAGAGGGATGATAAAGGTAACCCTCTGACAAAGGTCAACATTGTTGATGCAAGAAAGCGTAAGCTGACAGAGGAAGAGAAGGCCGAAGTGGTCTTTAACGGAATGCATGGTCGTGCTGCCTTGTACATCATGCCCTACACTAAAGGTGGTAACGGAGTCACTGCACGAATCGACACGATTCAAGCACTAGGTGGTGAACGTAGAGCCTCTGGTTTAGGCTTGCTTGATGTCGAGGATACTGACATCCCAGAAGATCAAATGGGAGAGGATGAACTCGATATTTTGTTCAAGGGTCAAGCAGCATAAATCCTAACTAGTCTCGGGCTGAAAAGGCCCGAGTACCATCTTATGATTCATTTAGACTTTGAAACTAGATCCTTAGAAGATTTAAGGAAAACAGGAAGTTATCGCTACTCAGAGGGGCATACCGATGTCTGGTGTATGGCTTATCAGGATGATCAAACCAATGAGAAAGGAGTCTGGAAACCCGGAGATCCAATCCCCGAACTATTCAAAGATCCATTCCAAACGTACTGTGCATGGAATGCTCGGTTCGAACGTGACATCTACAACAACATTCTCATCCCAACCTATGGGTTTCCTGAACTTATCGTGGAACAGTGGCGAGATCCTTCTGCAGTGGCGAGGTATCAAGGTCTTCCGGGTTCGTTGGCAAACGCTGGGAAGGAAGTCGGCTTGCCTGTCGATGAGCAGAAAGATGTGGAAGGTCGTAAGCTCATGCTACAGATGGCTAGGCCACGCAAACGTTCAAGTGAAGATGAAGTGGTTTGGTGGGACTCACCGGAAAAAGTAGACCGTCTAGTTCAGTATTGTCAGCAAGACGTTGAATCGCAGATTGCTCTACACAAAAAACTCGGAGGTCTACCTCCTAATGAGTTGAAGGTTTTCTGGCTGGATCAACACATCAATGATCGTGGAGTTCGGATAGATCTCGATGCAGTTTATGGCCTGATTGAAGTTCTCGACTTGTTAGATCGTCAAAGCGATATCGAGTGCCGCAAGTTGACTGCAGGAGAAGTTGATTCTGTTTCCAAGCTGCAGCAGATCAAGCAGTGGATTCTTCAGCGAACAGGTCGAGAGATCAAGGATTTTTCACAAGGCAATCTGTCCTTATTGATTGATGAGTTTACAGAAGATCCAACTGTTCAGGCGTTGCTTAAACTTAGAAAGGACTCTGCAAAAACTTCGACTGCAAAGATTCGGGCAATGGCTGAGACTGTGTCAAAGGATGGTCGGATACACGGCATGATGATGTATTACGGTGCTCATACCGGACGATGGACATCTCGACTTGTACAACTTCAAAATTTACCACAAGGCATAGGCTTATCTGAAGAGGAGGCAGATTCGTATCTGACTAAAATCAAAGAGGAGTATCAATGGCAAGATCATGAATTGCCTGAAGAAGAATGTGAGAGGGGTTGGTTGGGTTGGATAAAACAGGTTAGCGAGAAAGCACCTCCGATGGAAGTGATCTCCTCATTGATTAGACCCTTAATCATTCCAGCAGATGGTCACACCTTTTATGTTTACGATTACAAAGCAATTGAGCCGAGAGTGTTGGCATGGATCTCAGGAGAGGACAAGTTACTTTCAGCCTATAAAGAGAATCGTGATGTCTATTCTGAGATGGCATCCGTTCTTTACGGTATTCCGATTCAGGAGGTTACCAAGCAGCAGAGACAGTTTGGAAAAGTTGTGATCATTGCTTGTGGCTACCAAATGGGTGTCAACAAGTTTTCTCAGACTTGTGCTAGTTGGGGGATCAAAGTCACTGAGGAGGAGGCATCAATAGCAGTCAAGACCTACCGGGAATACTACTCTAAGATCCCTGCATTCTGGTATGCCTTACAGAACAAGATGACAAATGCTTTCAACAACCCCGGCAGTTTTAAGTTCTCTTGTGGTTTTAAAAATAAGTTGAAGTTCTTTCAGCGTCAGGAGAATGCTCCTCTGCAAGTGATGCTACCATCTAATAGGGTGCTACATTACCAACAACCTATCTATGATTCTTCGGTGAATTCATTTTCGGATTCACCTTCACTGGGTTACCACACCGATCAGTTTGGGAAGTGGGTAACCAAATCTTTGTACGGTGGACTCTTAGCTGAGAATATCGTGCAAGCCATCTCAAGAGACCTAATGGCGGATGCAATGCTCCGTTTGGATGCAGCAGGTTATCCTGTAGTTTTCAGCGTACACGATGAGATCGTGTGTGAAGTGCCAGTAGGTTTCGGTTCTACGGAAGAGTTCGAATCTATTATGACCCAAGCACCTGAGTGGGCAGCAGGATTGCCTGTTGAGGTTGAGGGTTACACATCAAGTAGGTATCGCAAATGACAATGCAAGCATGGTTTGAAGCTGAATATAAAGACATCATCCCAATCGTCCCACCGGATGCAAAGTTGGTGGATGGTGTAAATTTGCCGAAAGGTAAGTGTCCGGGCAAGCCGAATCCAAACGGTGAGTGGTTGGGTTTTAAGAACTGGCAGGATCACAAAACTACGTTGCGAGAATGCATTCACTGGGACGAGTCTGGATGCTCAGTAGGTTTACGGTCTAAGAATTATCCGGGTATTGATATCGATGTCCGAGATGAAAATCTAGCTGAAGAGATCGAAGAGTTAGCGACTCGTTTGTTTGGACAAACTTTAGTCCGCATTGGTAGCTATCCAAAGCGGTTGATGATGTACCAGACTGATGAGCCTTTCAGCAAAATGAAGCTTAGTTTTGAAGTGGATGATGAAACTCATGCTGTGGAAATTCTTGCCGATGGGCAGCAGTATGTCGTAGAGGGTATTCATCCTGTGACTAAGAAAGCTTACTTTTTTACAGATGAATCTAAGCCGATGTTTTTGAAGAATCTGCCGAAGATCAATGCAGATCAATGCCGTATGTTCTTAGACCGTCTACAGGAAAGGCTGGAGTTCTATGGTTTTCAGATCAAGGACAATTTTAGGGGGATGATTGGTCAGGAGGGTCGAGCGATGATTGATCAGGACTCACTGATTGCAACCAACCTTGTACATGTTGCTGAAGCTTTGGATTGTCTGCCAAATGAAGATCCAAATGCGTTCAGCTTTGATGAGTTTGTCAAGATTGCAGCAGCAGTCAAAGCAGCAACTCAAAAAGAACCGGAGTCTGGTTTTGATCTGTTTACCAAGTTTGCAGAACGATTTCCCGGTAGAAAAGAACCCGGAACTACTCGACACACCTATAAGGGTGTCTGGGATCGAATGAAACCTCCGTATGCTGTTGGTGCTCAGTATCTCTATGAGCTTGCTTCAGAGTATGGGTTTAATGTAGCGGATACTTATGATGAGAGTTTTTTTCCTGCAATCCCTGACGTTGAAATAGATTCTTCTGTTTGGACACCGTTCAGTCATGCGTGGATGGCAGAAGAGTTTATTAAAGACTACAAGAATGTTATCAGAGCAGTTGGTGAGTTTGATCGCTTTATCATCCGCAATGGCCCTAT
>Ga0129345_1000981_pt1 | contig 10792 bp, 10 predicted proteins | sample CPBDNA_FD_94425 | JGI IMG/M metagenome (GOLD analysis project Ga0129345, IMG submission 94425) | Freshwater to marine salinity gradient microbial communities from Chesapeake Bay, USA - CPBay_Sum_20_0.8_DNA | ecosystem: Environmental > Aquatic > Marine > Coastal | place: USA: Chesapeake Bay...
TATCAGGAGCATCAATTAAACAAGAAACAATACCTTGAGCTACAATAGTTCTATCATTTTCAGTACGTTCTACACGAACTATTTCATAACCTGTTACTTCGTCAGGTAAAGTATTTAGTTTTAATGTAAACTCAATATATAAAGGTTTAATATTTATAAAGGTACCATTATCTTCAGTAATAGGATGAGTATGTTGGTTAGGCATTCTAATGTCACCTATCCATTTAACAAAACTACGTTGGCCTTTATTATTATAAAATCTAATACCAAATCTATAAATTTCATCTCTTTTGTAGCTTTTATTAACATTTGCATTAATAGGAGAATTATAAGGTAAATCGACTGGTAAACCTGGTCCAAGTCCTCCAGGCATAGGAATAGTATCTTGCTTTATTTTGTAAGATACATTAACACCTGTACCTCCTAATGTAATACCATCAGCTTGATAAATATACTTATTGTATAAAGTATTTGTATTAGCTGTATTATGACGATAATCTAAATTAGTATCTTCAGCATTAGATGGATTTATACAATCATGGTCTTCAGGAATATTAGCAGCAATAGGATTACCTGTAAAATAAGTGACTCCTGCGTTTACATCGTCAATACGGGCTGTAGGGCTATTAACACCACCGTCACCATCATCAAATCTATAAGCTCTAGCATCATAATCAACATCAAAAGAAGTTTCAGTAATATTAGCAGCAATTAATTTATTACTATGTACAGATAAAGACTGGCATACAAAAGGAGTATTACCTAAAAATAATAATTCTTCAATACTATAAGTAGCTAAATTTAAAATACCATTATCCGTAAATAAAATGTTATTAGAGTTAATATCTGCATCATGAATTAATGTTACAGTTGGTTCTTGTTGGTATGATGTATATTCTAATCTATATATTTTGTAATTAGTAAATATAGAATTGACATCAACTGTAAAACTTAAGTTTAAAGTTTTGTCATAGTTTAAATCTGTAGCTGTATTTTTTAGAGTAATTAAATTTGACAGAGGAGACAAAGCGCTTTCAGAGCCTGAATAATTATACAGAGTGTAAGCATATTGAACTAATTTACCTTGGAAGTCAGCTCCACTACTAGTACTAATTGAGTCTAAATTAATTTGACTGTAATTAATACTAGGCGCTAAGTTTAAAAAATCTGCCGGTCTATTTATTAACTCAGGATCTTTAATATTAACATATCTTAATTCATTATTATTATCAGTAAAATATATTTTATAAGTCAAATCATTTTCTACCCTAGTAACATAATCTCTAATTGGGTAATCAATAGAAAAGTTTAATTTATTATTATAAATTAATTCTAGCGTATTATTTTGGTAAGTCCATATTTGACCTTGATTATTATCATCTGTACTAAAAATAATAATAACATCATTAATTACAGCATGCCCAATTATTTGAATATTATGTGAATCTAGTACTGAAGCAGCAGGTGAACCTGGTTTATAAGATTTATAAACAAACGTATCACTAATATCAGCATACTTAAATCTAGATCTTAAAGGTTGATTTTCAATTTCACTAGGAATAGTAAAACTAATTTCGTTACCTGTTTCAGGTGACAAGTTTCCTGCGTTATTTCCTTCTGTTGAAATAACTCTAACATCTCTTGCATTAAAATAAACTTCAGGAGTAAATTTAGAAGGATGTTTATCTTGATCTAGTTTTTGATAAGTAAGTCTTTGTGCAGGCATATTTAATAAGGTTGAATTTTCATATTTTCAGCGCCAGATATAGATGTAAAAAATGTACTATGTGCCATTGGCATAATTAACATTCTTGATACTGCATTTTTAATACTTTCCATTTGATCTACTGAAGGCATTCTACCTCTAGATTGTGCAGCACCCATGTACCAACTTTTTTCTTGTAGAATACGTTCGTATTTACGTTCTGATATTCTATCTTGTAAATATAATTTAAAGGCAATACGTTCCATTAAATAGTATTCTATTGCCATTTTATATTTAATATCATCAGGTATTAATGGGAATCCTTTACTATCAACAGGCAATGCATCGTATGAAATCTCAATTGTACCTGTTTCAAAATTAGTAAAAATATAAGAATTGTTTAACGTATAAGTTAAATCAGATTCTATAAATTTATCAGGAGAATCTGGATTCATAGCATGGTGAAAAGTGTTACCACTGTATCGCAATGCTTTATGAGTGTCACAAGTACGAACTTGATTAATATAAACTAAATCAGAAGGTAACGTACCTCTGTATGATATAATATCAATTTTTTCTACTTTACGATTAAGTTGACTGTTAATGCCTATTAAAAGCAAAGCATCTGAAATATGTCTTACCATTGTAGAAAACTCAATAGCTTCTGAATCAAATGTGTCAAAAACTCTTTCTATAATTTCGTAGACAGAAGTGTAGTTACCGTTTAACATTTTATTTCTTAATTAAAAAATCAATTCTATTTTTACGTGACTTTGCTAGCTTAGCTAAATGTCTTTTATGAGTTCGAGTAGGTTCAAATCTATAAGCAGATTTATTTTTAAAACGAGATCTATCTTTATTATAAATAAATTTAAACACGTACCCATTTGTATGTTTATTTAAATGCCTTACTAAAATTTTATTTTCAGCAGCTTTAGGATTTTCTTTCCATAATTTATTGGTAGCTCCAAAATCAACAGGTAAATGGTTAATTACTTTTCCCTCGTTATCTAGTTTTACTGCAGTTTTTACTTTACGTATAAACAATCTACCCATGTTGTATGGAAATACAATTTCTTCTCCATTAAAAATTTTTTCTTCCATAGCAAGTTGAAAAAACCGTTTTAACACTGTAGTAAAAACACCTTGTGTTACATAGTATTTTGAACTTCTATTTTTATAACAATGCAACTGTGTATACCATTTGTAATAGTCTACAGTGTTATAATGAGACGGAATTAATTCACTTTGTTTTCCCTTGAATATCATCAGCAGCGTTATTAATTGTATCTTCTGGTATTCCTAGTGATTGAGCTAGTTTTGATATAACTACTTGTCTAATTTTGTTAAAACCATCCATGTCTAAAGGATATTCATCTGTTTCTGCATTATAACAAGAAGATCCATTTAAATCCGTAAACTCAGAGGCATCATCTGGAGATTCAAAAATTCCAGTTAAATATCCACAAGTAATAAATTTATGTAACTCGTTTGGACTTTTAATATATAAAAATTGATCTGCATTTACAGAAGCAAAAACTAAATTTTTATTATACTTATTAAATCCAGAATGAGTAAACCTATTCCACGATACAAAATTACTTGCAATAGCATCTTTAGCTCCTATTGTAAACTTTGCATCATTAACTAATTTTGGAACTTTTTTAGTGCTTTTTAAAATAGTACAAGACTCATTTTCACAACCACATTCTGAATTAGTTACTTCTACAAATTGTAAACAAATTGTTTGTTTATTTGTTTCAGGTAATCTACCTTTATCAGAATAAAACTTCAAATAAGAAGCTCTTTCTAAATTAACTAAAAATAAAATTAATCTATTAGAAAGAGACGAGTCGTCAGAATACTGACGAACTCCTTCTCTTATACTATATATTACTTCGTTATAAGTCATGTTTATATTTTATTTACAACATATGTTATAACAACTTCTATACCGTCTTCTCCTCCAGACAAAATAGTTGAAAGAGTAAAAGACAATTCAGCCGTTGAGGCGTTTGGATTTGCAATGTATTTATCTTGAGAAATAGGATTGCTAAACACCCTAAACAAATCAGTAGTCATAGTAAGCCTGGATAATTCAACACCATCATAGTTTACAATGAAATCTACATTTTGATTAAATGCAGTACTAACACATCCTCTTACAGTCATTCCTAATATAGTTACATGAGATGGTGCTGAAATAGTATCAAATGGATACGAACCATTTGCAAGGTTTTGCATTTGACTGTTACTTAAAGTAACAGAAAATTGTTTTACTATTTGTGTAGGTTCTGGAATTACCTGTGGTTCACCTAATTCTGCAATACCTTTAAGTAAATCTTTTGATAAAGGAATTTTATCACCTTTAAAATTATTAATTATTACATTAATAGCTTCTATAGGAGACGATGCTTTTTTAAAAATTTCAGATATATTCATTTTAACTAGTTTATAAAGTATTTAAATATTTATTGTAATCAGTATTTGACATTTCAAAATACTCATTAGTGTCTTTACATTTCATTAGACGTTTAACCGTACCTGCTTTTGTAGTAGTAGTTTTTACAAGTTCTATATTTTTACTTCCTGTATATGGAGATACTTGTTTAACTGTACCATTTATAACACCAGCATGATTTTGATTTAACATCATTTTCTTTAACGAGTTGTATACTTTTTCAAGTAATATTACATCTTGATTACAATAAGCAATCATTTTTTCTAGTGCTTCAGGATTTTGTTTTAAAACTACGTCATCCCATAGTTTAATACCTGAGGGTAATTTTTCACCTAATCCTAAATATAAACCTATGTCGTTTAATTTGTTACTAGGAAAGTTAAAATTATATTTAGCTACTTTATAAGTATCTACTGAAGCATACTTAGGATGCATATCAATTTCATGTAATAAAGCTCTAGTTCGTATCCACGGTAGATCAAATCTATCTGCATTATGGCCTACAATAAAATCAGCTTTGTTTAATTCGGGAATAAATAATTCTAATAAATTTTTATCATCTTGATTACTATCCCAACGAACTGAATGAACTTCCTCAGAATCATTCCATTTGTAAGAAATACAAATTATTCTTGGGTGAACAATAAAATCATCATATGTTAACCTAAGTTTATAACCAGGTCTCCATGCTTTAGCTAAACCATATGACACTTCAATGTCGTAAAATAATACTTTGGGAGATGTCTTGGTAGATGGTACTACATTACCTTCTTGAATTACTTCTCTAATAGCTTCTTTACATTGACTAATAGTAGTCTCAAAACCTTTTTTTAATAATATTCGACGTAAACGTTTTCCACCTTCTTTAAGGTAACCTCGTTTACTTCTTAAAAAATCTTTTATTTCTTCTTTATTCATATTTAAAATTTCCTGCAAAGTTAGTCATTATTTTTGACAATTCCAAATTAAAATAAACTTTATTTCTTTTTTATTTTAAATAAAGGAACTTTTAATCCTACCGTTACATTGTTTCCTACTACAGAGTTCCATTTATATCCTGCTTCATAAATCCAATTATTTTTAGGGTTTTGGTAAGATAAATTTGCACCATATTCTAAAAAATTAACTGTAGCTGTTATTTGACCCCCCACATAAACACGATGATATAATTGAGGTTTAATGTAAATATTATTGTTAATTTTAACAGTATCGACTACAGTAATATATTTCTCTGGAACTGTTATAGTATAACTTAAACTTTGACTGTCTAAAACACCTTTAACCAAAGAAGTTACTTTAGCAGTAAAATTAGTATCTTGATATTCGTGAATATAGGTAGTGTTAGTATCAGTCTTTTCTTCTGTTGTTGTAACAGGATTGCTAGTATTACTAACAGTTTTATACACAGTTTTTACAACAGTGTCACCTGGTAAATATTCAACAGTCTTAACAGTATCTGATTTATAGCAATCTAAATCTTCACATTCTATAAATACAGAAGGATTAAATTTAATAAATATAAATGCTAGTAAAACACCTGTAATAAAACTAATTAATATATGTTTAAAATTAACCATAATTACAATAATTTATATTCTGATTTAGCGTCAAAACTAGGACACGCTTTGTTTACATTTGGAAAATCTCTATGTCCTAAAATTTCAGCATTAGGATATTGTTGTTTTAATTTTTTCAGTAAAGTATTCAAAGCTGATTTTTGTTGAAACGTACGAGTATCTTTTGCTTTCATATTTGTGTCACATCCACCTACATAGCAAATATGGATAGCGTGTTTGTTGTAGCCTTGTACGCCTGCGCCTATTTGCGCCTCTGGTCTGCCATCTTCTATAACGCCATTGAGTTTTATAACGTAGTGGTAGCCTATATCGCGCCAGCCACGTTTTAGATGCCAATCTTTTATAGTTTGTGCGTCTATATCTCTGCCTTCAGGCGTTGCAGAACAGTGTATGACTATGTGTTTTATTTCGCGCATTACTTTAATCGCTTTCTAAGTTCGTCTATTTCTGTTTGCATAACGTTGCACTTCTTGTCAAACTCTGACTTGATGCGTTGTATATCTTCTTGCAATTCGTTTATGTTTTCCCTCAAAATTGCGTTGACTTCTTGAAGGCTAGTAATAGTGCTGCGCAATGTTTGCACTTCGATAGATGCCACCTGAGCGTTCTCTTTTTTACGCCCCAAAAACCAGCCTATAAAACCGCCTGTGGGGATGCCTAAAATTTCAATAATGTGTTCTGTTAGCCAAGTCATATTTAATCTATTGTTGTGCTTTCTCCTAAAGCAGTTAATATATCTTTTATTGTTTTTGGAAGTTCTGGCGCGTCTTCGCTATTTTGACTTCTAATTATGTTTTGTCCACTTGTATTATTCATGCCGCCATTATTATCTAAATAATTGCTACCGTAAAAACATATTTTAGGAGGAAACAATTTATTTCCCGCATTATCATAACCAATTTCTTCATTAGCCGCATAACCATTTACAGTTGGGTCATAACTTGTGTTTTGCAAATGGTAATTATATTGCGTTTCAAACTGATTTCTAGTGCTACCTGATTCGGGACTCATCCATTGGCCATAAGGCGAATTTATAACATCTTTAATCCACCATCCTTTACTAAATCTTTCAAATGAATTTGATGAATCCGAAGTATTATTAACTCTTGCATATCCTAAATTAGCGTTGCCATTTAACCAATAATATGTGCGCTCTCCTGTGCTATAAAAAAGATGACCAGCGGCTTCACCTTCTGACAACCAATTTGCAGAATCAAAACTTTGCAAATCATCTATATCCGTTCCGTTTAAATAACCAGTAGAATCTAGTTTTCTATTAAAATTATTAAAAGTGTATTTATTCAATAATTTACCCAAAGACCTATATGTAACTCTAAATGGTCTTGACTCTCCATCTAGTAAAACTTCTGCGTTTGATTCAACAACTTCAACATACATTAACGGGTCGTTATCGTCATTTCCATTTACTCTATTTGGCATATCTACATCTGTAATTCCGTACCAATAATAATAACCAGCTTCCCAGCTTCCTGTAGAAATTGCAGCACCATAAACCATATCTGTACTTAAACTATACAAATACACTTCTCCAGAATTATTATTACATTTAGAATTGTTTTGAATAACAGCACTTCCAGAACCACCACTTGTAATGTTAATAGTTTCTCCTACTAAAAATTTTGTGTTATTAGTAACTTGAACTTTTATACTGTTTGTGTTTTCATCTTTTTCCCAAAGTTGTTCAGTAATCACAGTGCCAATAGCACCGCTTGTAAGCCCCTGAATAATAACTCCATTTGTAAACGATGTTTTGTTATCTAAACTTATTCTTGAAAACAAATTATAACCAGGCCATCCACCAGTTTGAAGTCGTGATATTGTGTAAATAAGTGTTGGGTCAAAATCAGATGTATTTGTGACGTTAGTGCTTGTTGAATCATTTTCTACCGTAAATGCGGTAGAAATATTAGCAGTACATTCTCCAAGAATTAATCTTTTTGTATAAAGATAATCATCTACATATCTTAAATTGGCTGTTGCTAATACGTTGTTACTTGAATTTTTAATTGTAATTGTATCTCCAATATTAAAACCTATTGTATCAGAAACTTCAACCCAAGCACATAGCTTATATTTATCTCCTAATTGTAATGCTTGTGGTCTGCTTTCTACTTCTGAAATATAACTTAAATCATCATTACTAAGTTGGTCTTTATATTTTTGAAAAACTAAACTCCAATTAATATGCGTCTTAACAGAATTATTCATTGGAATACCAAGTGAAGGTATTACTTTTTGAAAAAGCATATCGTTATTTAAACTTTCTCGCATATTATACTCTTTGCTAAGACGAAGTAATTTTGGCGTTACACCATCATTTTCTTTACTACGCATTATCATCCAATCAACCATTGTTTTTTTTGGATTTCTAGTGTAAGAACCATTTCTATCAGTAGTTATTGGAGTACTTGTGTTTTTGTAATAATAATTATAGTAACCATTAATTTGATTAAATCTTGTATAATTTCCTAAAAAAACAAATCTATCTATGTGAAATATTAAATTTCTATATGCACCACCCATTGTTAAAACTTCAAAAAAAGTGCCATTATCACTTGTAATTTCTATTGCGTGTGGCGGTAAATAATCAGTATCACCGCCGCCGCCAGCAAGACCGCTGTAATTTGTTGTAAATTTAGCTTGTGCTAACATGGTAAACGGTGCGTATTTTTCTTGTGGCTCAAAATCTAATACAAAATCTTTATAAATTTCAAAAAGTGCACCCCTAGTGCTACCTCCTCTTTGACCACCAGAAAATGCTCCAGAATAATGACAATTAATATGTGCGTCAAAAACAAACTTATCTACATCATGAGTAACAACACTTCCATCCCCAGTATATGTGCCACAAGAAGAAATGTTGGAACTTTGGATTTGATATTGCTCATCTTGATTTACACCGTATCCCGCTTGTAACTCATCATGTTCAGCAAAATTTTCACCGTGTATAATTACAGAAGCTCCGTTTTCGCCAAAAGAACCAGATGTCATTATACGTAAAAAACTTTGTGATGCTAAAAATGAATATGCAGGGGGTATCCATTGTACGCCATGAGAAACAAAATTTCCAGTATAATTAGAAAACTTAAATATATTTTGAGATTGATTATATTTTTTAGCACCTTCTATTGGTTGAAATTGATAGTAATCTTCAATGCCAAATTTAATTCTCATCCTATCACCTAAGACAACATTCTCTGCTCCGTTTTTTGTTGTAATTGTAATATTGTTGTTTGATGATATTATTGATGGAGGAATAAATTCTGGAGCTTCATATACTTTTAAAACATATCCATTTCTTGAATAAGATTCACCTGCCCCAACAACGTTTTCCGTAGAAGATTGCAATATAACCGCATTTATCCAATTATTTAAAGCTGTTGAATTATCGTAAAATATCCTTCCTTTTCCTTTAAGTAAAGATTGACTTGGTTGCCCTCTTTGCGCATTACCATTAAACTCAAAATCAACAAGACATATATTTCCGTTTTGATAAATAACATTAGCATATCTTGATGATATTGTAAAAGGAGCATATTCATCAATATAAATTGTAGAATCTCCATTTCTATTTGCTCTAAGCCCTACAAACTTTTTTCCAACATCTTCTGATTGAAAAACTCCATTAACAGCATTTCCATTATTATCTACTGGAGATATTTTTGTTACTCCATTCGGATAATCAGAATATGTTAAACCAGTATTTAATAAATTAAATTCTTGTTCTGTTAATGGCTCGTAATTAATTAAAGGAAATTGAAGTCCCTCTGCATATCTACCATCTAAAGGTTTGTAGTATGCTTCAGCTCCATAATTTTCTGGTATAATTTGTGTTACCGTTAAATCTAATGGAGAACGATTAATAAAGACCTTTTCGCTATTATTGTAACCATCAGCTTTAGATTCTACACCAAAAGAATAAACAGTTCCTTTTGTTAATCCAGTAAATAACTTACTGTTTGTATTAATGTTTTCTACAAAAACATCATCAAGATATACGTTATAACTTGTAGCGTTTGTTACATTATTCCATGAAAAAGTACCTGTTCCTTCTGTTTCGTTATCCCACACAACATTTAAATTTGTTGGTGGTGATAACTGCAAGATAGTAGCAACTGGAGTAGCATTTACTACATTACTTTGACTAGATAAAAAATCAAAACTTGAAGGAACTAAATCTAAACGATAAAAATATTCGGTATCGTTGTTAACAGTAACATCAACATAATTAGAAGTTGTTCCAGAAAAATTGTCTATAACTGCAAATTGCGTAGATGCTGTTCTTCGTAAAACATTTACAGTTTCTATATTGGGTTCATCTGCTAAAAGGTCGTGAGATATTGAAACTTGACTGTCTTCAGCTTGTGCTGAAATAGTTAAACTTCTTAGTTGAGTTGCTTCTAAAAAAACATCTATAACATTTGAATATTGAGTGTTAGGACTTAACCCCCTGCCTCTAACAAAAAATTGGCCTTCTCCTAAATTTTCAAAAACAGCAATATTGTTTTCTTGTGTTAATGTTATAGGGCTTTCAAATTGTATATTATCATCAACTTGAAATTCAAAATTTTGCGATTCATCATAATTGGAAAGAACAACGGTTAAAGAAGTCGGTTTTTGCTCTGTTACAGAAATAATTGGTTTTATCGGTATAGATAACCCACTATCTCCATATTTTCCATTTAAATTTATAATTAAACTCATTTAGATTATAGTTTTTATTCGCTTATTATTTCAGGGCAAATCCAAAAGCCTGTTATTTCATTTAATGTGCAATCTTCGTTTGGTTTTGGCGCAATAAATAAATCTCTTTGAGCATCGTATGTATCACCAATGTTAGCCACATGGCCGCGAAAATCTTTTGACGTTTGCACCCAAGTGCCTTCTACATCTTTCAGAAAATTGCGCTGCTGTATTATTTCCTGTGGCACTGGTATGGGTAGCCCTTGCAACTTTGCATCGCTTACCACCGCTACATTAACCACTTTGTTTTGTTCGTTTAATAGTGCAAATAGTGCCATTTCTTAA
>Ga0129345_1000986_pt1 | contig 10778 bp, 14 predicted proteins | sample CPBDNA_FD_94425 | JGI IMG/M metagenome (GOLD analysis project Ga0129345, IMG submission 94425) | Freshwater to marine salinity gradient microbial communities from Chesapeake Bay, USA - CPBay_Sum_20_0.8_DNA | ecosystem: Environmental > Aquatic > Marine > Coastal | place: USA: Chesapeake Bay...
AGGTGGTATATATGAATATTTAACTACAGCGTCAGTCGTGTCAGCTATAAGTGACGAAAGTGAGGATGCATTAAATGGTGATGGTGCTAGAACTATTGAAATCCAAGGTTTAGATTCTAACTATAATACCATAACCGAAATTATATCTTGCAACCCTACCGATGGTACAAACGGCGGTGCTGAATCCACCAATGAATTTTTAAGAATATATAGAGCTATTGTTAAAACAGCTGGTTCCACTGGTACGAATGGTGGTAATATTCTTATAAAAGCTGGTTCAACTACCGTAATATCGATAGGTACGCATGGTACTGGTGGTAATAAAGAAGGTTTTGGTCAATCACAAACAAGTGTATATACTGTACCGGCTGGTAAAACTGGTTATTTAACTCAATGGTCAGTTGGTTCTAGCGTTTATAATTCAGGCGTACAAGCATATTTTAAAGTGTCTGAAGTTGACGATGGTAAAGTTCTTAGAACAAAAGATGTAATGTTTCTTAATAATTACTCAATAAAAGATTATAAAGTACCTTTACGGATACCTGAAAAATCTGATGTTGAAGTTAGAGCATATAACAACGCAACCGGGATACCAGTATCAACTACCTATAACATAATTTTGGTAGATAATATATAAATAATATTATGCCTTATAAAGCAAAAAAAGTTGGAAGTAAATACTGTGTTTATAAAAAAGACGGTGGTAAAAAAGTTGGATGTACAAAAGGTACGGAAGAAGCTAAAAAGAAATACTTAGCTGCTTTACATGTTAATGAATCATTTAAATTCTTTTTTGAGAGTAAAGATGCTGATATAGAAGATATTATAAAGATGATTAAGAATCCAGACCCATCTAAAGTAAAAGAATATGGTGGTACGGAATATGTAGATATGCTTAGAAAGAAGCTAGCTAGATTAAGAGCTGATTTAGAATATTTAACCCCCGAAGAAATTCAAAAATTTGCTTATAATCTTGGGTATGAAGATATTGAAAGTAGTGATATGCCAAATTATTTCGACTATGAAGGTAAGAGATACTATATAAAAGATGAAGGAGATAATTGGGAAATCTGGGCTAATGCGTGGAACGAAGGAAATAAAGATATGCGTTCCGATGATTACTCAAATAAAGCTGATTATTATAGAGAACTTGAAATTTACGGTGAAGATGAGCAAGTTAAAGTAAGAAAAGGTGGAGCTGGTAAAGCATTTTATACCGGTACTCGAGTGGAAAAAGATAAAAAGAAAGAGCAGTCCAAAAAACAAGCTCGTGGTAAAGTAAAGCCTGAAGACCAAGAAGATGGAATAATTTATATTGATAGAGAAGGTTTAATTTACCCGTATAGTGATTATGGTTACAATTATAGAGGTTATCAATTAGAGGTTGAAAAAGAAATTGAACCTGGAGAAAGATATTTATACTTTTTTGATGTTTATGATAAAAAAGGCAATAAATTAAAAACACCTAGTAATTTAAAACTAATTAATAATTACGGAGAATTAAATGAGCAAGATTTTAAAAAATATATTGATAGTTTAATTAATAATGAGGATGCAGAAGATCGCTGCAAAAGAAAAGCTGACAGTGTTTATGGTAAAAAGACTTCTGCATACAAATCAGGTGCAATAGTTAGATGTAGAGACGGTAAAATCTGGAGGAAAAAATAATGAAGTTTGACGATCTAGTTGATGCTTATCTTACAGAAGCTAGTGAGATAATTAAAGAAATCAAAACTATGCCTGTATCTACACAGAAAAAAGGTATCAACACCGAAACATTCAAGGTTGGAAAACACGAATATACAATCAGTATGACACACGCTGACGATATAGATGAGTTTTACGAAGAGATTTCAGATGATTGGGATGAAACAAATATTTTATATAAAACTGGACTTGAAGACAAAATAACAGACTCATCCAGAGGTTTTTATTCGGTATATTTTTCAAAACAAGGTGATGGAATGAGTATATCGGATATATCTCATGTTGGGATAAAAAATGCCATAACGGTATTTGCTACTGTTGGAGATTATATAATGAAAAAATTTAGAGGCAAAAAAGGCTATGTATTACATTTTACATCAGACAACAGCGAGCCAAGCCGAGTAAAATTATACAATCGATTAATTCAGTTTTTGTCAGCTAAACTATCTTTAAAGTCTATGGTTACAAAGGGAAACATCAACACACACTACTTTTTATATTCGTAATATTTATATATATGAAGCTATCGGATATAGTCAAAGAAATTCAAACGACTCCATTATCAACGGATAAAAATAATGAAGTTTGATGATCTAGTTGATGTTTATCTTACAGAAGCTAGTGATAGTTTACATCAGTGGTTTAAAAGAGGTGGTACAGATCCCAAAACTGGTAAAAAATTTAGCGGTTGGATAAATTGTAAGACAGGAGGTCCTTGCGGCAGAAAATCTAAAAAGTCTGGTGGTAGTTACCCAGCATGTAGACCGACTAAAGCTGCTTGTGAAAAGATAAAGGGTAAGATGTATAAAAAGAAAAGCTCTAAACGAGTTAGTTGGAAGAAAAAGAAGAAATCATAATAAATATTGATATATGGCTATTGTACCTATAACCAATGATATCAGTATAAGAACAATACGAGATGTTATAAACCAAAAAGCTGTCATGCTCGGGCAGGTAAGATACCGTGGTACTACATATGGTCTCTACGGTAATGACCTAGCAACCGGAGCAGTACAGTCTGTACTGCAAAATATACAATCGACAGGCGATATAACACTTAGTGTGACCTTATACCGGCAAAATACTGAATATGGTACTCAAACTTTAACTTTATCGTCAGGTCAAAAGAAAAGTGTCAATTTTGGGTCTTTACCAGGTAAGACTGGTAGTTTTACTCAAGGTAATATTACTGGTGGTAAACCTGCAAATAGTTATGGTGGTAACTTTGATTATGACTTAATTATACAGGAAATATCCCCTTCAACCCGAACTGCAAGTATTAACAATATTCCAATTGGAACTCTAGGCGATACGTTTGTATACGAGCCTATAGCTCTTTTTAGTGAATACCCAATAATAGATATCGCTATAGCTAGAGATAACGGAAATGTAACTGCTAATTATCAAATAAAAGATAATGTTCAAATACCTAAACAATTACCAGAAACACCTACCCCGGTTGATGCTACTCTAAGTGACTGGCGAGGCGCGCAGGTTATTCATGGTACGGCAACAATTAGAACTTCAAGAGCTGGTAAATATACAAGTGAAACTAATTCTGGTTATATAGTCCTTAAACTAGATCCTATAGGGTTTAGTAATGGAACGGTTACCGTTACAATACCTAATATACAATCAATTAGTAAAAACATAAGTCAAGCTGGTGATAAGAATTTCATATTTAATAATTTACCCAGTAAAGCGCATACTATATATATTAATGATGATTTAACGGGTATAAGTACCCCCATGGTATTTAACATAGATAAAGTTAACTATGGTGCGCATCGAATCCACAAAACATACTCATTTAACGGTCTCTCGCGTATGCTGGCATTTACTTTCTAGATCACTAAATATTGCAATGATATTTGATATAATTAAAGCTATATGCGGAAATATTAAATTCTGCCTACATACTAATAATGAAGAGTATTATTTTGTTGATTGCACAGCTATTGTTAAAGATGATCAATTGATCTTCACTGACCCTACAGATAGTTCAAATTATATTCTTAATAAAGATAAATTAGCTGATTCAAGTGTAATTACATATGATGCAAATACTATACCATCAAAAATACAACAAGAGGAAATTTTTAACAGTTCGAGTGATTTTTTTATAGTAAATAAAGAAGCGCACGATGCCTCAAATATTAAATTTGACAAGTTGGTCGCGCAGTGTAAAGGTTATATTGAAAGCTTCAGTGAAGATGATGGTAAAAAAATTAAACAATGTGTCATTAATAGTAATACTACAGATTTAGAAAAATTAAAAGTGTTAGGTGCTAAGAAGGTAATTATCTTTAGTCAAGCAAATGTACAGGAAAATCTAGACATTAGGCAGCTGTACTGGAACCTCGTAGACACAAAACTCGACGATGCTATTAATGAAATTAATGAGAGTATTAAGGCGATGGATGATGAGGAATTTGAAAAAGATGCTAATATTATAAAACAAGATCTGATAGAAAATGTTGATAGCTTTAGAAGACATATGAAGGGGTTAGAATTCTACAAACTCTTTAACCAATGGCCAACTCTTTTAAACCCATCTCCGTTTGATGCGCTCGGATAATGATATTATAATCATCGGTAACGGTGAAGATGTTCTAGATAAAAAAAATGGTGAATTAATAGATGAGTTTGATACAGTTGTACGGTTAGGTAGGTATGTAACAGATGGTTTTGAAGAGTATGTCGGTAGTAAAACGGATATAATATCAACAATATACTGGAAGCTGTGCACGGAGAGGTTAAAGAAAACAAAAGTTATATTAAACGTACCTTTAAATTATCAAGAAAGTTTTTTAGAAAGTAGAGAGTACATTGATAAAGAATTTGCTGATTATAAACATAATATATTATACCTAAATACAGAGGCTGATATAGAAGGATTTAAAAATATGTTTTGCGAGGTTATGCCTCCTTTTAAGCAAATAGATAAAATTAATTTTTCTCTCGGTTTTAAAACATTCTATTTTATACGTAAATTATTTCCACATAAGAAAATATATACCACGGGATTTGATTTCTTCAAAACAGGATGGTACTGGGATCCGCAACATAACAGGGATGATTCTAATATGCACCCGTATGTCTGGGAAAGATTATGGTATTCTAAAATGAAACGGCGAGGAGATATAATTGAAATCTAATTATCTAATTTCAGTAAAAAGTTCAGGTCTATGTTTTAATATAATGAGATTAATTATATTAACAAAATTATCAGAACAATATAATAGATCTCTGATATTTTTAACTAAGCCTAGTCATATACCGATATTGAAGAAATTTAACCATCGGTGTATGTTTATACCGTATATAGAAGACCATACAAAGCAATTTAACAATTTTACACGGCGGCAAAACCTCCGGGTTCTCTATGATTTTAAATATTTGCGGTTCTTGAAGAGTCAATATTTTGATAATTTATTTAATAATCCAAATATCAATGAATTTAAAATATTTAACGGGTGCATGTATGATATTAAGAATACGGATGATAGATTTATTATAGTCGACTATAATGACGGTACGTATGATACTGAAATATTAAACTTAAACTCAATACCACCAATCATGATTCAAAAAAAATATATTAAGTACAACAAGGATTTTTTAACGATTAATATTAAAATTAATAACCCCGGTAATCATAGAATTTATGATTTTTGGGATGCGATAATTCCACGCTTACAGGAAGATTATAAAAAACCTATTTTATTAATATCAGGTAACAATGATATTAAAAAGTATATTGGTGATAAGCATCGCTGCTTATATAAAATTATAAAAACGGAAACAAATTTTTCAAACGTTAGAGGTAATAATATTATTAGAGGAAAAGCTGATGAGATATACAATGATCTAATCACATGCGCTTGTACGAGCTTTATACCGTTTATTGAATTAAGAAAAAAATACCCAGAAATTTTAAGTCAATATGAAGATTTAAACTTTGTTACCGAGAAGGTAGAGAAATTTGATATATTAGCTGAATATCTGTCAAAATATATTATTATACAGGAATCTTAAATTCCGTTTCGAAAGTACAATAATTGACCATTACAGCTCTTCTACGCTCTTTTATATTCACTGACTCTAAACCATGCCATGTATCATCTCCCGGGTAAAAGTAAAATCCCTGATTGTTAATGTACGGTACAGTTTTAATATACTCTTTGTCTTTATTGTATAGAGCAGTACCGATACTTTCTGATTCATCAGTATTATTAAGATAAACTAGAAGACTCATTATCTTTTCACTTATATCAACATGTGGCTCGAGCCAAGATTTCTCTCTATCTTCTATAAACTCTATACGTAAATAATTACCTCTTATCGTTTTACCGGATTCTTGCTCAAACATAAGAATTATGTCATCGCGTAAGAAGAAATCTACAATTCTATTTAAAACAGAACGACTCCACATATTTTCCTTATCAACAAAGAATCTATTACTGTTTGTAGTGCGCGCGCCGTTGAGAGATGCTGAATGACTCTGTAATTCTATACTATTAATATCAGCTAACTCTTTTTCACAAAAAAAATCAGTAAACGTATAGTGGTTAAATGGATCACTGTTACACTGTTTATTTCGAAATTTCATTATTATAATTATAGATTATATCTATATATTTATCAAGATATTTTTTTATATCAGCTCTATTTTTTGCGGAAGTAACTATATCCTCGTCCTGTAGTATACTATCGATGTAACTTGCATTACATGACTGTAAGTGCATCATTAAACAAACAAATAACGGCGATAATACATTATTACGATTACATACAAAAAGTATATTATCGGTCACCTTACTAAGGTTTAGTATAAGTTCGCTTTTTTCCTTTATAATACGATTTCGTATTGTTATTCTACTGCTAATCTCCTCCTCAGATCTACTCTGAGGAGGTATGCGTTTTATTCGATGAAGATCCGGATCATCAAAAAAATCTAGTGATTTGATTCCATTACTTATGAGAGCGATTCGATGACTAGCATTTAATTGTTCATATTCTGTCAAATTAATAACATACCGTATATCATTTAATAATAAGTTATTCAGCTCATTGCTTATAGATCTATCTAGATTCTTGAAGGTATCTATAAAAAGATTACTGTATATTTGTTTCATTGGATATTTTTAAAACTATCGATAATTACTTATGTGATAGCGAGTAATAAGCAAGATATAATAGATCTGAGAAAAAGACAAATAGCTGCAGATGTTGAGATGACGCCGATGAAAGCTCTGCAAAGTATTACTATTAATCCGACTGAGCTATGCAACCGCACTTGCCATTTTTGCCCTAGAAGTGATCCCAAGGTGTACCCAAATCAAAATCTACATATAACTGAAGAGACAGTCCGAAAGCTGAGCTCTGAGCTTAAGCTTAACAATTATACAAATAGAGTAGGTTGGTCTGGAAATGGCGAGCCTTTATTAACAAAAGATTTTTATAAACTTGTAAAGATTATTAGTGACGAAAATCCGCAACTAAGAGTACATGAAATTAATACTAATGGCGATAAGATAAAGGAAGGTACTATCGAAAAAATATATGATGCTGGTATTAATCATATTGTTATTAGCTTATACGATGGCGATGAGCAGTTAGAAAAATTTAATAAGATGTTTGAAGGTTACGATTCAGATACATTTACATTAAGGAAGAGTTACTACCATTCAGATAATTTTTCAGGTTTTACAAATAGAGCTGGAGCAGTCAAAATGAATACTGATCTACTGAAAGATAATATAAAAAATAAATGTTATTTACCTTTTTATAAACTTTTTATTGACTGGAATGGTGATCAGATTTTATGCTGCGAAGATTGGTTTAAATTATCCAAAAATAAATTAAATATTAATACACATACTTTAAAAGAAATATGGGAATCAGCTTTCTTAAATAATTATCGGTCACATCTGAAAGAAGGTAAGCGGGACTTACCGGTATGTAATAGATGTAATATACATGGCGAGAAAGTCGGTAAACAATATACAGAATATTATAAACTATGATATACTTCGCACAAGCTATAAGAGAGAGAGTAACATATACTGATTTTATGGTCGGTTTAATAATGTTGTCTAGATATTATAAAGGTCATGATAAAACCTTTTATGTTAAAGGAGACCTTACTGATGTTTTTGAGAATAAGGTGATTACTTTCAATAATATAGAGAATAATAATTCATATAAGCTCCTAAGAGATATAAGATTAAAGGCAGTTAAGGATAGAAATGTAGATCCGATGCACCGTGATGATACAAATATTAAAAAATTGTTTATGGAAAGAATTACAAAAGTTGACAATATTAATGATATGTACGTCAATGGAATGTGTGAAGGTAGTAATTTCCTACTAGATAACACTGTTAAGTTTTATTATCTAGATAATTATAATGAAAATAAATTACATTATAATAACAATACAAAGAAACGTAAGGATAAATACAGTATAAAATTAAATGTTAATATCAATAATGATATTAAGTTGATAGGGAATTTTACTAAAGAGAAATACTTTATAACGCTACCTACATTTAGAATAGATAAAGATGAAGATATAAAGATGTTAGATATTTTCTGCGATTTTTTAATTAAAGAAACTCAATACAAAAATCTTATATTAATTAGCGGTAGTAATGAATATAAAAATCATTTCTGTAATAAGTTTGGAATGGAAACAACACATCTCTATGATGATGGATTTTCAAGTGAAAAACTAGGTTTCCGTAAAACGGAAGCTGGATTTTTATGTAAAGAAAAAGGTTCTCTTGAGAGCTTGTTGACTGATTGTATGTATATTCAAAACTCACCGGCTAGTTATATAGATTTTATGCAAGTATATAACACCTTTAGAGATGAGCTATTTAAATATGGTATGGATAAGTATAGTAACTCTTACTATGACACCTTTATAACAAGAAATAAAAGCCAGGCAATTGACATTATTGGTAAAGAACTAAAAAATAGTAGAGTTTTTTATCAGTAATTTAACCAAACATCGGCATAATCACAATGCTTATACTCATTTAACCAGGGACCACCTTCAGTATAATGTAAAGCAGCGGGTTTGCCGTCACCGTTAGATTCTTTATACCAATCAACTAACCAATTCCACTTTAAAGGTAACGTGCCGATCTCTTCATCTTCTAACCATCTAAATCTATGAAGAAAGGCTCCAGATTGATTATTGATAGTTAGAGGATTTAATGTTTTATTTTTTGGATGTTCATTATTAAAAATCATTAAACTACTCCAATTCTTACGAGGCCAAGACGTTTGAGGTTTACCATCCATCTTCTGCAGGTTTGTCGGATTATAGTTATGTTTACAACATTGTATAGCGTATTTTGAGTCATATAGATCTAATAGATTATCTATAGATTCTAAAAAAAGAAAATCACCATCTACAAAAATACTTATACCTGTATAATCGCTCTGATATGGTACAAAGAATCTAGCAAAAGCAAATTGGGTAGACTCATACGGATCTTTTTTTCTACCGTAATTTTCAACTGTATTATAATTAATAGGTTGTATGTCGATGTCATATCTATTATTTTTATCCTTGATGCTTCTTACACATTTATCATATGCAACCTTATTAGGCTCATCCAGCCCGACGAATATTTTTATTTTATTATTCATAATATTTTTTAAATAAGTTAAATGATCTTTCGCCGTAAACCTGGCCATGTACTTCGCAATCAGTACATGGCGATATACCTTTACGGCCTTTTAATATATGATGTTGTCTCATTGACTTAGCTGCTTCCGATAACCATATATGCTTTAAACTACTCGTATGTATGTTGCCAAACTTAACATCCTTTCTCCAATTATGAGTACATAGCAGAACATCACCGTTCCAATCAATAAATGAAGAGTTAAACGACATATAGCAGGGTCTAATGGGTACTTCACGATTATTCAGTTTCATCATACCTACACGGTTACTAATACCCGACATACCATATTCTTCTTCAGGCCCATACCAAAATCTTTTTATTATATATTGATCTGAGGTAATATTACATCTTTCAAACTGTTCTAAGAATTTATCTTCTTGTTCCGGTCCATCATATAGGCTCATTTTTAATAAATTGAGACCGCTATCAAATAACCTTTTCAGTGTATCATCTTTCAGTAAGTCACCATTTGTTGTAATAGAAATATTGTTGTTAAATTTTAGTTTATTTCTAAACGTCTTAACAATATCAAATATTTTTTTATTAGCTAATGGTTCACTAAACCCAGCAAATACAACTTGATTTCTGTATTCGAAATCTGCTAAGTCATTAGCTAATTTATTACAAGTCTCCAAAGACATATGTAAATTTCTATTAGGATATATGTTCTTATCTACTCGTGGGCAAAAAACACATTTACGAGTACATATTTCTGTAACATTAACATCAATAATCTGCAATGCTGACATAATATTAGATTCATCGATCGTAAATGATTCGAAAATATTTTTGCGAAATTCAATAAACTCGTTAGTAGGTTTATTATCCATATCTTAATATCTTATATTATAGCTCATATTTTCTAAAAATAAACTTGAAATTAATTTTTATACAATTAAATATTTTGCATATGAATAATATAGAAGATAATAATGCTGATATTAAAACATACTTCGAACATTTCTCTACCGATGTAGAGCTTTTCCTCGAAAAAAATAATAAAGCTGCAGCAACACGTGCGCGTAAGTCATTGCTAGAGATTGCAAAGCTATGTAAGGATATTAGAAAGCAAATTCAAGAGATAAAGAACGAAGGTAAAGCATAAATAATAATGTGATTACTTTTAAAAAATTCTTTGAATCTAACAAACCTCTCGGTTTAATAGAAACTATAACTTTTGAAGAATTAGGTCCCATTGAAGCTAAGATTGATAGCGGCAATGGGGCTTATAATGTCTTACATGGTGTAAATTTACAATATAGCGGTCTTGATGACAGTTATGATGGTCAATCTCATGTTACTTTCGAGACAGTGGATGGTAAGACAATAAAAAAGCGTGTTGTTGAATTTATCGATATTAATATC
>Ga0129345_1000987_pt1 | contig 10777 bp, 9 predicted proteins | sample CPBDNA_FD_94425 | JGI IMG/M metagenome (GOLD analysis project Ga0129345, IMG submission 94425) | Freshwater to marine salinity gradient microbial communities from Chesapeake Bay, USA - CPBay_Sum_20_0.8_DNA | ecosystem: Environmental > Aquatic > Marine > Coastal | place: USA: Chesapeake Bay...
GCGAGATTATTAATCTGAGAAATATCCTCATCTAACTTTTCTGTTACTTCAAAATATTTAGGTTGTCTATCAGCAGGTCTGTCATCTCCAAACTCTGATAGTTGAAATATATCACCAGCCTTTGGTTCTACTATAGAATATTGTGTATCGAAAACAGATGAAAGAGTTTCAAACTTTGACTGAAATGATGAGATATGTATATATGCTGTTATTTCATCGTCACTTAAGAAACCGTATTTACTTAATGTTATTGCGTTATCATTAAGATTAACAGCCATTATTAAATCTCTTGGAGGTGCAAATGTTTTAGTTGGGTCCTCGCCGTAAATATTATCCGCAGATAGGATATTAAACGTATTAACAAAATATTTAATTTTTACACCGTACTGATTTATAAGCTCTCTCCACCAATTACTAAACAATATTCGCTCAGACTGTTGGGTACTCTTATCGGTAAACCTCCAACATGATTCATCATCTTGCACAACACCAGGAAAGCAGTTATTATCGTAATTTATATTCATTTTTGTAGCATGAATGTTTGAGTTTGCGGATTATAGGATAAAACAATACCTGTTCGTCCGAGTGCTTGGGATCTATCTTTATGCGGTACTATACTAAATGTCTTTGTTATATATTGCAGATCAGCCGATGTACATGCACAAGAACCTTTATTTTTCTTTAAATTTTCGATTTTTTGATTTTTTGACGCGTCTGTTTTAACATAATCAGGTACAAGATTTAAATGTTTACGTCTATACGTTGAATGAGTATCAGTAAAGCCGGTACCTCTATGTCTATGCTTGACGCCAGGCTGTGGTCCGTTATACTTGCTCTCAAAAAACTTTTTAAAGGGTAACATATTTATATTTATATAAAAAAAAGCTGCAACCAGTAAAGTTGCAGCTTTTTTAAAAATATATTAATCTATTAAGCGAAAAAAGAACCGCCAGTAGAACCTGTCTTTGTACCGCCTACTTTATTGTTCTTCGATGTAAGTTTACCTTTACCGTCGGCAAGTGGCTTACCCTTACCATCTACGGTTGATTTAACTTGACCGTGAGCTGTTCCACCGGAAGCCTTAACAGATCCAACTTTGTTCTGTCTTGAAGTGAGCTTATGACCAGCTGAGCTTGGAACTTCCTTCATTTCAGTAGCTTCATCAACTGTTTCATCTTCATCTTCATCTTCATCTTCTTCAGCTTCTTCAGCTTCTTCAAAAGAGCTAAATCCTTCTTCACCTTCGTCGTCATCTTCACCAGCATCGCCATCTTCAACTTCTTCTTCTCCAAGTTGAGCTTGGATTAAGTCACATAATTGCTGCGCCATAGCACGGTCAAGAGTTAATGTAATTTCGTCAGTTTCTTCAGCATCAGTCTCTCCGGCGTCAATACCGAGAGCGTCAAGCTCTTCAATAGATTCATCACCCATTACATCTTCAAACAATTTATCAAAAACAGATTTCATATTAATATTTATACTCTCTCTATACGTTTTTTCAACTTTTTTGTCAAACTTTTCCGAACTATATTTTTCCGGTTCATATAAATTCTCTTTATCGCCTTTTTTCTTTTTAGGATCTATAGGCTCATGTACCCCTTCAATTTCATAGACCGGCTCTGTAGTACCTTCGTTACCGGTATGCTGTATCTTTTTCGCTTCTTTAGAATCGAGTTCAACGGCGCCTGGTCCAGGCTTAGTGCTCATTTTTTTATACCCGCCATCGATAGGTCTAGTAGTTTTAGCTTCCTTTATAATTGAGTCAGCGTACACGTTCCATATCTCGGTTAGATTATTCTTTTTTGACATATAAATATTTATAGCATTATGGTTAAAAATAAACAAAATTACATGAATAATCCTAATCTACCTGCGGTAGGTGCGGAATTCGAGTATACTTCAGAGCAAATTAAGCAATTAACTAAAGCGAAAAAGAACCTTTTATATTTTGCTGAAAACTTTTTTTACATTATTTCACTTGACGAAGGTAAACAAAAGATTAAACTACACCTACCACAGAAACGCGCTCTACGTAAGATGCGCGATAATAGATTTTTTATTTTATTGGCAAGTCGACAAATTGGTAAAACTACAATGATGACAATATATGCTCTATGGATTGCATGTTTTAGCGATGATCAACGTATATTAATCGTAGCTAATAAAGAAGGTACAGCTATTGAAATCATGCAACGGATACGAATGGCTTATGAAGAATTACCAAACTGGTTAAAACCAGGTGTTAAAGAGTATGGTAAAACATCAGTGACTCTTGCTAATGGTACGAGAATAGGTATTTCCACCACAACCGGTACAGCAGCTCGTGGTCAATCTGTAAACTGTTTAATTCTTGACGAACTTGCCTTTATTGAACCTCATTTGGTTGAGGAGTTTTGGAAATCAGTATATCCAATTGTATCTTCATCGAAGAAATCAAAAATCTTTATTGCTTCAACAGCTAATGGTACTGGTAATCTATTTTATAAATTATATGCAGGAGCCGATAGTGGAGAAACTAACTGGGCATGCGATAAAATTCTATGGAATGAAATTCCAGGTCGTGATGAGAAATGGAAGCGAGATACAATAAATTCTATCGGCTCTATAGAAGCGTTCAATCAAGAGTTTAATTGTGAATTCTTAGATTCAGGTGAAAGTTCATTAAACGAAGAGCTCTTCGCGAGGCTAATGCAAAGAACTCAGGAACCTAAATTTGTGTTCGATGAAGGTAAATATTTATTATGGGATGAGCCTTCAAGCGACGGTATATATATAGTCAGTGTTGATACATCAGAAGGTGTAGGAGCTGACTACTCTGTCATACAAGTTTTTGACTACCATGATCTTACTAATATTAAACAGGTAGCTACATACTGTGATAATAATATATCACCGTATAATTTTACTGAGAAGGTATATGAAATTCTACAACATTGGGGTAATCCTTTAGCGTGTATAGAGAGAAATAACTGCGGTGCGCAGGTAGTTGATAATCTAAGCCGACATCACGGTTATGAAAATATAGTATGTTGGGGTGCTAGCGCGGCTGGTAGAGCTAAAAGCCAGTTAGGTATTATCGCACATACGAATACAAAACATAAAGGTGTTACTAACATGAGATACTGGATTAATGAATTAGAAAGTGTGGAAATACGTGACGTTAATCTAGTAAAAGAGTTAAGAGACTTTATTAGATATCCAAACGGTACATGGGCAGCTAAAAGAGGAGCTGGTAATCATGACGATAGGGTAATGTCGATGATATGGAATTTAATTATATTAGAAGATGAAGTTGTTAAAAAATATTTCGAGATAGTTCAGCTTGATAAAAATAAAAAACCATTACAGATTAAGCAATTTGATTTTGGGATTAAATATTTTATGAACCCAACGTCTATTTATAGTAATGAAAAGACGGGTGATAGTTTCGATAATACACCGCCGGTTTTAATCGGTAATGCAATGAATCAATCATCCGACATGGATCAATTAATGGATATGGGGTTTAAACCTTTATATTAATTATGGCATTAAATCAATCACAGTTTAATAAGAGTAGGTTAGATAAATTTCTAATGGTAATTAACCTACCGACACCTTTGAAAGGGATTAATACAACAGACTTAGGGGTGCATGCTGATAAAAAGGTAAATGAAAATTCTCTACAATTTTCAGTTTACGGTGCAGTAATTCCGAGTATAACGGTACCTGAAATTACTCAACAATACGCTGGTCAGTCTTTTAAGATATCCAGTCATTCTAGGCCTCCATATGAGAATGTATCTGTGAACTTCACCGTTGATAGTAGGTTTAATAATTACTGGGTACTTTATAAATGGTTAGATTTACTTAATAATGATAAAACATCTACATTTGATACGGATAATTTATCTAACACGCCTGCTATAAGTCCATCTCAAAGAAACGTAAATAAATCTTCCAACCCACCATCATTATATCAAGCTGATATAACATTATATGCTAAAGATGAGTTTGATAAAAATGTCGCTAAATTTGTTTACACCAATGCATTTCCTGTTAATCTCGGAGGGATTAACTTCAACTATAGAACTGAAGGTGAAATCGAAACTACATTCGAATTCGCGTTCTCACAGTTATTAGTTGAATTACTGTAATTTTTTAAACAGAATAACATAAATAATATTATGGGACGTACAATTCAATCTCCAGGTGTAGAAATAAAAGAAATCGATTTGAGCTTAAGACCTGCTTTAGCGTTAGGTACAACAGTATTAGCAGCAGGTTTTACAGATAGAGGACCAACAGATGAAGTTATTCAAGTAACAAGCTTGAGTGAATTCGAGCAAATTTACGGAGCTCCAACTACTCCGGCTGAAAGATATTTCTACCATTCCGTTAGACCGCTATTTAATTCACCGGCAAATATTTTAACATACCGTTTACCATATGGTGATGATACAGGTGCCGGTTTCGGTAATAGTTACGGTGCATTAGTTTATCCATGTAGTGCAGTGGTATTATCTGGTACCGGCCTTACTTCTACTACTTACTCTCAAGTAACATCAGCTGGAGAAGCTTTACCTACAAACTATATTTTAGGTAAACCAGTTCACTATGAACTTACTCAGGAGCAGTACTTTAATATAAAGCAAAGACAAGGGTTTGAATGGTCGAATACAATTAATTCAAACCCAAAAACCTTTAATGATCTTGGCGGAGCAGCTGTTATTGTTCTCAATAAAGGTCAGACAACAGTTAATAATAAATATGAAGGTTTCTATGTAGGTCTCGCTGATAATACAAACTTCAACGAAGCAACAAACTTTGATGCTATTCTTACAGCTGAAACAGTAGGTGCTAGTGCCACTTCAACGAGTTCATACATACGTTTGCCAGAAAGTCGCCTTAATTTTGCGTTATCCGCGCAAAATGACGCTCAGACAAACCAGTTTGGTCAAGAATCAGATAGTATTGCTGAAATCATGGAAAATCTTACTGATTATGATATTGCTAAACCAGCATTTGACGATACATTATCTGTTGGTTTATTCAAGCTTAGACAATCGATATTCGCTTCTGATGTTATTAAGTTAGATTATGTTCTGTCAGAGAGTTATGTCGGTTCTCTTGACTATCATCGTCAACAGCAATCACGAACTGGTGGAGCAGCGCAGAGCTTCTTCTTAGGGTTTAAAGAAGATCAATCTCCAAATATAGAGGTGCTTATTAATGATAATCTTTCACATAGAAACGGTGATACATGGTTAGGTGTGAACGGGTTACCTGTTAATAAGATCAGATTAACTTCAACTAAGTTTAGTACAGAACCTCTTGCAACTGCAAATTGGCCTGTACTTTCATCTGGCTATATACCTGCCGGGTATGACACTGCAGCACCATTTGTTTCAGCAGCTCTTCTTAGTGCAGCAACAACATTAGGAGTTGCAGATAGCTTATTTACTGTAGGTGCTTATACTAATGCAAATTTACAATCAACACAAAAAGATCTTGGTTCAATTCCGAAAAAGATCGATAGATTACTTGATACTGTCGAGAATCCAGATATCTTTGATATTGATATTACGATTGAAGCTGGTCTAGGTACAATTAATGCTGGTAGAGAGGCTACCGGAGACGGTAAGTACTACGATGACCTGACTAACATACCGATGTCCGGTTTTGCAAAATCTGATATTACTAAGATTTCAACTGATGCTCAGACTTACAGAGATAATTGGAAGACAATCTACAATAGATTTAACGACTTCGCAGAGAAGAGAAGAAAAGATCACTTGTTTATTGCTGACCTTCCGAGACCAATCTTCTTAGAAGGAGCAAACTTCAAGACATTAATGGATCCTAAAAATAACTTTTCGTTAAATATCAATAAGCCTATTCAAGCATTCACATCCATTTTGAATTCTAGCTATTCAACGACGTACGCTGCTTGGATTAAAGTTTACGATGCGGGGTTAGATGATCAGACTTGGGTACCATTCTCTGGCACTGCTGCTGAGATAATGGCTAATACTGATAGTAACTTCCAGCCATGGTTTGCACCAGCTGGTTTCACGCGAGGAAGAGTAGGCAGTGTTAATGATATATGTCTCTACCCTAAACAGAAACAAAGAGATCAGTTATATAAGAATTCTGTTAATCCTGTTGCGTTCTTCCCAGGTGATGGTTATGTTGTTTTCGGACAAAAGACATTACAATCAGCACCAACTGCATTCGATAGAATTAATGTTCGTCGTTTATTCTTAAACTTAGAGAAGTCAACCCGTGCAACTATGAAATACTTCATATTTGAACCAAATACACTTCTTACAAGAACACGTATTATTAATACATTGACGCCAATCTTTGAGAATGCAAAGAATACAGAAGGTGTTTACGACTACTTGATCGTTTGTGATGAAAGAAATAATACCCCAGATATCATTGATCAAAACGAGCTTGTAGTAGATATCTACTTGAAACCAGTACGCGCTGCAGAATTCATCTTAGTGAATTTCTACGCAACAAGAACTGGTACAGATTTCAATGAAATCATTGGATAATATCATCTCTTAACAAATTAAGCCGATCCGAAAGGATCGGCTTTTTTTTATATGCGTATAAAAAACTACTAATCTAGATTAAATAATTACATGGCAGACGTTAAACAAACGATACAGGATTTTTATACTCAGGCTCAAGCAAAAGACTTCGCGAGAAATAATCTGTTTAGAGTTTTAAACATTGACTTCGGCGATGGTAGTGATGTAACTATCGGTGAAGATGATTTAGTTTATGTAACAGCAGCAACTCTACCCGGTAAAACTATTCAAGATGTTACCGTTCCTTATATGGGATTAGACTTCCACGTACCTGGTACTGTTAAATATAATGGTTCAGAAGGTTATTCGTTAACTTTTAGAGCTGATGAATCATATAACCTATATGATAAATTCCAACAAGTAATCAATGATACGTTTAATGATGCAGATTCAACAGGTAATTACTTTACACCGAAAGCTAGCTCTGTTATTGATTTAGTTCAACTAGATAAAGAATTAAATAGAATTTCTCAATATCAATTAGTTGGATGTAGTATCAGAAGCATCGGTGATTTATCTTATGATGTTACCGTATCCGGTGATATACAGACATTTACAGTAACTGTCGCTTACCACTATTATAGAAAAACAGCATAGATTTAATTAATTTACTAAAAGGCCGTATCGTTTGATACGGCTTTTTTTTGCTTAAATATTACATATGGGTATATTAAACGCAGCAAATGATGCACTAAAAGGAGTTTCAAACCTTACGCGAGGCGCGTTAGGTGGTACATTAGCGCAACCAAATGTAAATTTATTCGGAACAAATATACCAGGTGTACCTCTAGTGAGCTTTAGAAATAACTTCATTAGATCCATGGAGACATGGATAGGAGCTCTACCATTAAGAACACAGTGGGTCGTATTATTCGATTCTTTTCCAGTAGGATTGAATACCAATATCTTACAGGCATTAGAACCGATTCAGGGTGATAAAAAGGGATTTGATGTTGATAGAGCTAAAGCTTTTCTAACATCTTACCCTGCTCAAGGTATTGTCGGATGTATATTTGCGCAAGGTGCGGATATACCTGATGATAACGTGCAATCACCGGTAGCTGCCATCACAAACAATAGAGGATTTATACCTGGTCGGATATCAGGTAATAGATCCGAATTTAGCCCTTTAACGCTACAGTTTAGAGAAACTAACTCTTCTTTTATTGATTCTGTTGTTAGACCGTGGGTTATATTAGGTGGGCATGCCGGGATGGTAGCTAGAGATGAAAATAATAAACCTGAACTTAACCCTAAATCGAATATTACAATAGTGCAATATACGAGATCGTATCAAGGTGTATCTCAAATACCTCGCAAGGTATGGAATTTCTATAACTGCGTACCGTTTAGTGTTGGTAGTAGAAACTTAACATATGATGCTGAATCTATGCAAATAGATACTACGCAGTGGAATTATAGTCACTATACGGTTAGCGATAATCTATACTTGCCTTTACCTGATTTAATTGATAAGTTATTTTAATGATTAATAGTTTAATACCAGTAAAGCTTTCTAATAGCGAGGTATATTTTAGAGAACTTACATTTTACGAGTATAAGAATATATGTAAAATGCTATTATCAGATGATAGTAAGCATGTAAGTGATTGCTTTAATCGAATAATAGTAGATACATGTATATATGATAACGTATATTTTGATATTATCGATAAATTTAAATGTATTATAACTATAAGAAACACTGTTCTTGGTAACGAAGTAACATTTTTAGATGATGGTAAGAAAATAACGCTGGATATATCGTTGCTGTTAGACAAAGATTTTGATAATACACCAATAGAGTACGATATATTCACGTTTCAAAGCCCTGTCGATTTTTATATATCGAGTTATGATGAGTTTGTTTCACAGTGCCTTGTAAAGGTGAAAGATACCTGTGTTAGAGATTTAACTATTAAGCAGAAAGCTGAGATTTTAAATGAGACGTCCTTATCTTTAACTGATATTTTTAAACAAATTCACGACGAGTTTTCAAAAAGGCGTATAACTATATTCAAAGATAAAACAATTAATATATATAATTCAGAAGAATTGCTATCCTTATTAAAGAATATATTCCAGGAAGATCTTAACAATATCTTACAGTTTGAGTATATATGTATGCGAAATTTAAATCTTAGGTCCGAAGACTTTAAAATGTATACGTATCCTGAACTTAAGATTTTCCTTAATCATTTAAATAAAGAGTTACGAGACGGCAATCAGGATAGTAATATATGATAGTTGTTATCCTTAAATTTAAAAATAAATATTTCTATGTCTGATAAATTTAATGATATTCTAAATGAGATTAAAAGTACGCGTAGTGTTTTGACGGTATTTTTACCGTCAACGCAGACAGAGGTGGAGCTATCCCCTCTTACATTAGCTCAGCAGAAGCTAATTATCGAGAGTACTTCAGATACAACACTAGGTGTCTTATTCTTTAATAACATTTTTTATAAAATTTTAAAAGAAAACCTTAAAGGTAATATAAAGGATTTTAATACAATCGACCGCGTTAACTTAACGCTAGCATTAAGACAGCATCTTAAAGATAGTATCGACGATGAAAACAACGAAACAGTATCAAAGATTTTGACCCGTAATAAAGATATTCCGTATAATATCGAGCCAATGACAGTAACAACAGGGGATTTTATATTTACAGTTCAAGCTCCTACCTTAGATGTCGATAACTTTGTAAATACGCATTTATTAAACAAATATAAGAATGTGCCATTAGATGATAATAGGCTTAAAAATTTAATAAGCGATTTATATGCGTTCGAGATTTTAAAGTTTATAAAGAGTATAAAAATAAACGATAAGGAAGTTAATCTACATAACGAATTAAATCAAAGTATTAAAGTATTAGAAAGTATTGATAGTATTCACTTTAAACAAGTAACCGAGTATATTAATACAGTTAGAGACGAAGAAGCGAAATATACAAAATATACTACCGAGGAAAAATCAATAGATATTACACCTGATTTGTTTATACTTTAGAATAATTATTAAATAATAGTATGGCAGACACTACTATAGCTGATGCATTACTATTAATATCAAAAGTATCATCTTCAACAGAAAAGAGACTATCCTTACTTGAAAAGGTAGTCGGTAAGACTGTATCATCTACTAAAGAGAATACGTCACCTGCACGTGCTATTGAAAAAGTAGTTGGAGAAAAAGTTCCCGCGTTAAAGCCACCACCTGCACGTGCTATTGAAAAAGTAGTTGGAGAAAAAGTTCCCGCGTTAAAACCAGCACCTGCACCGAGGCAGGTGGTTGAAAAGGCAAAACCTGTAATTGTTACAGACTTTGGTAAAAAAGCGGAAAATGATTTAAGTATATTAAAAGATGATGATTCGAAAGATGCTAAGGGAGAAAAAGAGCCTGAAAAAGGCGGCATGGGATTCATTAAAAAGCTTATAGGCCCTGCATTATTAGTATTAGGTGGTTTAGCAGCTCTTGTAACAGGTTTAATGTCTGATGGTCCATTAAAAGGGCTTTTGAATATTCTCTCGAAAGGTGGTATTATCGGTGGAGTTAAACTCTTTCAGAAAATGGCAGGTAAGCAATTAGCTAAGTTTACAGGTCTATTTGCTAAAATAATACCTACGGATTTATTTGCCGGTGTAATTAAAAAGGCAAAGGGTTTCTTAGGCAGTATAACAAAATTTTTATTAAAGCCGTTCGCAAAATTAGGGGGTAAAGCTGCTGGTAAAGGTCTATTTGGAATTATAGGTAAGCTTTTTGGTAAGTTTCTTAAACCGTTACTAAAAAGGATACCTGGTATTGGTTCTCTCATATCATGGGGATTCGCTATTAGTAGATTTAAGTCTGGTGATCTTGTCGGTGGTTTAATCGATGTTGCATCTGGTATAGCGACATTATTCCCTGGTATCGGTACTGGTATCTCTATTGGGCTTGATGTGCTTAATGCTTTTCTCGACGCGAAAAAAGACCCAGAAGAAGTTAAACCCGCAGGTTCCGGATTTAAGATGGGCGAATTCTTTGGAAAGATTAAAGATAAAATTCTGAATAATTTTCCTATTAAAAACTTAATGGAATTCTATAGCGGTGTAGGTAAAGTCTTAACCGGTAATTTTAAAGAAGGTTTCACGCAAATGGCTTTCGCGGTACCGTTTATGAAGCCGTTAGCTGAATTTCTATTTAGTGAAAGA
>Ga0129345_1000988_pt1 | contig 10774 bp, 4 predicted proteins | sample CPBDNA_FD_94425 | JGI IMG/M metagenome (GOLD analysis project Ga0129345, IMG submission 94425) | Freshwater to marine salinity gradient microbial communities from Chesapeake Bay, USA - CPBay_Sum_20_0.8_DNA | ecosystem: Environmental > Aquatic > Marine > Coastal | place: USA: Chesapeake Bay...
AAAATCTTTTTATGAAAAACTTGTCCCATATTTAATGGAAGGTCGTAAATACAGAATGTCAAATAATTTAGGGCATCTTCAAATGGAGAAATGGAAGGCTAAAAATGGAAGAATGCATTTATATAACCAAGTACAAAAGATAAAAAAGATTCATGGAAATGAAAATTTATCTGTTAAAGAAGCTCTTGCATATGGTAAAAAACATAAGGTACCTATTACCAAAGTGGATAATAGACATACTGATGGTTATTCTCCCTTATTAAAATGGTACAAATCGGATAGAGTATATTTTGCAGAGTTTTGGCATTTTAGATTTGTGAAGAATACAAAAAAGTTAATTAGTAAAATACTTATGGATAATCCTCACAAGATTCATAATTTAGATAATATATCAAAATGAGAAAGTTCCCATTAAAGCATGTGTTTAACTATTTGCCTAATGCAATTAGAAAACTTGAAGGAGATGATGATCAATTGTTATCATGGGCTGCTCAAGCATTTAAGAAGTTTAACTACCCTTCTCTTCTGTGGGTAAAGGACATATGCTTCATACCTGTAAATAATCATAAGTTTCAAATACCAGATAATATAAGAAAAATTAACAGTATCAAAGTATGGACAGGAACACCTTTAACTGAGGAAGAGACAACAAGTATTTTTAATGACGATGGTACTATTAATTATGAAACATGGATAGAGTCAAAGCATTGGAACTCATTTTGGATTCCAATGGAATACTTTGGTTCTGGTGATAAGAACTATACTTCTAAAATTAATGTAAGTACATGCACTCATGTTTACATGGATGTAGAAGGTTCTACTAATATAAAACAAGCATCCTTTGAAGAAGGTGTAGTTGCACTTGAATATTATAGAGAAGAAGAAGATGGGGAAGGAGACATTATGATTCCAGAATACCCAGTTGAACTTTGGGAAGCTCTTGCTGATTGGGTTAAATGGAAGCATATTGAAAACAGAGCATTATATGGAGAAAGGATGCAAATGAATCCTAAGCAATTTGAAATGGATGCTTTAATGAGAATTAGAGAAGCTCGTAGTATATTGCGGTTAAAAGCATTTAATTATAAACTTAACAAGGACATCGTTCTAAAGACAGCAAGAAGAATTGGTGTACCACAAGGATTAAGAGATGATTTCACAAGATACACTTATGAGGGGATTAAGAACGGACGAATTTGAAACAAGTCGTCTGGATCAATCCTCTAGTTTTGTTCTTAATGCTACTTATGGAAATGTTGATGGAGACTCATTTAAAATACAAAATGAGGAAGGAAATCAGTATGTCTATTCAGCTCCTTACACAGTAATAGGAACTGTTAATGTAGGTCGTAGAAAAACTGTTGTATTTTCTGCAAGTGTTGAAAATCAATCTGAAATAGGTGTTGTAGAAGATGGTGAATACACAACTTTAGTTAATGATTTAGATTTAAAATTTAATACTGATCATCCAATCAAAGGTTTGTATAAAACACTAAATGGGTGTGAAACATTTATTTATTTTCATGACGGAATTAATCCTGACAGAGTTATTAATATTGACAAACTAGATAATTATAAAAACTTAGATGGTTCTTGGAATATTGATAAACTCACCTTACAACCAAGTATTAATATTCCTACAGTAAGACCTGTTGAGATTCTTGAGTCTGGTGGCAATTTAGAAGCAGGTAAATATTATTTTGTAATTGAAATATTGGACAATAGTTTAAACCCTGTACAAAAATCTATTTTGTCAGATGGTGTAAATATTTATAATAGCTCAATAGAAGATCCCTATACAACTATTACAGGAAATGCTAATATAGATAATACATTAGCTGCAGATGGAGGACAACCACCTTCTACAAAAAGTATCAGACTTATATTTGAAAATTTAGATGTTAATTATCCTTACATCAAATTATTTCCTGTTATTTATAATACTTCAGATGCTACAACAGCTGCTGTATTTGAGATAGGCACTCTTATTCCTATAACAGGAGAAAGCGTAGAATATGTATTTAACACAATAGATCCTAATTCAGATTTACAATCTGACTTAGCTTATGTTACTACAAGGAATCCTATTTGGACTACTTCACAAGACATGAAAATTGTAAATGATAGATTAGTTAGAGCTAATCTTAGAGGTCTTGCTGATATTGATTATAGTAAGTTTCAATCATTTGCATCTCAGGTTATAGTAAATCCTGTTCTTAAAGAAGTAGACGCTTTTGATGCTTCTTTGGATGGTAACTCCAAAAACCCTTTAAACTATTCTTATTTTCAATACGGAGAAACATACGCGTTAGGAATTGTGTATGTTTTTAAGCAAGGTTTTTATTCACCAGTATTTCATATTCCAGGAAGAGAAGCAACTGATGAAGAATTACAATTAGTAGAGCTTACAGAAGATAAACCTCACTATGGTAAAAAAGCAGGGGAATTTATAGAGCAATGGAAAATTAAATATACTACTCCAGATTTATTTGACCCTGATGGGCCTTATACTCCGAGAATGTCATACTATGAAACTGAAACAAAATATCCAAATATTAAATGTGGAAATAATTACATCTATGGAAACTTAGTAGGTCAAAATATTAGACATCATAGGTTTCCAGATTTTGAAACTAGTAGGTTTTTTCTGCATTCACAATTTAACCCATTAACTATAGGATTGGGTATAAGGGTTACTAATGTTCAATACCCTCATCCTGATATAGTAGGTCATTATATTGTATATGGTAAAAGAGATCCTGTCAATAGAAATGTAGTTGATACTGTTGCTTTTACCAGATTAAAACCAGAAATAGATAAATATTATAATGAGGAAGATGAAGATAATAATGTAGAAAGAATACATTTAAAGTTTTTAAATCAAGATTACAATTACGTAGGTCAAGGTGATCCTGAAGATGCAAAACTTTGGACTAAGTATTTACAATTCTTTAGTCCAAAAACACTTTTTGATAAAAACATTAATCTTACAGGTAAATATATTAGACATTATTATCATTTAAACCCAGATAATAATTATATAAAAAAGACAGATTACGCAGATGATCAAGATGATCAGGACATTGATATTAAATTTTTAAGTACTCGTTATTCTACTATAAACCCAGGTCTCGATTTTGTATCAGAAGGTAATGATTTTAGGTTAGAAAGAGTTGTAAAAGTACAACCTAATCAAGTAATTCCTCTTTCAACTTCTATTTTTCCAGAATCAGTTGTTAATAGAAGCCAATATAATACCTTTAATATAGCTGTAGCATCTGATGATTTAAGACCTATACCTCCTATAAGTCCAAGCCCAGAGGATGCTACAACTAGATTACGGATGGGTTTATTAAAACAAACCAATTGGAACATACATGCTAATCTATTTGCTATTCAGTATACTAAGATTACAAGTGAATTATTATCAAAAGACAGTCAGGTAGATTTATTTGGAGGAGATACTTACATAGCCCCATTATCATTTTTTTCTATATGGCATGAGTTTGTAGATTCTACTCAAAGAAAACATTGGGATTTAAATGTAAGATATTTAAGAAATATCTTTTTTCAATCTGAAGTAAATGTAGGTTTAAGACACGGAGGTACTATTTCATCTTCTATAATTAGTGATGGATTGCAAGGATTTCCTTATGAATTTGTACTTTCTAAGTTTGGAGATTTAGATACAAATGGTAATTATTCTGTAAATCCTAAACCTATTCAGTTTTATTATAATAAAGACTACTCTGTTTTAAATCCCACACCTTTTGGAGTATTGCCTTTAACATACGATTATTGTTCTAAATGTTTAGGTTATTATCCTAATCATATTGTATGGTCAGATACTCAATTTGTAGAAAGTGTCAATGATGAATTTAGATCATATCTTAATGAGAATTATACTATTGTTGGAGAGGATACAGGAGAGATATCAGGGCTTTACTATGATGGTAAAACATTGTGGGTGCATACATGGGAATCTCTCTATGCCTTATATCCTAATCCACAACAACTTCAAACAGATGTAAGCACAGTATATTTAGGTACAGGAGATTTCTTGGCTTTACCACCTAATCAATTTTCAAAAACTGATTATGGATACGCAGGATCACAAGGAAGATTTGCACAATGTGATACTGAGTTTGGTAGGTTTTATGTAGATAGTGAAAATGGTACAGTATTTCTTATTTCTCCAAAAGGGCCACAAGAATTATCATCTAAGCAATATGGGAATCAAAATTTCTTAAGAGATAATCTACCAATAAGTCTTCCAAAAGACTTATATCCTTATATATCAACTGATAGTATTGTATCAGGTGTGGGAATTAAATGTTCTTATGATCCGTTTCATAAAAGAGTATTTATTTACAAAAAAGATTACTATCCAATAAATTATGTAGGTATTTATGAAAGATTTGGTTTTGGGTTTGGTGGAGGATTATCTAGCATTCCTAAAACAACAGGTCTTTATTTTTCATCTACTTACAATAGTTTCTTATGGGTAGAAGCTAAAACACAACAATTAACTTTTGTTAAATTTGCAGATCCTGATTATTTTGAAAACAGATCTTTTTCTATTTCATTTTCGTTTGAATTAATGGCATGGGCATCATTTCATTCTTGGTTACCAACTTGGGTTTTTAATGATGCAATGCACGTTTATTCTTGTCAAGGTAAAGATGTTTGGAAACATGATAGTAAAATCTTTAATACTTTTTATAACAATAGAGATCCTTTTATTATAGAATATATAGCTACTTCTGAAAATCTAGAACCTTCAGATATTGACAACATAGATTATTATGCATATACAAAACAATGGAATGGGGTCACAAAATCTTGGTCAAGATTAAGATTTCCTACTTTTGATAAAATGATTGTATACACAGATGATCAAAGTTCAGGAGAACTTAAACTTATACCAAAAGACACACACCTTCCATTTTTTAGAGGAGATGAAGCAACAGTAGCATTTGCTACAGATCATTATAGAGTAAATCAAATATATAATATGTCCACAGATGTTCCAAATTTTACATCAGCATGGAACTCAATCCGAGGACAATTTTTTATTGACAAAGTACCTATTAATATAAACCCGAATCTATCTCAGTATTATATAACCCCAATTAAAAGCAGGTTTTGGAAAGTCAGATTGTTTTATAATTCTACAGATAAAATCATTGTTGACTTGATTAGAACTCTGCACAGAAACAGAAGCTTATGAAAGATAAAAATAAATTTGGACAGATCTTACAAACAGCTGCTCCAGCATTAGGTCTTATTCCTGGGGTAGGCTCAGTAGCATCCACACTTGCTGGAGTAGCAGGTTCATTTTTAAATCAACCTGAAGAAAAATTACCTCCTGGTCAGGTATTACCTCAAGTTAGTAATCCATACATGTATGGTGGCAGACTTAAGAAATATCAGTTTGGAGGACCAATGAAACAATATAATGCACCTCCTCACTCTATGGGAGGAATGGCTGTTGATCCTAATGGTAATCCTTCTATGTCTGCAAGAAAAAGTGTAGCTGAAGTAGAAAAAAGAGAAGCTTATTCATCTTCTGGGCCAGGAGATGGATTTGTGTTTTCAGATGAAATTACATTACCAGATGGTAAAACAGTTGCCCAAAAAGCTGCTGAGATAGAAAAAAAATATGGTCGTTACAAAGATGAAATTTCAAAGGCCATGAAAGAAAGAGAACTTGCTAGACTTGCTAAATATGCTGAGAAGATAAAAGCTGAGATTATGCAACAGCAGCAAGCTAAGCAAGAAATGGCTCAAATGGAAGCCCAAAATCAACAATCTCAAATGCAAAGTCCTGGAGATCAAGCTGCTGAAGCTATGACAGAAGAACAAATGATGCAACAGCAAGCTGCTAAACAACAGCAACAAGGTGGTGGTCAACAAATGTCACCTGAAGAAGCTGCTATGATGGAACAACAAGCTGCTGAAGGAGAACCTCAAATGAAATATGGCGGAAAGTTAAAAACTAAGAATGGTAAAATAATGGCTAGTGATGGATTAGTTAGTGGTGGTGGATTTAAATTACCTAAGGTTAGATTGCCTAAAATTAATTTTGGTAATAAGAATCAACAAACTAATAATGCAGGTGAAGAAAGTGAATTTTTTAGAGGTCTTGATCTTACTCAACTCCCCCCTTCTTTTGAGACTCCTTCTTCAAATCCTCCTTTTTTAGATGCTGCTAATAAGAATAATCCTACTTTAACCTCTTTAAATCAACAATATGATCTTAGACAAGAACAAAAAGCTTCTTTTCAAGAACGGAAAGCTAAATTTGATAAAAAACAATCTAAAGCTGAAAAAAGAAGACAAAGAGCTGTTGATAAAATTGACAATCAAGATATAGATTTAACAGAAGTAACTCAAAAAATATATGATGAAAAATATCCTAGATATGAAAAAAAGATTGAAAAAGGTAAAATCCCTATAAGTCCATATACCCAATATATTCAAGATGATAATGGTCGAACAGTAAATGGTCCAGATGGTAATCCTATTACTGATAAAGATGGAAATCCAATTAAGTTTAAGGTAGATGCTCAAGGAAATCCAATTATTAATAAAGCAGATCAATTAGCAAAAGAAGCTTCCCGTGATCCACGTCTTCTTAAATCTACTGCTAGAGATATAAAAACCTATAATAAATTAGATGATTATTTAAGAGATGAAAAAGGTCTTACTGAAGATCAAATTAGAGAATATGCTGGTGTAGGTAAAAATGAAGAGTTAACTACTGCTGATTTAAGAAAAGCTAAAAGAAAATATAAAAAAGATCAAGACCCATCTTGGTATGATGAGTTATCAGGATTAGATAAAACAGCCCTTTGGTTAAAAGGAGCTGGTTTAGTAGCATCAGGAATAGACGCTCTTCAAAAACCTGAAGTACAACAAGCAAGACTTCCTAACTTTGGTGCACAAGATCAATACTTTGCTCAAACAGGTATTGACTCTCAAGTAATGTTAAACCAAGCTAATCTTCAAAAGAATGCAGCAATGCAAGCAGCTGGTAAAGGAGCTGGTAGTTACGGTCAATTCTTAAATAGGGTAAATGCTATTACAAGAGGTGCTCAAGATGCTCAATCACAATCTTTACTGACAGCTAAGCAATACAATGATCAAATGGCTATGGCTAGAGGAGCAAGAGGAGATAAGAATGCAATGGTTACTTCTCAGATTCAAATGCAAACAGATGATATTAATGCTGCCAACAGAGCACAAACAAGAAATGTCAGACGTGACTTCTTTAACAAATTAAGTCAAACAGGTACTACATTAAATCAAATACAGTATATGAAGGATGCAGCTAAGAATCAAAGAGAGATTGCTATGATGAGTACACAAGAAGTTTTATTAGGATTAGGATTTACATATCCAGATGCAGCTGAAATTATTAAACTCCTTCAGAATAAAAAGCTTGCTAATTTTACAGACAAAGATTGGAAGTTATTTGATGATCTAGATAAGAAAAGACGACAAGAAGCAGAAAAAGCAGCTGCTAAAAAGCAACCTGTTATTACTCAAGACGCTGATGCTAGTGGAAAACCCGTTACTCAATAATATATTATGGCTTTAAATAGATATGATCAACCTGGGGAATTAGACTTATCTTTTAAGTTATATGAACCTTTAGCTTGGCAGCCTAACATGAAGTTTTGGGCTACTATATTAGCTCAGCAAAAACAACAAGGTCAACAAGATCAACAAAAATGGGGTATAGGGCACATACCTGTACCTAAACATCTTGATTCAGATGCAGAAGCTGTGCAGCAAGGTATTGCAAAATATGATGAAAGAAGAAAAAAGATTGCCGACCTTTATGCAGCTGGAGATTTTGCAAATGCTAATCGTTTAAAATCCGAACTTATTACAGATCTAACAAGAGATGCTCAACCTGGAGGTTGGATGTATCAAGTAGAATCACATTATAATCAAGTTGCAGAAGCAGAAGCTCAATATTTAGAAGATGCTAAAAGTAATAAAACTCCCCCTGATGTTAGGGAAAGAACAAAAGCTCAGTTCCCAATTGTCACAAATCCATCTTATTGGGATGAAGATGGAAAGTTTGTGTCGGGAGAACTTGACATACCTATTAGACCTAACTATTTGAATATATCTACAGAATTAGCGGATAGATTTATAAAGGGTAATTATTTTGATCCAAATAAAACATTTCTTTATCGCTTTGACAAGAAAACGGGGATGTATGTTAATAAAGATACCAATGAATTTGTTAGTCAAGGTAGAGTTCTTCAAAGTGTAATTGCCGAGTTTAAAGGTGACCCTCATGAATTAGGAGCTGCTCTTAGTAGAATGGCTCAAAATATGGTTTTTGAAGAGGAAACTTCTTTAATGCCAAATTATATAGTAGATGAAATAAATGGTAAACCAGTAGATGAATTAACACCTGTTGAAAGAGCTAGACTTCTTAGAAGTGGTCAGTATCGTGAATTTGAATTTACAGATGCTGATGGAAATAAAAAAACTGAAATTATAGATTATGAGGCTTTAGGAAAAGATTTTATTGAAGATTATAAGAAAAAAGAAATTGAAGAATATGAAAGTTTAGGAGCAATAGATCCTAATACGGGTTATTCTGTAAATGGAGAGGATGCTGCAAAAAGACAACAATTTTTAGCAGATAGAGGATATGATATACCTGTAGATAGAGATTTTGGAACAAGGAGTAAAAAAGCTGAAGACCAATGGAGAAATGATTTAGCTTCTATTAGTGATCTACAATCTTATAAAGAAAGAATGTTAAAATTAGATTATGCTAATCAAGTAGTAAGAGCTAAAGCTTTTAGTAGGCAAGATAGCTCACTTATGTTCCTACCAAAACACTTTTTTGCTGATGATGATAATAAACCTACTATTACCTATGGTGAGGGTACAGCTTCTAATGTAGAAGGTGCTGCTCCTGGAGGAAAACCAAAAGATGCAGAAGAAGCTAATAAATTATCAGAAGCTGAGTTATATATAGGTCCTGATGGAAATGTTTATGCTAAAACAAAAAAGTTAAATATTTCAGAACATTTTGAAAGAAATAAACAGGCTATGTGGGATATGAAAAAAAGGATAATGAAAAAATTTGGTGAATCAAAATATAGACGTGGTCTAAAACCATTAGAAACCCCCCTTAGTGACGCAGAAGCTGAAAAAAGACTTATTGATGAATTAGGTGCTTACGAAAGTGGTGACTGGTATGATTCTAGTTTTTTAACTAAAATTACTAATAGAGTAATACCTTTCTTTCAATCTTTAGTTTCGTCTGAAGGAGAAGTAATGATAGAACCTGAAATTTATGAGTCTATTCTTAGAAAAGGTTATTATTTAGAAAATGAAGGTTTACCTGGTGGTCTTTCAGAAAATGCTAGTGATGAAGATAAATTACAATATGTTGAAGATTATTATAATAATCTTGCTAACATGGCTGGGGATATTGAATATTATTACACTAGTTCATTACTTAGTGAAAAATCTGAAATAGGTTCAATAGCTAAAAATCTTGAGGAATATTATTTAGGTAGTAATGAAAATATTAAAAAGAATTTAGTTAATAGAGATATAACGACTCTTTATTATGGAGGATTTTCATCTATTACAGGTCTTGAAAAGATACTTCGTGAAAGATTTAATGACGATACTATTGTAGTTAGTACTAATAATACTACTATTCTTGGAGCTATTGAATCTATAGATAAAGTAGGTGAATGGGGAAGTATTTTGTTTCAATACACTCAACCTGAAACTGGTGAAACTTTTCAGTTTGCAGCCAGACCTAATGAAATACATAGAACTTCAAATAATTATTTTTATAATAGACTGTTTGCAACTACCCAATTAAATAAATGGGGAAATGCTTTAATTCTAGAAAACAAAGGTTTTGATCAAACAGGTACCTTAGCAGACTTACAAACTACTCAAGCTATTACAGGAAGAAATGCAAAGGGTATTCCTGTTGCTCAAGAAATTAATTCTGATATTAATGGTTATATTAAAGATACTCTGTTTAAACAATATAAGCAAAATGTGTTAGCTAATAATCCTACAGATGCTCAAAGAGCAGCTTTAGAGAAAATTGAATCTGACATTGATGAAGGTAAAATAGGAACTAATTTTCTAACACAAGGAGATCGTAATAAAAACTATTATGTACAATATGAACCTTATTTTGTAAGTGGAATAGATAAGGAAAAGAAAAATTATTCTAATCTTACTAATCAATTTGTATTTTATACTGTAGATGAAAAAGGGAGGAAAGGTGCTCCTCAATTTTCAATACAAGGGCCAGAAGATTACAAAGCTGGAGATGAAACATATAAAGGTTCTAATTTAGTGACTGGAAATTTAGGACAAGTTTATTTTTGGGGAGCTGATGATCTTATGGATCAATGGGACAATAGACTTAATAAATAATATATTTAAAATTCTATATAATGGCTGAAGAGTTTGATTATTTAGATGAAATGGAAAATACTGATCCTCCTACTACAGAAGGTAATGGTAATGGTAATGGAGCTGTAAATGGAAATGGTCCAGCTGGAAGAAGAGATCCTAGTTCTGCCCCTATTATAGTGAATCCTGATAAAATAGTAGTGACTCCTCCTCCTAGAAGGGGGATGGGTCCTGAACAATTAGGAAGTGAATATGCTATTGGATGGAGATATGGAATGGACCCAATAGATTATCAAGCTGAAGCTCAAAGTGATTGGAAAGCATTTGGCAATTCTATTGTAAATGCAGT
>Ga0129345_1000993_pt1 | contig 10762 bp, 13 predicted proteins | sample CPBDNA_FD_94425 | JGI IMG/M metagenome (GOLD analysis project Ga0129345, IMG submission 94425) | Freshwater to marine salinity gradient microbial communities from Chesapeake Bay, USA - CPBay_Sum_20_0.8_DNA | ecosystem: Environmental > Aquatic > Marine > Coastal | place: USA: Chesapeake Bay...
CACTCAGTGCTGAACGTGGTGGAACATCTCCCTCCAGCCACTGATGGGCATATCGTCCCAATCAGTGGGAGGGATTGCTTTTGGGCGGATCTCACCCCTCATAGCCCAAGCCTTGCGGCCCTTTGGTTTGCGGTATCCTCTACCCATAGAGGTAGGGATGTTGCGTATGGTTCTAGACATCGCTTGCCTCCTTTGTCTAGATTGAGTAAGATCGTCCACTAGATGTCTAGTGGACGGGTGAGGTCACACTAGGAATAGCTTCCCGTCCACCTTGAGTGCGATGGACTCTTGGGTCATCTCTTTTTTGAGCCTGACGCACATACCGATGACGGTCTTGATATGGGCGTTTAGAGCATCCTCAGTACAAGATGACTCCACGATGGTCACGTCTTCTGTGACCAGACCAAGGTCATTGCTGACCCATCCACCTCTGCCCTTGGTGGCTGTTGCGCCGCCGAAAAGCAGGGACATGTCCCTGACCACTGAGTTGACGGTGGCCTCAACTTCTGAGGCTTCCATCATTGAGTCAACGTCAATGGTTGATGGGACAACCACACTCACTGAGTGAGGTAGGGAAAACAGGGAAGATAGAGCTTCCATGATGATCTCCGATTAGGGCGCAGGGATCAGTCCTGCCGCTGGAATCAACCGTAGTGGTTGACTCGCTCAATCCACTCAGCGAATGGGTTCAGCGAGGTGTGGAGATCAGCCTTCGATCCCTGACTGAGTCAGTGGAGAAGGGCCAGTTCGCCTATTAATCAAGGCCAGAATGTCGATGCACAAGATCAGTCCTAATTCAGGGGAATGCTGGAAGCTACGAGGAGACTCTGAGGCTAGCCACGGTGTGTGCCTTGGTCGATCTCCGAACCCTGATCCCATCCGGTGAAGGATGGGCTGGTCTTGCCTGACTCACCCGATCAATCTAGATCGTGGAGGGAGTCAGTCGCTGAGGGAGTAGATCAGATCCGTTGTCTACACACTTTCCTCAGCATGGCTAAAATTCTACAGTTTCTGGCTAGACTGTCAAGTTTTTGACTGAACATTATTCACTTTGTTGTGCAAATGCCTGATATTCCTAGACAAAAAAATACGATAGCTAGGCAAAGCAGAAAAAAACCTCTTATACCTATTAATGCCAAAAAAAGATCAGGATCTCCCGATCCAGTGGTAGGCAAGGATCTAAACATCAGGGAGAGAGCATTCTGCTCTGAGTATTTCTCCAATGGTTTCAATGGGATGCGAGCCGCAATCGCCGCTGGATATAGTGAGAGATCAGCCAATCAGATAGCATCTGAACTGTTGACAAGGCCGAAGGTCAAGGAAGTCATTGACACGATGACCTCTAACCGATTGAAAAGATTGGCAATCGATGCTGATTGGATTTTGAAGGAGACTGTCGAGCTTTACGAAAAGGCAAAGAAATCAGATGCTTATGGGCCAGCAGCAAATCTGCTCAAGATGATGGGTCAAGAGGCTGGAGTGTTCCAAGAGAAAAAGGAGGTGAATCATACGGTAAAGATTGAGAACCTGCTGGAGTCTGCTGCAAAGGACGTTACCGATGCCGATTATGAGATCATCAACAACCCTCCAGACCAGTAAATATCAGGGGTTACAGTGTATCCTTTCTCAAGAAATAGTACCCCCACCAGCGTTCATGCGGCCTTGCCCCCCTTTCCAGCACCCCTGCCTTGGTCCCAACAACGATCCCGCCGCTGGGGCGGCGTGATAGTGACCGCCGGACCCCCCTGGGGGCCGCAAAACGACCCCGTAGTATTATAAATTAGGATTCCTCCATCTATTTCTACCCATACATGAACAATCGATCTTACTCTATTTGCATATCTAAGAATTGCGACCTGTCTAAAACATGCGCTAGACATTTGACTAACCTCAAAAATGGGACATTTGGAGTTCCTGCAGATCTAACAACGTGGTGTCGGCCTACGCTGGAAGCGGTGGGCTATATGGAGACTCATGAATCAAGCAAGAGACGTAGAGAATCTAAAGAAGTTAGCGGTTAAGGCGTACCGAGATCCGATCTGGTATTACGAGAACTGTCTAAAGGTACAAGAATTCGGTACTGGCAATCTAATACCGTTCTCTCTCAATCCCATCCAGAAAATCCTCCACGCCGTTTCGGAACGCCAACTCAAGCGGGAGAACCACGTTCGCCTAATTGTCCTCAAGGCCCGTAGATTCGGCGTCTCCACTTGGGTGCAGGGTCGCTTCTTCCACCGCGCTGCCACCAGGAAAAACAAGAACGTCCGTATCGTGACCCACTCCCGAGACGCCACACACACGATGTTCGGCATGTCCCGCACGATGGAAGAAAACCTACCGGAAGTCCTGAAGCCAGCAGTCCGCTACAGTGGCAAGAACGAGCTAGTCTGGGGCAACCTTGGCAGCGAGTACGGTCTTGCAACGGTGGGAGGGCGCGAGGTCCGAGGTTCCAAGACGGACTACTTGCACTGTAGCGAGGTGGCCTTCTGGGGCGATGGGGGTGCAGACTACCTAACGGGCCTTCTCAACACGGTAGTCCAGGGTTACGAAACAGAGGTAATGCTGGAATCCACCGCAAATGGGGTAGGCGGCGTGTTCCATGACATGTACATGGAGGCAGAGCATGGAGACTCGGGCTTTGAAGCAGTTTTCATCCCCTGGTATTGCTACGAACACTACTCCAGAGAATTTGAGAGTGAGGAAGATAGGGAGGAATTTCTAGAAACACTGGGTCAAGACCCACGGTACGGTGGTGAAGAAGAGAAGCTCCTGCTCGGGCAAGTCGCAGAATACGACATAGGGGGTTCTTCCCCACTACGTTTTGAGGTGACGTTGGAAAACCTCAACTGGAGGCGTACATGTATACGAACGCAGTGCCAGGGAGACCTGGACAAGTACCACCAGGAGTATCCTTCCAACGCCCGAGAAGCCTTTGTAACCACGGGTCGCAACGTTTTTGACCGAGAGGCGTTGGGGAAGATGTACTTAGCCTCCCAGCGGCGTATCCGAGAATCCCCAGCGGCGCTGTATACGGTCCCTGTCAAGCGCCAAAAGTCCGATGGGCGCAACGCCTACACGCTGGAACCCTTGCCCGAGAAAGGAGAACTTGCAGTCTGGCGTCCCCCTAGACGTGGCAGAGAATACCGAGTGGGGGTAGACGTAAGCGAGGGGCTGGAAGTAGGGAGCCGAGACACAGATTACTCGGTAGCGGTAGTCTTAGACGCCGAGACCTACGAGGAGTGCGCCTGTTTGAGGACAAAAATAGACCCAGACCTCTTAGCGTGGCAGCTAACAGCCCTCGGACGCTGGTACAACGAGGCGCTGATGACGGTGGAGTCGAACAACCACGGTCTAGTGACGCTCAAATTCATGCAGGAGGTTCACAACTACCCGATGCTGTACTTTGATCGGACGTTGGATGAGCGTAGTAACCGAGCAACACGTAAAATTGGATTCAAAACGTCAATAAAGACAAAACCAGTATTGATTGACTACCTGAAAGAGTTGATCAGAGAGCAAGAAATCAAGATTTACAGCCCAAAGGTGATCGATGAGCTACAAACCTTCGTATTTCTAGCAAACGGCAAGACAGAAGCCCAAGCTGGATCGCATGATGACTGTGTCATGGCCCTAGCCCTAGCAGCCCTTTCCTGCAAGCTCCACCCCTGGAGTAGCGCCCCGAGGTATTCCGAAAGCATTTACAGAAATTCAGCACCTCCCAAGTCCAACTGGACAGTCTACCTCCCTCCTAGTCAATGATATCATTGCAAATTCCCACTTTTTCGTCTAAGATGCGTCTAACAAATAACTAAAGATAGCGGCGGCAGGGTGGGAAGCGAACAATGCAGTATCGGACGAAAGCCAATCGACCAAGTTCTAAAACTCAGGCGTCAGCGCCAACGGCGCTAGGCGTTTGGGACACCTCTTGTTGTTCCAAGTGTGCAAGGAGATCAAGGAGATGAGTGATTTCCACGATGAAGACGATGGGGATGGCTACACGGAGATCGTGGTAGTAGACCTAGAGCCGCTTCACCAGGAGTTAGTTGAGATTCGGGCTATTCTAGAGCGGATTTCTTACAATTTTGAACAATACTCAGAGAGCAAACACAATGATGTACGGTAAGTCAAGCAAGTCTAAGAAAATGGCTAAAGGCGGTGAGAAGATGTCCCCTGCGATGAAGAAAAAAATGATGATGATGAAGATGAAGGGGAAAAAGAAGTAATTCATGCCGCGAAATTACCGTAAGGAGTATGACCAATACCACTCCAAACCGGAGCAGAAAAAGAACCGTGCGTCCCGCAACAAGGTGCGTAGGCGCATGGTGGCATCGGGACGAGTCAAAAAGGGAGATTACTCAAAAGAGGTTGACCACATCGATGGGAACCCAAGGAACAACAAGCCTAGCAACCTCCGATTAATCTCAAGAAGTGCGAATAGAAGAAAGAAATAATGCCAACCGAAAACTCATACAACCCAGATCTTGGAGCAGAAGCTGCCGATGCTGACACCGTATCAGACGATGGTATGGAAGTTAAAGTGGTTAAAGCACCGCTGGACGCAATGGGGAAGGTGGTCAAAGAGCTTTTTGACAAGGCTAAAGAATATCGCCAGGAGCATGAGCTTATTTGGCGTGATGCCTACGATGCGTACCGAGCTAAATACCCTGAGAGAATCAATTCATCGCAAGACAGCGTAGCGGCCCGAAGGGGGATCTACATAAACCAGACGAGGAGAAAGACAAATTCCGCAAAAGTAAAAATCGGAAGTCTCCTCTTTGACGATGGGCGAATACCCTTCTCCATCACCCCTAGCAGAAAACCCCGCTACCTGCCGCAGGACTTGCTCCAGCAAGGATTGCAGGGATACCAACTCTTAGATGAGATCAACACCAGATCTCAGGCGATGGAAGACAGGATTCGGGACATCCTAGACCAAACCAAATACCTGAATTCATTAACTGATTCGATACACGAACTTTGTTTATATGGGACATGCGCAACCAAAGCGCCGATGCTGGAATACGTCAACTACCCCGTATATGAATCCAGCAAAGACCCAGACACAGGAATTGAACAAGTTGAGTCTCAGATCGAATCAGAGCTAGTCCCCAGCGTTGGGTATGTATCCATTTGGAATCTGTTTCCAACACCAGAAGCGACCAGCATCGCAGACGCTGAATACGTCATCCAGAGGAGCCACTTATCCTCAATTCAACTTCGTGAACTCTCAAAATCCCAAGAAGGCTACTTACCAGAAGTCATAGACGAAGTCATTACGAAGGGGATCGGAGAGGTTTCAGGTCAAGACGATAGCGAACACCCGAGGTCGATGGACGAGACCAACACACATCGGGTGAAGCGATTTGAAGTCTTAGAATTCTGGGGAAAGCTAGACGCCGCTGATTTAAAAGGGCATCTCCCTATTACAGAGAAGGACGGAGTAACACTAGACGTAGTGATCCACGTTGTGGGACACAAGGTCATCCGTATGGCGCTGAACCCGTTTGACGGGAAGAAGCCTTACTCTCTGGCTTACTGGCAGCGCAACCCAGAATCCATCTGGGGCGATGGAATCTACTACGCAATCAGGGATGTACAGCACCTCCTAAATTTTTCATACGCAATGATGGTCGAAGGCAAGGAACTCAGTTCTGTCCCCATGACCGTGGTGAACCCAAGTGCGTTTGAATCAGGGACAGACCTGGAGTCGATCCGCGCAGGGAAACAGTTCAAGGTCCGCAACGGGATGAGTGTCCAAGACGCTTTCTCCAGCATAGCGATCCCAGACGTAACAAACGGACTTCTCAACCTGATTCAGGTGCTAGAGCGAGAGGCAGACCTCGACAGTGGTCAGACAGCAATTGGGTATGGGGATACCAGCCCAGCGCAGACGAATACGGCCACGGGCATGTCGATCTTGAATTCTAATGCGAACAAACAGACGGCAGACGTAGTTCGTTCCCTCTCAGACATGATCACCAACAACGTAGATGCGATTTATCGCTGGTTAATGGTGGACTCACCAGATCCATCGTTAAAAGGAGACTACGAGGCGATCTGCACAGGATGGACACAATATGTCGCAAAAGAAGTACATAATACTCAATTAATTCAGTTTCTTAGCACAATCGGACAGCTACCGATGCTACAGAACTATATCCGATACGATGCCTTCGTCCAGCCGTTGGTTCGCGCATTTAATCTAGATCCAGAGCTTATCGTCAAAAGTGAGCAGGAAGTCCAGCAAGCGATGCAGCAGCAAGCGCAGCAGCAGAACCAGATGGCACAGCAAGCAGAGCAGACAAGGATTCAAGGTCTTGAGCAGGAGCTTGGCCTCAGATCTCAGTTTGAGAAAGGGAAGGCTCTACTAGATGAGAAGAAGGCAGCATCAGAGGACATCAGGCAATCCCAGATTCAGGAGAGGCTAGAGTTGATTCGTCAGGGGAATGTTCTCAAGGAAGCAATCCCAGACTACTACTCTATGTCAATGCTCATCAACGAGGAGCGTCAGCAGATGCAGCAGATGCAACAACAGCAGATGCAGCAACAGCAAGCGATGGCCCAGCAACAAGCAATGCAGGCGGCACAACAGGAACAGGAGCAGATGCGACAACAGCAGATTGCTCAACTCAACGCACTAGCGCAGCAACGTGGGGCTGAGATCCGCAACAAGTCTAGAGGTGGCGAAGAAACGGCAAGTGATATCCGTAAAAACGCCAGAGAAGAGGTAGCACAGCAGAATGGATTACCGCTTAATTAGCACGTTGGACACACAGCCTGGATGGAAGGCGATGTCCCACTACATCAATACAAGAATCAAAGAGATTGAAAAGGATTTAGTTAATTTCAACGGGATTCATAGTGAACCAGGGCGGCTAAGATTTGGTCAACTCCAGGGGGAACGAGAGTCCTTATTGTTATTGACTCAGATTGTAGAGGACCCAAAGAGGGTCTCTCATTATTTTGAATCGGATTTACCAAGTTGGTAAGCACCCCGATCCACATATTACCAGGAAGGTAGTGCAATGCCTAAAGACACCGCCACTCCTCAGTCCGAAATACGGGACACTGAGGAAGCAGTAGAAACGGCAGAAAGTCATCCAGATCTTACGGACGATCAAATCTGGGATCAGATTGGTAGGGAAGATCAACAGCCGGAGGAAGCAGAAGTAATTGACGCAACTCCTGAAGAGCCAGAGCCTGCGGAAGACGTTGAAGAAGAATCAGAAACCTTTGAAACAGAGGTACTTTCTGAGGAAGAAACAATCAACGAGGACCAGGAAGAGGCAGACCGGAAGGGGAAGCAGCACAATTATGAAAAGCGTTACAAGGACCTTGAAAAAGAGTTTCACAAGCGCAATGAGGAGACGAAAGAGCTACGGGAGCAGTTTCAACAACTGCGACTAGAGCGTCTGGAAATGGAGAGGGAAGTAGAGCGTCTGCGCAAAGGAGAACCACCGCAGGACACGCAGAAGACTCCCCCCAAAGAAGCTTCTCCTCTAGATGAAGACTGGCTGGACAGCGATACGCGGCAAACGCTGGAAGACTTCAGCGAATTGACAGCGGCCTACAAGAAGCTGATTGCACAGGAGATAGCGAAAGCTACATCAGGAGTGACGCAGCAGTCTCAGGAAAAGATCGAAGAACTGGAGAAAATTGCACAAACGTACCAACAGCAGCAGTACTGGCAGCGCCATGCTTCCGAAATGATCCGCGCCGTTGGAACGGACTTCATGGAAATCGATGTAAGCCCAGAATTTTCAAAATACGTCTACGCCTCACCAATGAGGACAAAGATGATGAACGGAACAAGCTGGGAAGATCACATCGCCGTAATGCAAGACTTTCTGGAGACCCCAGTGGGAAAAGCTAAGTTCCGACCGGATGTAGAGGCTTCGCCTCCGTCCAATCAGGAAAAGACCCCAGAAAGCAAACAGGCAAGTAATACGGGCACTGTGCGCCGCCAAGCAGCGCAGGGCTTATTAAAAAATAGTTCTCCGCGCCAAGAGCGTAGGCCAGAGGACATGTCTGACGATGAACTCTGGGATTCTATCGCTTCGTAGGTGCTGAGAAAGTCTATAGGAGACTAAAATGGCACTGAATGCAGGAACAGGAGCTTTAACAGGATCGTCTTACGGTGACCTGTCGAAGCACGATGCGTTTACGATTCAAAAAAAGATGCTTCCGATTGCGAAGCGTTTGTTGACATTTGGCAAGTTTGCTCAAAAGGAGACAAAGCCGCAGAAGGAAGGACTGGAGATTAGACACCGAAGATATGAGCGATTCCCAATTGTGGACTCCCCAATTGCGGAGGGTGTAACTCCTAATTTTGTAAATTTACAACACACGACAATTAAACATGTGTTACAACAATATGGCAGTTATGTAAACACAACTGACATTATGTTGGCCGCAAGCACAGATCCTGTCCTGTCTATCATCACAGAAAGACAAGCGCAGCAAGCTGGGGAAACCATCGACTTCCTGACATACAAGGAATTCCGCGCGGGAACCCAAGTCGGCTATGCTACAAGTGGTGCTGCAGGACGCGGTAACGTTGATTACACAGTTGCCAATAAAAACACAGGTGGCGGTACAGCATCCACAATTCTCCTAGACCGAGCAATTCGGGTTCTTGAGAACAACGATGCCACCAAGCTCAAGGAGCAACTTGATGCTTCCGATGGGGTAACCACTTCACCAATCCGTGAATCGTTCGTAGCCGTGGGGCATGTGGATCTACGCCAAGATCTAGAAAACATTCCAGGTTACGTCCCAGTTGAGCAGTACGCTGACCAATCCGATGTGATGGATGGAGAAGTTGGTTCTGCCCGAGGTATTCGTTTTATCCTCACGACACAAGCGATGCCGTTCAAGGGTGCAGGTGCAGCCGCAGCGGGAACTGGCCTAAAAAGCACTGGTGGGAATGTTGATGTGTACCCCGTCATCATCATGGCTCAAGATTTTGGTGGATGCGCTACTTTGGGCGGAAAAGATTCGTTACGAAGTAAGGTTGTTCTCCCAAAACCTGGCCCTGGGGACCCCTTGGGACAAAGAGGTACAGTTGCGTGGGACACCACCTATTCGTGCGTCATTTTGCAGGATTTGTATCTCTACCGCATCGAAGTCGGCGTAACCGATATCTAATCTAATACTAGGAGAACACGATGGAAAGCATCCTGATCAAACACATCAATATGCCGCAAACGAGTCGGCATATTCGTGTGCCTTACACTGACCTTCCTTCAACAGGCACTTTTACCTTCGACATTCCGATGCCCGAAGGTGCAATTGTCGAGAAGGCTAACGTCATTACAACCACCGCATTTACTGTAGGAACCGTTACGTTGGACATCGGTGATGGTTCTGTAGGAGGCGGGGACAAATTCATGGACGGCGTTAACGTTTCGGCGGCGGGTCGTTTTGAATCTGACGCAACTGCAGGAGAACAGTTTGTAGTTGTGGCGGCAGACAACGCAACTGACGATAATGAACCAAGTTACTATGTGCGGGTGACTGCCGTAGTAACTGTGGGGACGCCAACTGCTGGTGAGTTTGTCTGCTGGGTAGACTTCCGCTACGACCCTAACGAGGTTTACAGCTAACCTGCTCAGTTTCAATACACCTGGGTGCGCGGCTAGTGCGCACCTGGGTCTTTCTTTTAATATATTAATATAAGGCATTTCATGGCGATCGCAGGAGGTCTGCTGCCAGAAGCAGAAACATCAGCATTCCCAGATCCAACACTACACAAGTCCTACGTCAAAACTGGGGACAACCAATATCTTTTCGTGAAAGACGGGATGGATGTTGCCCAAGTGGTAGACGTAAAGCACAAGCCGCAGGATGGGTGGGTAGTCGCAATCATTGAAAGTGGTGATGAAGCATGGGAACTCGGCCCTGTCCCAGTAACAGTAGACACTTGGACAATCGTAGTGCCAAGAAATCAGCCAGTTCTATTACCAATTACTCACTTTAATGCTCTCTCAGATGCAGTAAGAACAAGGTATATCCAGACGGACATTCAGCAGCGCCTAACAGGCCGATCCTCACGCAGGTTTAACCTACGGGCAGTGCGGTGGCCCAAGGCAACCCAAGAAGTCGAAAAAAGCCAAGAAAGATATGAAGTCATTGAGATCAATCAGTGAATAGAAGAGAGATCCGAGAGCGGGTAGAGGAGGCCCTGCAGGACGGAGAGAACCGCCGTTGGAAGAATAGCGAACTCAACCGCTACATCGATGACGCCCAACGGGAGTTTGTCCGTATCAGCAGACAGCCGCAGGTCACGGCAACGGTTGCGCTTTCCAGCGGACCAGCAACTGCCGTAGCAGGAACGTCCACAGTGGATGGCAAGACGGTAACGGTAACCACCGCCACCGCCCACGGACTCAGCACAGGGGATATCGTAGTGGTTGATGGAATCGGGTATATCATCCACAAAATCTCAGAAAACTCCTACCGATATCTCTCAGAGAAAGAAGTAGAGCCTGGGGCTGTGAATTATCTCCCAATTGATCCAGTCCTCGGAGTCCCTGATTCTATTGAAGAAATCGTGTCAGCAACACTTGACGGGATCAATCTGGCAATCATGAGTGAAGGGGAACTGGACGCAGCGGTTTTCCGTTTCAGCAGTGGGGGTCAGTTCATGGAGAGCGTGTTTGGGGTAGTACCCAATCCGTTCACAACGATGAGAGCAAACTACACGCTGAATGCCACTCCGAAGTGGCGGGATCGCAATGGTCCGGTAGAGGCGATTGTCTTC
>Ga0129345_1000995_pt1 | contig 10757 bp, 10 predicted proteins | sample CPBDNA_FD_94425 | JGI IMG/M metagenome (GOLD analysis project Ga0129345, IMG submission 94425) | Freshwater to marine salinity gradient microbial communities from Chesapeake Bay, USA - CPBay_Sum_20_0.8_DNA | ecosystem: Environmental > Aquatic > Marine > Coastal | place: USA: Chesapeake Bay...
GGCGGGGCTTCTTGTCCCGGCATGCCCCCCATATTAGCCTGCTCTTCTTGCGCTTTGCGCTGATATCTCATAGAGACAAGCGTAGCGCGGCCTTGAGCCTCCGCTTGCGCCTTGGCCTGCTCAATCATTGTGCTGGCCGATTGACCGCGCTCCTCCATCATCTTCGATACTTCATCAGCATAGTCATGTCCCGTACGTGACAACAAGCTCTGATCAGAAATTTTGCCTGCTTGATTTAGCTGGAAGTCGAAGGCCATTCTCTGCATATCGTCAGCCATCTTGAATGGCGTAAGACCGATGTTGCCGAATCTGGGGATATTCAACAGTGGGTATATCTGATCAAAGATGAAGTTGACATGGTTAGTCATGTCCATTCTATTAGACATGTACTCATTCTCCAGTCCCTTCATATTCACAGATGCGCCACTAAACTGAGCCTCACCATAGAAGAAAGAAACAGGTACACCCATGCCGCTAATGATCTGTTCATAGATAGCACGGAGTTCCTGAAACATCATCAAAGCTCGACCCTGCCCACCGATTTGCTGGTAGCCTACAGGGCTAGCCATTACAGCAATGTGGTTACTGTCTCGCTTCCATTGAGAAACTTGGTTAGTGACGCTTTTTTGAAAATCCCGGAGATTAACGTTTCCGTACACGTTATCGGCGGAAACACGTACCTGAGGGAAGAGCATGCGTAGAGGAACTACGTGCTCCATCGCTACCATCTCTTGTGCTTTTTTTAGTACACGACACAAAAACAAATCAGACAGCACAGGCATCAGTAGAGGAATCCCGTATACGTTATCCTCGTCCTGTCTTGACGGCGAAGGTCTCTTACTGTGAAAGACCATGCGATCATCGAGAACCACGCGGCGGTTGTGTTTTGTCGCAGTAATGAACGCCTGCGGTATTCTCTCAATTGTGCGAGGATCGCCCAGCGTAATCCTGTTTCGTAGAGATCTTGTGAGCTTAATTCTATACTCTTTTTCAGTCTCAGAGATACCCGTCTGCCGCGCTTCTACGTTCATAGGATTCCAGCGAATAAGCTTGATCCTATGGTACAAGGGCACTTTGTAATCTAAAACTTTGGCGGGACCGTTGTGTCCACAACCTTTGCACTTAATTACAAAATTGTAATCTCGCCAAACGTAAGGCGTACTATTTAGTTGGGTTCTACGACCGCAGTTGCTGCAGACTAAGGTCTTCTCGATAGGCAACATGACAGTGCTGTACGCATTGCCGAACGTGTACCTATCGAGGTTTGTCTCAATTAAGTGCAGTCGAAGTTTAATATGCGCTGCAATATTTTTTATTAGCTTTCTTACGTTAGGATTTTGAGTCTTTGGATCAATATCCGTAACTGCAGCCGTAGCCAATCTGCTTGTAACCGCAGAAATTATTGGGTTGGTTAGTTGGTAGTACAAGCACCACTCAAAAAGCTCGTGAACGCTTTTTGGGATGTAAGTTTTACTTAAGTCAAAAAAGGGACTTGGGTAAAAGTTTTCGGGCTTTCCTACAGTAACTGCTCTTGCAGCAGCCGAGTTACTTATTCTTCCGCGAGTAGACATATAGGATTACCCTAAGCTGAGCCCCAGCATCTTCATTTGTGATGATACGGAAGCTACGTCCGAAGCAAGAGCTTGTTTAAGTTTGGCAGTCTTATAAGCCTGCACACTTACATCATCATTAGCGACAGGTTTATTACTGCGTACTAATACTTTTGGAACAGCTACCTTTACTTTTTGTTGTAAAGTGCTGTCGGGTAGTAGTTTTTGGATGTAATGGTTTACTTTTTTATCTACGCCAGAGCCCATGCCCTCACAATAAGAGAGACCTTCATACACAAGACAGGCGGCTATAGCCTTAGCAACTTCGTTCGACAGCGATAATCTTGGATTAAGACCTTTGAGTATCAAAGCAGCTACCCCGCACTCTATTGGGGTAGGGACTATTGCAGAGTTAAACACGGGGGAGTCCCCACTAAAAGACACTGCGATAGGAGTAAATACCTGCCAAGCTGTGTACACTTCCGGATTTACCAGTGCAGTACGTACAGCTTGTATCTTATTGTACACACTCAAATTTGCAGTGCTCTTAAATGTAAGACGTATTTCCGCATTAACCGTGGACATCTCCCAATCCACATACTCACTGCCAAAACTACGTAAGAGTATATAATGCAGTACTAGAGGATGAGTATCAAACTCAACCTCAAAAGCTTTTCTTATTGCTTCTCGTTTCACACTTAATACCGAGTATTATTTAAGCATCTTCACGATAGCCATCTTGTGTCTGTCTGGTAAAGAATCGAATACTTCGACGGGGCGCTTCTTTAGTTCAGCCGCCAACTCACTACCAAAAACAGAGGATATCTTTTCCATGTGCTTGTATAGTAAATTGGAAAGCTCTTCTTTATCGAACATTTTGCCGTTTACTTCAATCATCTTTTGATTGAGCGCAAGCTTTTCGGTTTTACGTCCGTAGACTGTATCGAAAGCATCAGGCATATCGAACAAGTCGTATAGCCTGCATAAGTTGTGTTGCATGTCGAAAGACTCAATCGCCTCCATAGCATCTGGCGGCGACATTCTTGCTACTTTTTCGTACAGAGACTGTAACTCAGGGGTTACCCCATGATCATAGTAACCCCTGAGCATAATGCTGTTGTACAAGTCTGTCCCGAACTCATGCAATTCGAATTCGGTGTAGGTAGGATCGTTGAACCCTAGACTAGCAAGCTTTTCTTGAGAGTTTGAGCTACGCATGGCAAACCGTAGCTTACCTCTTGCAGTAGTGCCCTTTAGAAAGTCTTCTGTGTGTTTGGCGGCATCCCCAGCTTCAATACCAAAGACCTCACGAAGAGCCGCGTCTGCCTCTTCATTATTAAGATCCTTGCCTTCCGCATCCGAATACCCCAAGTGGAAGAACGCAGTCTTCTCTAATCCGGAGGGGATGCCTATCCCGTAATCTTCCAGAGCTTGCAAAATTTTGGAAGCTACTTTTTCTCTGTGCATTATCGGAACATTACCTCCATACTCATGAAAGTATGCAGCCGACGCTAGTGCTTCCTCTTCAGTATATAGTGGATACGCTCCCTCCCCCGACTCTCTACGATACGCAAAGTCAGAGTCATTGTAAGGCAGCCTTCTTGAAGGTAAGGCTGCCCTAGCACTGGCTTTTGTTATTAGTCTACTACCGTCGTCAAATCGGTCAAGAATCGTCATCTTTTTTCCCAGATAGAAAGGCAAAGTAACAGCCTTATTAGTTATAATAGAGTAGGTCCCCCTACACCCTATTTTTACGTAAGCGCGAGGAAGCTTCTGATGGTTAAGAATAACAAACGTCGAGTGAACAAAGAACACCTAGAGATCGAAAACATTTCAAAAAAAAAGGAGGATAGCGTAGAACTCTATAGCAGGAAAAAAGAAGCTGTCGAGGCGCTAGAAGAGGCCGCATCAGACGGCCTCCAAGCGTTTTTATACGCGATGGCGGACAGCCTGACAACCATCACCGTTGGTGGAAAGCCTAGGAAAAAGGGGAGAAAAAACAGAGAAGAGTAGTACTAAGTACTATTACATACTGAACGCTAATTCAGTATGTATATGTGTTGACATACATCAGGGTGTAGGGTACTATCACGACACATGGGCACCGCATAGTAACAACAGACTAGTGGTGCTTGTGCGTCGTGAACCTCCGTTTAACCGCAGCTTAGCCTTTTTACAGGTACCTAAGCGCACGATTATAAAAAAGGCTTTAGAGGAGAAATCAACGCGATGAAAAGCGTAGGTCCACTCACGCAAAAAGATCTTAATAAATCGATATTAAAAATAGTAAACAGCGCGTCTACTTCTGTAGAGTTAAGTGAGCGGGTAAGCCGTTGTCGATTGTGTGATATCAGAAAACAGTCAGCATTGATCCCTGGCAAAGGCAACATGGATGCTGACTACTTCTTCGTCATGTCTGAAAGAGATGAGACTGCTGAAGGCACAAGCTTATTTGGGGTAGCCACTTGGGAGTTCTTTGTAGAAGCACTAGACCAAGCGGGAATAGAACTGAGTAATATTTGGATGAGTTCAGCGGCGCTGTGTCACCCAAGAGTTTTCCCCTTTGCTAAGGCCATTAAAGACAGTCACATCAATGCTTGCAAAGCAAGACTCATACGCGAGATAAGATTAGTAAATCCTAGGATAGTCATTGCCCTAGGTACTAAGGCAGTTAAAGCGTGCTTTGCTTACGTAAACCCCAAACCTAACCTATCAAATAGCGAAGGCAAAGTCCTCCCCGCCAGAGTAGCTGGTGTTGTGACGGACTATGACGTTCCTGTTCTGATATCACAGAACCCAATACTACTATGTCGATTTCCCGACGATACTCCTACAGGTAACAATGCGATCTTTCTTAGGGGGCTACAAAAAGCCAGCACTATTGTGGAGAAGATGAGGGAAATCTCGGAGGAAACTACATGACAAACATAACAGGAATTGAGTTTGACGCACTCAACATCCTTGGTGCGGAATGGGGTCTTTCCGAAGAGGGTGTGCCTTTTTTGACGGTCACTATATTATTACTCAATACTAAAAAAGGGGCAACTGTAGGTCCAGTAAAAGTAAATCTGGCCAGCAAAGAAGTGCAGGAACGTACTGAGAAATATATGAAGTTCTGTAGAGAAAAGATTATTGAATCTCTCGGGGGCGCTACAGAAGACGAAGAAAAAGAGACGACAAAGCTAGACGAAGTAAATTTCTTAGGCAAAAACGACCCCGGTAGAAAGTGGGTAGCCACAGACGTAAAGGAGGTCTAAATGAGCAGCACAAAGCGCTCATGGGCAGCACAACTTCTTTTTCATATTACTAAAAGCCACAAACCCAAGGACAGGAAAGAGGCATTTAGGCTTGTAACAAGTTGCGGTATTAAACCTGAAATGATTCAGGGTCCAGAGCGCTATGCCTTAGCTCATATTATTGAGTACGTTGACATGAGCCCGCACAGTAGCGGCAGTGTGCCTGACGTACAGACTCTGCGAGAGAAGTACCCAAACTTAGTAATACCAGATCAGTCCTCTTCTAATTTAGAAGAAGTTGTACGGAGAATACAGGAAGGGCATGTAAGAAGAAAGGTAACTACGCACCTGAACGAATACGAGATCAATGAGCGACACGACCCGATGGCTGCGCTCTACAAATTACAAGAAAAACTAGAGAATCTAATACTCAGTAATAAAGACAACCACGACCGCGTATTTGATGAGTCTGCAGTTGAGTCTGTGGTAGAGGAGCTTCAGTTCAGGAAGAAGAATCAAGGCGTAACCGGGTTGCCTTTCCCGTGGAAAGAACTGTCCAGTGCAACTCACGGGATACAGCCGGAAGACTTGGTAATAATATACGCACTACCTAAGTCCATGAAAACATGGATAGCGATGCTGATTGTTGTCAAGTTGGCAATGCTGGGTTATCGCACTTTGATATTCAGTAAAGAAATGTCCTGGGACAAAGTAAAATTCCGAATAGCAGCAATACTTACAGACAGTGACTACACCTCGATGATGAAGGGGTACCTTTCCGACGAAGAGATCGCTGACATTAAAGAAATACTCATGGCGTTTGTTGAACACAAGAAAGACCTAATAATGTTCACTAAAGCTATGCGTATTGATGGGAGTCGTGGCGGTCCTAAAGAGTTGGAGAAGAAAGCAGAAGACTTTGGCGCAGATGTAATATTTGCAGATTCTGCATATCAACTTGAACCTTCTGGTGGCGAGTCTAAAGACTACCACAGAAAGCTAAACATGATATCGACAGGACTAAAAGAATGCGCTTCCAGTTCTAAAATACCGGTTATCGCCGTATTCCAAGAGAATGAGCGTCAAGCGATTAAGATGGCAAAAAAGAGCAGAGGTACTGCTTCAGTCGCAGGTTCGACTGCCATAGTGCAAGACGCTGACGTGATGATGCGAGTTGTGTACAACCCATTCTGTGATGAACTGTCATTGCATTTGCCTGCTGCGAGAGAAACGAAGCACAAAGGTATTACTATAAATGCGGTACCAGCAGTCGATTTTACGTATGCAGGAGACCACCTGCATTATCCAGAAGATGTACATGGAGCGGAGCTTGAGCAACAAGGCTACGCGTCGAACAGCAAGTCAGCACTCGCAGAACATGGCTCTACTGTAGCAACAAACGAAAAACCCCAGTTTTAAGGTACGATGTGAATGCCAGAGACATAGTGACACTCTTGTCGCGGCACATAAGATTCGTTACGCCGATAAACTTTCGTAAACAAAACATAGAGGCTAGATGCCCTTTTCACAAAGGAGGCAACGAAGACACCCCCTCTTACTATGTGTACGTAGGTCCTAATGTCAGTGCTAAGAAAACTACCGGTAGTTCTTATTGTCATGCCTGCGGTAAAGGTTGGTCACTGAGAAGCCTTCTTAGGAAGCTGAATACTCCGATAGCTGAAATATCGGAAGTGATGGCTATGCTAGGGGTGCCAGATTATGAATCTACATCAGGGCTTGCTAGATACAACAAGCTTGATTTCAGCAACCCTATTTTACCCGGAAAAATCTTAGGGTTCTTTGACTACTGCCCTAAAACCCTACTCGAGCAGGGATTTGAGAAAGATACGCTTAAGTTCTTCGATATAGGATTCGATTTGCGGTATGGGCGCATAACCTTTCCGCTAAGAGATCCGTGGGGCAACTTAGTAGGTATATCTGGTAGAACAGTAATAGGCTCAAATATAAGGTACAAAATATACAGCAGAGAGGTGAACAAACCAGGGTACACAATAGATAAAGCACGAATAGTTTGGAACATACACAACGTAAAAGAGACCATCTCGCCGGATGAGTACTTAGTACTGACTGAAGGCTTCAAGTGCGCAATGTGGGCATGGCAGCAAGGGTACAGAAATGTAGCGTGCTGCCTGGGCACATCCGTCTCCGAAGAACAAGAAGAAATAATAGCATGGCACACTGAGAATGTGTGCCTCTTCTTAGATAATGACGAGCCGGGAAGAAAAGCTACGAGTATCGTAGCAAGTAAACTATCCAGCAGATTTAACGTTCTCATAGCCAGATACCCAAAAAATTCTTTTGGTAAGTCAGTAGACGACCTGTCTAAAGAAGAAGTGGTCGCGGCTATTGAAGGGGCTATGACCTTGCGGGAATGGATAAATCAATCAGATCAACCTTATTTACACAGATGGGGTAAGGTAAAAGCAGATGCACAGCGATTACTACAATGAGAGAAGGAACCGAATACTTCAGCTTGAGAACCAAGAGTTAAGGAAAGAAATAGAACAACCTGCTTGGTATAGAAGACACGAACTCTTTCAAAGGAAAGAAAGAATACCAATCATGTTAGTTCCCTGGAGCTATGATGTTCCCGAGTTTACGTACTATCGCACATTAAAAAACAACAAGAGCATAATCTGCAACTGTATGTCCGGCTCTTTGGGCGTGCCTTGTGTTCCTTGTCACTACGCCTACAAGCTTAAGGATCTATCATATGCGGCAAAGAAGCATCACGCGATCACCGTGATAGTGCTACAATACTTCCATAGAAAAAAAGACGCAAAAGGTATTACTCAGTACTACAAATGCACAGGACACAACTGCAAGTACTGTAGAATGTCTGCGCCCAGAAGTTTTGGTTTGCGTAGGTACCTATCTATACCAGATGCTATGGCAGAAGATGTACTACACACGATAAACAACATGTTCAACACTTGCATTGCGTGTGGTGAGACGCTGGACACCGAAAGAATAGAGTGCCCTAAGTGTCATAAAGACATCAGTACTTCCACAACAAGAATCAGCGATGAGATGACCTGTCCTCATTGTTTGAGTTTAGTAGAGCCCAAGATTGTGCTCAACTGTGTGAAGATGGAGGGATGGGATGTAGTAGGCAAGGGGTGTGATACGCCTACACAGATAGAAGGTGTATATGACTACATCTTTGAACTAGGCAGTGTTGACGACGACTTCTATCTTAGACCTATTGATCTTCAAACACACAAAGAAACAATGCCGCTAGTGAAGAAGCACGTAAAGAAGTGGTTTTTCGAGCCGCTGCCTTTCACAGAGTTTTTACTTACACAAACGTTACAAGAGCAAAGCAGAGATCTAGGAAGAGCAAATCCCTATAGTCCAGAAAAGCAACTTGTAGTTGATTCTTCGCTACAAAACAAACTGTTTACCGTTTTTGGGGATTTTGTAGAAGAGTACTGAGTACTAAGGGAGCACCCGTGGGCATGTTCAAATTACTGCCGGAAGCTACGGCAGTGGAAACCAAAAAGGAAGCACTCGCCGCCATCGAGGAGATAACTAGTAACACCCCGGAATGGCTCGCTGTAGATACAGAAACTACTGGGCTATTTCGTCCGCAAGATTACACCATTATTCTTGCTATCTCAGATGGCACAAACAGATACGCTATCTATGGGGAAGCCATAATCCACTTTACGGAACTACTGCAAGACCCATCGATAAACTTAATATTCGCAAATGCAGCATACGACTTGTGGATGCTGGCAAATATAGGGATCGACGTACACGCACACACGAAGCGAAGGCAGTACCGGTGCTTTGACATTCAAGTCATGCACCACTTGTACAGAGACATAGATCCGCACGGTCTGAAGTGGATGGCGAAAAGGTTCCTAGATATAGACATGGTTGAGTTTTCTGAAGTGTTCGACCTCAAGTCAGCTAAGAACAAAAACAGAGAACTACACGAAGTACTCCTCGATCCAGCGTATCGTTCAGCGGCAACAAACTATGCATCCCTGGATGCGTATGTAACGTATCAACTGTTCTGGGTCTTTAAAAAGCTATTGGAAGCAATGAAGATAGATATCTACCATTGCAGACAATGGCTTTACGCTATGGATCAGAACGTGGTGCCCAAAGACAAAGACGTCACTATGTGGGATTACTACGTACTAACAGAACTACCATTTACAAAAGTACTACACTTCTGTGAGAGAAACGGACTGCCCCTAGACGATGAAGCTCTTATTACCAAGTACTTTGAACACGAAAGTAGCATGCAAGAAGTAGAGCGCTGGTTTTGTAAGCACGCAAGAACCATGAGCCTCAACCTGAATAGTGATGACGACATGCGTCATTTCTTTTACGAAAGGATGGGCTATAAACACGAAAAGACTACTGACTCGGGAGAGCCCTCACTCGATGATGAAGTACTGAAGGACTGGAACAAAAAGTACGACTGCATTTACGTTAAGCAGTTCAGAAAATTCAAAGCTTCAGCAAAAATACTGTCAACCTACGTAATAGGCCTAAAGCAGTATGAGCACGTAGGTCCGTTGGGAAAAAGAATACATCCCAGCCTTAAACAGACAGGCACGAAGACAGGTAGGCTCAGTTCCAGCGACCCTAACCTACAAAACCAGCCTGCTTCAATACGCGTAGTGTTCAAGGCACGAGAAGGGTGGGCACTTGCAGCACCGGATTTTTCTCAGTTAGAGATGCGAATATTGGCGCACCTCAGTAATGACGAGAACTTATGCAATATCATCTGGAGTAACCAAGATATCCACTGTGCAACAGCGGCTCTTATGTTCGGTCTCCAGTACGACGACATCATCGCTGCAAAAAATCTGCAAGACGAGATAGATGAACTCAACTTCAATGGGATTGAGCATCAGCTAGCACTTAGTGCTGAGCAAAAAGATTACCTGAAGAAAAGAAAAGCGTCCAAAGCTATTAACTTCGGGTTGATGTACGGGGCAGGTCCTAAGAAACTTGCAGAGCAAATTGGAGTAGATATAGCCGAAGCCAAGCATCTTATACGCTTATACTTTGCGCAGTTCCCAGGCATTGAAGATTACTTCGAATCGCTGCTAGAGCGAGCCAGCGCCCTGAAGTACTTCGAATCGCTGTTGGGACGTCGCAGAGTTATGTCGAACTATGATAGCTACCTGAGCGGAGACGTTGCTCGCGCACAACGACAAACTAAAAACGTCCCACAGGCGTGCGCAGCAGAGCTAGTCAAGATGGCTATGATTCGTCTGTGGGAAGATCCCTGGATAGAAGAGTCCGGAAGCTTAATGCTGCTACAAGTCCACGACGAAGTAGTATTTGAGCTTTGTTTGCCTTATACTAAAGATCCGGCTTTTGCCAAAAATATAGAGGAATGCATGGTCGAGCCTCTATTTGTTCCCCTCGATGTCCCTTTAGAAGCGAAGGTCAAGTATGGAAATACTTGGTTGGAGTGTAAGTAGTACTAAGTACTAAGGAGAATCTATGAAGGAAAAACTAGGAGCACCTAACACCAAGGTAGCCATGTTGTTAGCGGTAGGCGCTGCCAAAACACCAGAGGAGGCACAACGAATCATTCAGGCTGGAGGCTTTGATGAGGCCATCCGGCGTATGTCCAACAAAAGCCCTAACGAAAAAGTAGCAAGCTACGACCGTCTGCAAGAGCAAATGAAACACACTATGGAGGACTGACTATGAGTCTACTCGATGACCTCACCAAAGACCTCGGCGGCCTTGTCCGTCTTACGCCTGCCAGCGAACTAGAGGACTATTGGGAAGATAGACTATCTACAGGGGTTCCGTCAATAGATGCAAAACTTCTAGGAGGCTACCCTCGCGGCTGTATCAGTCAGCTTCACGGACCTCCCGGTGCTGGTAAAGATTTACTAATAAATCTGTGTATGGCCGAGGTGCAGCGTAGATTCGAGAACGAAGCTAAGATCATGTGGCTTAGTTTTGGGTA
>Ga0129345_1000997_pt1 | contig 10750 bp, 24 predicted proteins | sample CPBDNA_FD_94425 | JGI IMG/M metagenome (GOLD analysis project Ga0129345, IMG submission 94425) | Freshwater to marine salinity gradient microbial communities from Chesapeake Bay, USA - CPBay_Sum_20_0.8_DNA | ecosystem: Environmental > Aquatic > Marine > Coastal | place: USA: Chesapeake Bay...
GCCTGCTATCATTATGGCCAACTCCACTGATTCTCTCCAAGCTCTGGCATTGCCTTCTATGGTTTCACCTGTTGATTCATAGTTGGCCCATATAACATCCTTGTGCCCATCACAGTACCATGAGAACTTGCATCTATGCTTAACAGGATAATACACTCTGTCTCGATCTGCTAACTTGGGATCTTGTCGAGTCTTCCATGATTCTCTTTTAGGACCTTGCTGTACAACTTCACAATATGTACTAGGCCATCTTGAGTCTTCAACTCTGTTTCTAGTAACATTACCCACTGCGGCTTTGCCACTATAACTCTCTGCCCTCGCTTCAAAGTATATGTTCTCTGCTAAACACACAACCTCATTGTGTTGGCTTTTAGCCACACCGTTGGCCTCCAGCTCTGTCCACAATATGTGCTGAGCTTTGGTTGTTAATTCTGCTGTGGGTTCCGCGGCTTTGCCAACAGAGATCACTGTCACACACAGGATCACTGCTGTGACTATAAACACACACAAGGTTCTATACCAGATCCATGCTGTGTGATACCATTTCTCTGTTTGTAATTGTGTATCGTTGTCCATAATATAACCTCTCTTTATATTAATATAATAGCACAAAAGGACGATCTGTCAACCGCCCCTTGTGCTGAATTTTTGTTAGTCTGCTCTGCTTTCCATGTGTGCATCCATGCCGTGCTTTCTCAACACTTCTGCAAAAGCATCACAACCATGTTCTTTGATGTCCATTGATTGTGTGTGTCCATAGGGTTGGTTTCGCATCATGTCATAGTAGCTCACTGTGTAACCACCGTTCCATCCGCTACTGCCAATGCCTTCTGCTTTTAGAAACTGCACAAACCTACCTCTTGCTGGTCTGATACGCACATTGGCAAAACCGCAATACATGGGTTCGCCGTGTTTGTCAGTGAATTGTTTCACTGCTGTTCTGCAGGCTTCTACTGCTTCCTGCCAAATCTCTACCACTGGCTTGCCTTCTGCGGCAAACTTTCTAAGTTCTTGTGATTGCATCAACATATTTGTACCTCTCTTTGTTTGTTTATATTATTAATAATAACATGGATTGGTGATCTGTCAACCCCTAAATTTTGCTATATTTTACTAGACTTTCTTTCATATTAAGCTCTCCCTCTGCAACCAAGTATCTGGTTGTTCAATTGATCTGTGGTCCAAGTATTCATGATCAGCATCTTTCTGGTATCAATGTGCTTACTCATCTGTGAGCTGTAATCATATTTCAGGTACAAGTTGTTTTGTAGATCTGTTAGTGCTAGATAGATCTCCGTGTCTGGTTTAATTCCAGCCGGCGAAAAAATATCTCTGCCTATGCTCAAAGAAGCGATGCAAACCACATCTGCTTTGTGTTCTAAATTCTGGTGGTTGTACTTCTCTTCTGCTTTTGCTGTGCTCATTAGCAATACAACTAAAAATAGCACATAAACTGTTCTGTTCATTATCTTTAACATATTAACCTCTCTTGTTATTATTAATAATAACACAGAAAGGGGTTTTGTCAACCCCTAACTGTTTTGTTTTTTTTAGTTCAAGTATAATGGACCTGTCCATTTAATTGTGTATCCACCATCTAGGATGTTTCCTCTAGGTGAATTAAGTGCTGGTGCCTGCCAGCTCGCCGCTTTAAGGATATCTCCCTTACGGAATTTAGGACCATCTTCTTTTACAATGAATCCCCAAACTGATCTTTGGTTAGGACCAAGGGTCTTAGTTATCTTGATGTACTTCTTGCCTTCAGTGTAAGCTAACCCCTCACAGAACTCTTTTGACATCTGCTGTTTGACCGAATCATTCTTGCTAGAGCCACCCCAACCGATGTAGTCCTGTTTGATTGCTTCTAAAAGCTCTTGGATTTGTTTTTGCATAAGTACCTCTCTGTTGGTTTATAGTTTAATAATACTACAGATTAGCAATGTGTCAACCGGTTAATTATTGGCAATACATGGGCAAAATCAGCCCCACTTTATTCGCTCATGTCCATGTTCCAGATGTTCTCCTTGCTTTTCTTGTGAGTCATGTTGTCCCACCATAGGGTTTTGGTTGGGTACTTGACTGGCCAATCAATGCTCCATGGATCGTTGGTTCGTGACCGGATGTCTGAGCCTTTACCACCGCCATCTTTGTCAGTCCAACCCTGTGCTGATAATTGTACATCAGGGTTTAGTCTTGCAAGATCTCTACTCACATAGTGACTGTAGATACCATACCTGATGGCACTGCCATGACGCTTCCAGTCTTTTTTGTGAGTGACCAAGCCAATGTTTGAATAACCACAATTGGCTTTGATTCGTTTACCGTTGATCCAGATTGCGGCTTTCTGACGAGGATTGTCAAACAGTTCTGAAGGTTTGTCTCCAAAGTTGGCATAAAACACAATCTCAGTCCATTTGTTTAATAATTCACTGTGACTCGCAATCTTGCATTCCTGACCCAGCTGATGAAATATCAAAGTTAAATTTCCATACTCTAGTTGAAATCCCCATATGGGAGGTCTCACATATTTAATCTTGCTTTGAATGATCATGGTTGGATAGAGTCTGTCAGTTGGCCATGTGTCGTCAATGAACAAACTGAAACGATACCAATGTTCACTGCCATGGTATTCATTGCCCTGTCTTTCAACACGACCTCTGTCCATCTTGCAATCACTGTACCCATCCGCGGCGCCACATTGTCCGTGACGCAACACAAACTTCTCTGAATACTTGCCTTCTATCTTGTGATCTTTGTCACGAAAGTAAGTGTCCTTCTTGGCGCTGGGAGCATTGAACTTGACACCCAATTTGTTTTCACCCCATGCCATTGCTTGGGTGCTGATCATGATTCCAACTACTGCAAATAAGATTGTTAAAGGTCTCATACTACTACTCCGGGTTTGATTCGTTGATTTGTCTGCCTAGTTCATCACCGGCACCACAGCCTATAACTGTGCCTACCACTGTTGCAATAGTCTTACCTGATCCAGAACCAATGTGACTACCTAAATAGCCACCGCCCACACAACCGGCCACTGTTGACAACTGTCTAACACTTCTGTCACTCATTCCTCCGGTTGTAGCTGAACAGGCAGATAACATTGCAAGAGCGATAATTGAAAGAATTACTTTCTTCATACTATTTGCCTCCTGTTGCTTTGTTTAAGTTTTTATTAATTAAATGATGATCTCTGGCATCAGCAAACACCTCTGGCTCTTTTGCTTTCGGGTGTTCCTCTGCAGAGGCATCAATCTCTACCAAGCCGTCTTCCACTGCAAACGGTTCGTCTTCGTAGACAACCTTGCCTAGATATTCTGTAGAATCACTTTCTGTGTAATTGGCATCACAGATCACAGTTTCAACACCCATACCATCTTTGGATATGTTGTTCACAGCTTCATGATCAATGCCACCGTGATCTAAAAACAATTCGTCTGCTTCATCCTTGTCTTTAGCAATCACTTGCTGTTCAATCATCACAGTGTAGTAAGTTTTTTTCGTGTACAAGTTCTTGCCCACGTCTGCTGATGTAAATGTGCAATCAGTTTTCATATGTTATCTACCTCCGTTGTAGTTGTTAGCTTGTATTAAAAAGATACCGCCCAATACTATACTGACAAAACTGCCAAAAGCAATAAGCGCCATCAACCAAAGTGGATTAGCAAGTTCCATACACTTACCATCACAATCACCAGCGGCACCTGCCGCAGACATAATTCCTAATATAATTAACATATATCCGAATGTGTTTAAAAATGTTTTCATGTTTACCTCTCTTTATATTATAATAATAGCACAAAAGCCCAATCTGTCAACCACTAAAAACCTTCCATTATCTGGAACGAATTACTTCTATCAATCGCCGACTTGGCCCAGAATAGGCGCTACAACTACGAGAGGCTAGCCCTAAATGGTATACCATGCTCAGTGCTTTGTCTCTAGCAGAGTTCTCACTAAGTGCTAGACAAGTGCCTATAAACCTACCATCGTAATAACACATATAATTCTGAAACATTATTTGACCTCTTTAAATTCTCTCTAACTATAATTTATAGTAACATGGATTGGTGATCTGTCAACCTTTTTTAAAAGAAAAAAGGCAACTGTGAAGTTGCCTTGATCCCGGGTCTAGAGAGGTTAAGTTCGACCCTATCGCATCATCGTTGAAGAGAGGTTTTGATCACGATGCGAATTTTGTTCCAGCATAACCTGGTTGAGCTCCTCGCTTCATGCAAGTGACTCTGGCCAGTTTCTGCCAATCATTTGACATTTTTTTGAGGTCGGCAAGTTTGGTTACCATTCTCAAAGAAATCTCATTGAGTTTTTCTTTGTTGTCTTCCATGAACTGAACTAATTCAAGTCCTTCTTGTTGACTGAAGCCGTATTCTCCCAGCATGTTACCATCTTTGATAACTTGCTTACATCTAAGAAACTTGTCTCTAACAGAGTCCATTGTAAGATCCAAGTAATGACATCTTGACATGATAGCCGCTAAGTGGTCTTGTAACTTCTTAGATTTCACATAGTTGAATTTGATGTTTGTGATCATTATCACTGAACCTCTGTATTCAAACCTATCTGGCACACCTTCGTTAGCAAGTATTCTTGACTCAGTGTTCCAACTAATGTATCTTTTCTTACTGCTGTCTAACGCCGCTTTCAAAATGTTAAGTGATACATCATCAAACAACACAGTATCACAATCGTCTAGCACTAGTATGTTACCTGGGTTTGAAAACTTATACAACTTTTGATAAAGACCTAGAGCCGACATAGAACCTCTAACAACTTCAAACTTAGGAGGTGTGTCTGACAACTTGTTAAAGATGTCTTGCTTATTCAGTTGTTCTTCAACACCATAACTTTTACCTACGCCAGGTGGTCCAGAAACAATCATAGCTCGCACATTGCCTTCTTGCGTGGCTTCTGTCATTTGTGTAAGCACTTCAAATCGTTCACGGATTCTTTCTATGGCTTCTTCATCTGTTTCAGTGTATACTTCCTTCTTCTTAGGAGCACCATCAATTACAATATAATCTGCATTGCTAGGATCAGTTACTTTTACTCTGATCGGCTTAGGTGGAAAGTCTCCACCGGAAGCTGACTTGCCATCTACTAGATAGAATCCGCCGCCTTTGGAATATGGATGATAATCTCTAATTAGTGAGAAGACTATGTCTTCAACTGGAGTCCCGTCAAACGTTCCAGCCTTAATTTTAACTGCATTTGGTTTCATTAATACCTCTCTTGTTAACCTTTTTATTATTTTATTATTTTAATATAATACTATAGATCCTGTATATGTCAACCTAATATTTAACTCTTGTATTTTTAGCTTGACAATTTCCTGAACCCATTTGTTCTTTGGATTACGATCTGCCCAGACTTGAAGACGCTTGCCTACTTCCCAAGCACGTTCTTCAGTGAGCTTTGGCAGAATGGGTTTTGACATTAATAGTCATCCCCATAGTATCCATAGTCTTCATCAGTGCCCCAACCACAGCTGGCCAACGCACTTTCGTGATCGCCATCCATGCTGTCATCATAGTCATCATAGTCGTCGTAGTCTTCAACACCTTCTTCTGACTCTACAATCTTAACACTGCCGCCATACGCCATTTCGTATTCGGCTTTCATCTTCTCAGCTTCTGCTTCCGAAGAGAATGAATCAATTACTTCACCGTTCCAAATAAGATCAAACATGATATACCTCTCTGTTGTTTGTTTCTATAGTTTAATAATAACACAACTCACAATCTTGTCAACCTCTAATTGACAAGATTTTCAATATATTTTTGATCAACAACTCTACCAATGTCTTTGCCACCTAGGTATTTGTTGATGTGTTTTGTAGTAGTTGACGAAAACCAATCACTGCTTTTGAAAGCACCTTGATCGTCCCAACCAGCTACTGGAGTTTGATATGAAAACAAGATTGAAGTGTTTCCTACTTCAAGCTCTGCCATGTTAGACCCAATCTTCTTGAGATTGAGTTTGCCGTTGCTGTATAGATTACTCATATATTTCTACCTCTCTGTTTTGTGAAAATTCCATCAAGTCAGCCGCCAATGCCGCCGCTTGAGCTCTAGTTAATTGTATGCTGTCAAACCACTTGCCATCGCTTCGTGCTTGGGTAGTGACTTGTACACAAGAACCTCTGTGATCTCCACCCCAAAATCTTGTGAGTGAAACTTCTTGTGCGTGTGATTTAAGATCTGTTGCCATGTTGTTTACCTCTCTTTATATTTTAATATTAACACGTCTCTGTAATCTGTCAACCTTTTTTTGCAATCGTTGATTTTCTTCCACTAATTGGGCAATTCTTTTGTAGAGCTTATACTTCTCTGCAACCTCTTGTTGCAACTGTTCTTTATGTGCATCAACAAATCTAACCATTTTAGTGCTTCGTTGCAAAGTATCCATATCGTTTTTGTAATACCTCCCCTATTCGCAACCAACGATCCATTTGTTGCATTGTGCAAACACATTCTGAGTTGACTATTTCGTTGAGATGTTTGAATTCAAACACAAGAGCTTGATAAAGTTTAGCCACAAGCTACCTCACCGTTCTCATCTTCTTCAAGTGCCACTAGTGGATCTTCATCATCAACCTCCCATGGCAAGCTGTTAGTTTCATAGAGATCATAAAACTTCTCTTCAATCTCTTTGTATTCTGTTTCAATCTCTTCCCTAGTGAATTTGTGAAACCCTCTAAAGCCACCTTCTAAAATATACAAAAGGTTGTCATCTGTCATACCTGTGCGAATTGAATTGGCTATGGTTGCATACTCAACTTGGAGGCAACGCTCAGCCATAACATAATGACTGAGCATGAGAGAGCGACTGTCTTCGTAAAAAGGCTCATCTGAATTTTGATCATTTAGGTTTGCTGGTAAGTTTCCTAATGGATCAAATCTTTCGTTAAATTTTTTGTTAGGCATGAGCTTCCTCCTCTTGCTTTTGTAAGCCATGCTCAATGATATAATCATTGATATAATCTTGTGCTTCGTCTTCTGACATAGCGCCTTGTGACATCAACCATTCTTTGGCATCATCGTATCGGCCATCTTCTAAGCATTCGTCTCTATATTGATAACGACTTTCTAAGATGCCATACAAGTTATCAAAGTTTGAAAGATCAGTTTCAAGTTCTTTGTCTGTCACGTCTGATAATTGATAGCAATCATCCGAACCATCTTCCCAAAGTCCCATGAAGTCACATCCGGGTTCGTAATAGTATGCTGAGATTGAGATATCATCATTCTGACTGATATATCTTTCATAAACACCTATAGGTGGTGACCAGGCAGTGTCAAATGCAAGGTGAAGTTCATTATTGCGAATTTCATTTTGATAGCATTCGCCAATGTCCCATTTAGTTCCCCATTCAGCAACTGACCAATCATACCAGTCTTTGTATCCGAATTTCTTAAGGTTGACTTGTTGTTTGGCTTCGAGTTCTTTTTGCTCGTCACCGTTCCCCAAATAGCCGGCTGTGATATTCAGTTCCTCTGGTTGAGGATACATGAAATTGAAAAGTGAACCGGCTTTGGCCGCTTTGCTAAGATCCTTAAGTTTGTTTTTTGGACCTTTGATTACGATATTGTTATTACACCAATTTGGCATTTTTACCTCTCTTTGTTGTTCTCTATATTTTAACTATAACACATCTCTATAATATGTCAACCAGTTAATACGAGCCGGAGTGGTTAGTTCCGGCTCTAAGGATTTAATTTAAAGTCTCTACCCCTAAATGACTTGCATCATTGTTATTTGGATTTAGAGTGGTAATAACCCCGCCTCTGGGAAGAACCCCACTTCTTTCGTTGTGCTTCGTGCAACCTCTAACCAACCACGGACCGAGTTATTGCGCCTCCACACAAGAAACTGTTATAAAACTATTCCAGCAACTATCGCCAACACAAAAAAGAAAGTTATCCATCCAACTATCCATCCTCCAGCAAATGCTAAAGCTCTAGTCACTAACCAAATAACTGCTCCACCTCTTGTGTTTTTATCGTATTGCATATTTTACCTCTCTGTTTATATTATTACTATAGCACAGATTTGGATCCTGTCAACCACTTTCCTAAGTGATCCGGATGCCTGTTTCTGCCTTTGCGAAACTTGATAAAATTGTCTGGGCCTACCACTTTTGGTATACCATGACGCCCACCACAGTTAACAACCCAACCAGCAGGGCCGAACATCACTGCTCGACCCTTCATTTCCGCGGTGTGCGGAGTTGAGAAGTAAACTGTATCTCCTGTTTGGATTTCTTCGTATCCCATTATGCTACTGCCTGACCATTGGCTTGACGTCTTGCAATCTCGTCCTCAACTGGATCAAAATCGATTCCGTCATCTGTGACATGCCACTTGCCTTTCATAAAAATGTAAAGGTACTCAAGCCCGGCTGTGTTTTCAACACCGGAAATTCTTGTGCAAAGCGGATCGCCGTATTCACTGACACCATATTCATGCACAACTGGTTTAACTCTTTCCCATGCTTCGTCTTCACCGTAGTTGGCTGAATGCTTGTTGCCTTCGGCATCAGTCCATGTGCTTCGCTTCCCATAGTAAAGTGGTTTGCCGTCCTCTGTCATACAAGTTGACATGTCGCCACCATCAACTAATCGTTTAGCGTCTTCTAGTGTAGGATAATTTTTGACTAGGTAAGCACCTAATCCTTCCGGGTAGCCGTCCCAGTGATGATATGAACTAACCACATTGTAATCACTGTATGCTATTCTGCTTCGTGTTGCCATTTATAACCTCTCTCTTTGTTGGTTTATATTATTAATAATAACATGGATTGGTGATCTGTCAACCCCTAAATTTTGCTATATTTTACTAGACTTTTTAGGGTGGGCTCTCTCCAGTCTCCCATCAAGAGCCCATTAAGTCAACTGACGTATTGCACAACTGATAGAACAAAGTTAGCAACAATCATTGCTCCTAACACATTTAAAACTATCATCAGTTCCAGTCCTCCCAATTGTAAATGCCTTCGACTCCTTGATTACCATATTCTTTGTCTTGCATTTCTTCATATGATACTTCGTCGGAAACATCACCCACGCCATCGTTTTGGCTGATCCATGTGCTACCACAGACCGGACAGTTATCTTTTTCCATACTGATCGGTCCGTGTTCACAATCTTTGCAATACCAATCGTCTTGGTATTCGTCCTCATTAAAAAAAGGATCTTGCATTATGCCACCTTTCTTAGCATTGTGGCTGGCACATTGTATCGCATAGGATATCCTGAGTTGCCTTTAACCACAACCAAAATGTATTTTTGTTTGATTCGATCGATTGTACCTTGCAAGGTTGCACCCGACCTAGAATCGAATTCAACTTGATCACCTGCTACAAACTGTCTCTTTGCTGACTGTTGCAAATAAGTCTGCTTGAGTTTGATCGCTTGAATCACTTCATTCAATTCATAATTGTCTTGAATGTTCATGATTGCTTCAACGGCTTTTTCAATTCTTTTATTCATTTGCTTTACCTCTCTGTTGGTTTATAGTTTAATAATAACACAGGAACAAATATTGTCAACCACTAAGAACCTACTGATAAATGGAGCTCATTGCCTTTTTGTTCGAATCCTTCAATAAAGATATGATGCAGATTTCCGGATTGACATATGGCTCTGTCCGCGGCATTGTATACATCGCCCCAACGATTGTTGAGTACTTTTACTTTCTGCACATTGGAATCCCCATATGGTTGATATACCACAATCACATTGTCTCCGAATGGATGTTCGTTGCCGAACTTGACATCTTCATGGAAAATACTCCATATTGCCTTGAACCCACAGGCTCGCTTGTAAGTGTCAAAATATTCAATCTCACGTTCAAGCTCACGTTCAAATTCCGATTCGCGAGCTGACTGTTGTGCATCAGTTAGCATTAGGCAACCTCCTTCTCTGTTTTGGTAAGGTGGCTCCCCGGCACGTTCCATCTAGCGGAACCCGTGTCCACGATCACGTACTTGACCTTGACTCTCGTCACCGTGCCCGTCTCCGTTCTCCCGTATCTGCCTTTGAATGACACCTGGTCGCCTACCGCGAACATCTGTGCCTTCTGCGTGTGTATTTGGTTTCTTCGAGACTTGATAGCATCCACGATCGCGTTGATGTCTTCCGTCGAAGCCCCTGAAATGAATTTGATTACTTGTTTTAACATAAGTACCTCTCCTTTGTTAAGTTAATAATAGCACAGTTCCTAATCCTGTCAACCTCATTTTTAATCCAACAAAATCATATACTCTTTTGGATAATGTTCTTTAAACCAATCTATGCCGTCTCTCACAGTTTGCCATAACTCATGTCCGCCATCATCGATATTGTTTTGATGAGCTAACATCTCTGCGCCTTTGATTGCATCGTATACCGCAACGGCTGTTGGCTGTAACATACAGGTTTGTCCTGAATAAGGATTTTTAACTTCAACTGGTTCTGTGTCGAATAGTTCTACTACAAATGGTGGGTTTGGTTCTTTTTGCATAATGTTCCTCTCTGTGTTCATATCTTAATGTAGCATAGTTCTAATACTTGTCAACCACTTTTTGTAGTGCCGGGGTACTGGGGCCGGCACTACATGTAGTGCTTACTTGTTACAGTAAACACTACATCAAGTGTTTTTATATCAAGTAGTCGCCTCCAGCGCCTATCCTGTATTCTATGTCCGCCACCAGCATTTCCAGTTGTTCCTTTCGTGCCACGTTCTTCTCGTTA
>Ga0129345_1000999_pt1 | contig 10731 bp, 13 predicted proteins | sample CPBDNA_FD_94425 | JGI IMG/M metagenome (GOLD analysis project Ga0129345, IMG submission 94425) | Freshwater to marine salinity gradient microbial communities from Chesapeake Bay, USA - CPBay_Sum_20_0.8_DNA | ecosystem: Environmental > Aquatic > Marine > Coastal | place: USA: Chesapeake Bay...
ACAATGTTTATGAAATTTACAGATTTTGCAGTAAAGTTGGAAATAATGTGAATGGTGCTGCTGGAAAATTACTATCTCATTTTATTGATGTGTATAAACCAAACAGAATAATAACGTATGCCGATAGACGATGGGGAATTGGAAAATTATACGAGCATATTGGATTTAAATACGTATCAACTACATCTCCAAGTTATTGGTACTTTGGACGAGGAAATAGTTATAAAAGACATCATAGATTTTCATATGCTAAACATAGATTATCTAAGAAACTTAAGAACTATGATCCAAATCAAACTGAATGGGAAAACATGAAAAATAATGGTTATGATAGAATATGGGATTGCGGTAATACAAAATTTGAATTAAAACTAAGTTAAAATATATTTATAAAATATAGAGTATTCTTATATCAAGAGATATATTTATAAAAAACACTATGAAATTAAAATATTTACTAGAAAATTCAACGGAAATTGCATACGAGGCTCTTACCAAAGAAGAAAAAAGAAAAATGTATGAATCTATAAAATCATACAATCAATACCGTGAGTCTTTAAAAGCGGAATCCGTATATGAAACGGCACAAAAAATCATGGAAGCTGTTAATTTGGCAGAAAGATATGCTTTAAAAGAATGTGGGGATTGGATGGAAGCTAAAATGATACAAAGGGACATGAAAGAAATAAAGAAATGTGCTGCTGATATGTATGCTGAGTCTCAAAAGATGCAAGAAATTGAAAAGAAAGTGGAAATGTTTTATGAACAAATAGGAATGAGACTTGAAAGATATTTTGAAATTGCTGATAAAATCAAAGAATCTCCTCAAACTCAAGATAGTTCAAGTGATGTTAGTATTGCTTCATCGGAATAGAATCTATATATTCTAAAAGTTTATTAAAAGTTTCAAAAACATATTTTCTTGAAGTTTCAATAACATAACCTTCGTCAGTTTTATAGACGAAGGTTTTCATTTTTTCATTTTCTAATTCTAAGGATGGAATTTCAATTTCACAATACATTTTAAAATCATCATCCATTCTATATCCCATTTCTCCTAACATATCTAATTCTGTAAAATCCCATCCATTGGGATTATCCAAATCATCAAGTCTGTATAGGTTTTCTTCGTATCCACCTAAACCTGGGTTATTTAAATGATTTAGTTTTTTATTTTTTATGTTTTCCATATTAAAAAAATTTGAGTTGGAATTTTGTGTGTTTTCTTCATACCGTACAATGTATTTGTAATCATTCCCTTTTGAAGAATTTATATATTTTTCAAAATTTTTATTAAAATTATATGCCATAAGAGTTAATTCTTTCAATGAAATCGGATAACATCTTTGTTTTTTCCGAAGTATTTTTGTCATCAAAGTTATTACTTAATGTGTAAAAAATATCTTTATCAGGCTTATCCGGATATGTTATTTGAATAAAGAGACTGTATTTATTTACATTTTTATCTTCATTATCAATTAACTTTTTAAACACAAATTTTTTTGTGGTTCCATTACTAAACAATTCAGCTACTATTTCATTTTTATTTTTATTTAATAAAAAACTTGTTCTTCCAAATCCAGCAAAATTATCTTGTTTACTTTGAAAAACAATTAGTTCTTGTTTATCAAATGGAATTCCTAAATTTTCATTTAATAAATCGTTGAATGATTTATCTTTTATTTGTTTGAATTTACTTAAAGTATATTCTCCTTCTCCATCTTCATTTAACTTTGTAAAATCTTTTACAGTTGTAGGAGATATAGATTTTGCCATTTGACGAACATTTTTTGATACTTTTTTAGGAGAGACTTTTCCCTTTTGTACTGCTCGTACTAATCTAAATAGCTTTGCTTGTTTTTCACTTGATGCTGGCATATATCAATAAATATATATTTTTTTATATTTTTTAATTTTTAATTATATTTATATATCAAATACACTAATTGTTTAGTGTTAACGTAAATTTATCTTCTTTGGAGTTCTTCAATAGCTTCATGGGTGTTTACCCAATATAAGACAAAAATCAAGAAAGGATAATATAAATAACATGAGTGATCTATTAAACGAATGCGTAGCCAATGCAAAAGCTGTACGTGAATCTGCATTAGCCAACGCTAAAACATTCCTTGAAGAAAATTTTGCTTCCAGTGTCAAGGAAATGTTTGCAGAAAAATTAAAGGAAGAAATGAATGGAGTTGAAGAAGAAGCTGATACCTCCAATATTGGAAGTGGAGACAATGTTTCACCTTCTAAAGATGCATGTGACAACACAGTATCCGCTGGTAAACAAGAATTCAATCTTGAAGAAGGTGGAGAAGAAGAAGTTGTCAGTGATGAAAGTGAAGAAATTACAAGTGATGACTTGGATGAAATTCTAGCTGAATTACAATCCGGCACTGAAGAAGTCTCCGAAGAAGTATCTGAGGAAGTATCTGAAGGAGAAAAATTAGATTTATCTGGACTTGAAGAATCTGATATTTCAGAAGACGATTCAGAAGAAATTAATCTAGATGAACTTCTCGCTGAACTTGAAAGTGAAGAAGGGGCAAGTGAAGAACCTTCTTTGGATCAAGCTTTAGACTTGGATCAAACACCAGTTCCTTCTCCAGAACCTTCTCCTGAATCAGAACAAGGTTCTATACCTTCTCCTATGGATGAAGAAAATGTTACTGCTGAAGAAATGGCAGAAGCACTTATTACAATCAATGAAGAAAATGAAGAGTTAAAGGAAAAAATGGGAGAATACGAAAAAACCATTAAGTATTTGAAAGGTGTAATGAATGAAACTAACCTTTTAAATGCTAAATTGCTTTACACTAACAAGTTGTTCAAAGGAAGTCTTTCCGAAGGACAAAAACTTAAAGTGATTAACACTTTTGACCTCGCGAAGAATATTCGTGAAGTTAAATTAGCATATACAGTTTTAGCCGAATCATTTAATGCCGGTGGATCAGTTGTCAATAAGAAAAAGAATACAACTGCGCAAACTATCACCGAAGGTTTGGCAAGCAAACCAGTAACAAGTACAAAGCCTGAAGCTGCAATCGTTGCACCTGAAGCTTCTGAACTTGCTTCAAGACTCCAAAAACTCGCTGGAATCACGAAGTAATTATAGTTTGCGAGTAAAAAAATAAAAATAGAAAGTAAATAAGGAAAAATATATGAGTGATATTAAATCATTATTGACAAGCAATGATAATCCACAGGCTCGTTTGATGAAAGAGACCCGTGGATTGCAAAACAAGTGGGAAAAGACTGGTCTTCTCGAAGGCTGTGAAGGTATCGAAAAGGCACACATGTCCATCCTCTTGGAAAACCAAGCACAACAACTCTTGACTGAAGCTTCCAGTACTGGTACTTCAGCAAACAGTGAACAATGGGCTGGAGTTGCTCTCCCACTCGTTCGCCGTGTCTTCGCAGAAATCGCTGCCAAGGAATTCGTTAGTGTTCAACCAATGAATCTTCCTTCCGGTCTCGTTTTCTACTTGGACTTCAAGTATGGTAGTAACAGTGCTCTCGGACATGCATCCGGAGATAGTTTGTTCGGTGGTAATCTTAAGAAAGCCGGTTCTACAGATGCTGCTGTAAAAGGTCTTTACGGACAAGGCGCTTATGCTTACACCGAAAAAACAGGCTCCTTAACAGTTGGTGCCCTCTCAGCAGGCACCGGATCATGGTCAGATGTTCAATTTGAGCCAACTCTCAGTGCAAGTGCAGCTGCAAATCAAGTTTGGGAATATACCTATAACATTGATGAAAACACCAATAACATTGATTTGACAGCAGTTCGTTCATTTGAACTTTCTGGTATAAGTGTATTAAAAACCTACACCAAGGCAATTAATACAGGTAGTTTGGCCAATCCTTACTATCAAATTAAGTTCTATGGAACTGGAGCTGCTGCAGTTACAACAAGTCAAACCTTGTTCTTCACATATCAACCAACAGATCAAGCTCGCGGTGATTTTGAAGCAGGTAAAACAACTGGTGGATCTGCTGATGCTGCTATTGACACAGACATCGCAATTCCTGAAGTCAACTTGGTTCTCAACAGTGAACCTATCGTTGCCAAAACACGTAAGTTGAAAGCAGTCTGGACCCCAGAACTCGCTCAAGACTTGAATGCTTACCACAGTATTGATGCTGAAGCTGAGTTGACCGCTCTCTTGAGTGAATATGTCAGTATGGAAATCGATCTCGAAATTCTTGACATGGTTAACAATGCTGTAACTGGTACTGCAACTGAAGCTTGGAGTGCTGAAATTGGTGTTGAATTTTCCAAGAGTGTAGATGCTACAACTGGTGTTGCTACATTCACACGTAATGGAAACACTTCACCAAATCGTACAGCCTACGTCAAGAGTACATGGTTCCAAACCCTTGGTAACAAGATCCAAAAGGTCAGTAACACAATTCAAAAATTGACCCTCCGTGGTGGTGCAAACTGGTTGGTAGTTTCCCCAGATGTTGCAACCATCCTTGAGTCCATTCCTGGATATGTTGTTAACACCGATGGAGATCAAGCCAAGTTTGCTATGGGTGTAAGTCGCGTTGGTAGCTTCGCAAGTCGCTTCCAAGTCTATAAGAATCCTTATATGACCGACAACGCAGTACTCATTGGTTTCCGTGGAAATAACTTCCTCGAAACTGGTGCTGTATACGCTCCTTACATTCCTCTTATCCAAACACCATTGGTATACGACCCAACTAACTTCACACCACGTAGAGGTGTAATGACCCGCTACGCTAAGAAGGTAGTTCGCCCAGAATTCTTCGGCAAAGTAGTCGTTGGTGATCTTGATCAGATCTAATTTTAATTAGATAAGATAAATTCAACCCCAAGCAGAAATGCTTGGGGTTTTTTGTTATTTATTATTATGATTAAAAGTGGAATATATAAAATAACAAATTTAAAAAACAAAAAAATTTATATAGGATCATCTAAAGATATAGAATTGAGATGGAAAGATCATAAAAAACATTTAAATGGGGGATATCACGTTAATAAAAAATTACAAAATGCTTGGAATTTTTACGGTGAAAAAGAGTTTGAATTTACAGTATTGGAAGAAAATATAAAAATAGATAAATTACTTGATAGAGAACAATTTTATTTAGATAAATTTAAACCTTATCTTAGAGATATTGGATACAATATTGGTTTAAAATCTAGCGGAGGAGACAATTTCACCAATAATCCGAATAAAAACAATATACGTAAAAAAATGGTTATTATTAATAGCACCGGACATATGTTTGGAAGAAAACATAGTAACAAATCCAAGCAAATTCAAAAAAATAAAGCTATTGGGAGATTTACGTTAAAATGGTTTATAGAAAAGTATGGAAAATGTGAAGGTGAACTAAAATACAGAAGTCGTAATAAAAAACTATCTAATCGTAATATAAACTATACACATGATAATAAACTCACTGGTAAAAAAAGAGGACCGATGAGTGAATCAATGAAAAAAAGAATTAGTGAGCAAAAACAAAAATTTGCTTTACGTAAGAATGAGTTTATTGAGGATTTGAAAAGTAATAATTATACAATAGTGGAATTAAGTAAAAAATATGACATATCTACGACATCTGTAAAATTATACAAGCGAAAAATTTATTCAAAGAATTGATGTATATTATTTACTGTAATTTCTGTTACTTCTTCTTTGAAGTTTGTATTTTTTGGATAAGGTAAGATTTTATGTTTTAGTGATCGTCTTAATTTTTTATTTTCAGTTTTATTACTTATAAATTTTATATAACGATGTTTTCCGCTTTCTTTTTTTCTCCAAAAAGTTTTTCCTATTCTTTCTTTTAATTTATCTACGTTATGAGTTTTCCATCTAGCAAAAACGCTTCTACTATGTATCCAGTTATAATTTGGTGGTCCATCTAAACTTACACTATAATTTGGTCCATGTCCTACTTCTATGCAACTATCTCCCTGATACCAAAATCCCGTAGCTTGATATATTGTTCCTTTATGACCGGCTTCATTGTCTGCATAACTCAATACACATTTTATATTTGGATATTCTTTATTTAACAATTTAAAACTTTGAGCTATACAATAACTTTCTATATTTTTCCCGTGACCATCTTCTATCCATAGACGAGTTAATTCAAATACGTTATTATTTTGTAATAAAGGGGTGATACTTTTGCTAGCACTTCTTCCTACTGCATTACCATACACTATGACACCTATTAGTTTATAATCATCTTTTAAAAACAAGTTAGAGTTATCATTTGTATATATTCCATATGATACTGAGCAAGAAGTCCATTTATGAGTATAATGGTATTTTTCAATAAGGTTTCTTGCGATTCTTTTATTGATATCTTTTACTATAATTGATTGGGGGTCACAATATACCATAATACTATTAAAACAATAATATTATAGGTTTATTTAAATGTCGAGTTTATTTACTGCAGTATTCACATTTTTTTGAAGATGAAGTATCTGAAGATTTTTCTGTAGCATATTTTACGCCCATTATAGTTCCTAGAATACTAAAGCTATTTGTTAATAATATTCCTATAATATTAGACCAAGCGTTGCGTATTACATCATTTTCCAAATCTTTTATTACTACGTAAGAGAATAGCAATGTTGTAGTTACTCCTATACCTATTACTATCCAGAGTGAACTTTTTACGATTGCGCCGATTAATTCGTATTGAGTTTTTTTTTGGAGTACATCCAGATCATTTTCAGCTCTAAGTTTTGCTTTTTCCGCATTATTTTTTAATTTTTCTGTTTCTGTTAATGCGTTTTTTAATTCTTTATTAATTTTCTCGTTTTTTTCTTTCCATTTTACTAGTTCTTCGTTTTGTTTTTGAACTGTTTTTGTTACTTCCAGTCGTTTTTTTCTTGATTCTTTATCTTTTTCTATTGCTGTGGAGATATATTCATGAAATTCATTATCGCCGGAAGTATCTATTAATTTTAGTATATTACCTTCTAAGGTTATACTGTTATTTTTATGGATTTCTATTAGAGATTTTTTTGAATCTTCGGATAATTTTATCATGTTTATTTGTAAATTTTGAATTTATTTTTTCTCGTCAAATAACCTTCAAAATCTTTTTTGAACTCTTCCAATCTTGGTTCTATTTCATCTGTTTTTATGATCCAAAATTGAGCTCCGGCTTTCATTGCTCTGGCTTGTTCTTCTACATCATCGCTTGATGATATTATACCTATTACTACTCCGTCGCCGTATTCAAAATTAATTTTTCTTATTAATTCTATTCCATCGAATGAAGAGCCAATTATATTAAGGTCTACAAATATACAGTCTGGTTTTTTTAAGTTATTCAAGACTAATTCTCTAAAATATTTTTCTGCTTCATCAGCGCTGTTTAAACTTTTCAACGACACTGCTATATCTAATAGGTTACAAGCATCTTCAAATACGAGATGAAATAAATTTTCGTCATCTATAAGCAATATTGAGTCTATCATATTATTATTATTATTTTTGTTCCGATTTCATTTTTTTCACATGTAACTTTAAAACCGTGTTCTTTTAATATTTCCATACATATATTCAATCCAAGTCCGCTTCCGGATTCCTTTTGGTTTTCTTTTCGTTTGTATGGTTTACTTAATTCTTCAAATTCTTCTTTTGTCATTCCTCTGCCGTTATCTTGAATAATAATGTTGTTATTTTCTCTATATAATTTGATGAATTTAGTATCGTTGTCATTGTATTTTAATCCATTGCGAATTAAATTGTCTATTGCGGTACAAAATAGAGAATTATTAACATCCAATCTTCCCAATTCTTCTATAATTACTTGTTTATTATATGAAGTATTTTTCAAAAAATTGGTTATAATTTCTTTTAAGTCGTGGTTTTCTTTTGATAATTTTGAATTTGGTTTAACTAAATTTGTAAATTCATATACTCCTTTATAAACTTTCTGTGTATGTTCCAAACCATCTTTCAACATTTTTAAAGGACTTGATAGTTTATATTTTTCTATAACTTCTCCATTTAGTCTTCTTTGAATGGAACTAATACCTCTGGGTATGTATGTATTTATACCGCTATGCATATCATGTCTAAGTATTTTGGCAGCATGTTCTAGATAAGTGTTCTTTTTTGTTATTTCTTCATTGGCCTTGATTAAATCAGTAACATCTTGTCTTAAAGAAATAAAGCCGGTAAATTTGTCGTTTTTATCAAACATTGCTTGTATCCAACTTTTTACCCAATATAAATCTCCGTTTTTGGATTTATTTGTTACCGTGCTATACCATATTTTTCTTTTCTTTAATGTAACATAATACATTTCCTCCCAGAATTTTTTTGGATGTATTCCGGAATTAACTATTTTGTGGTCTTGATTAAGTATTTCAGAAATGTCATATCCAGAAACTTTACAAAATTTGTCATTTGCATAAGTAATTCTTCCAAATTTATCTGTTTTAGATATTAAAGAAGTTTCTAAAAGTAAAGATTCACTATAATACAACTGAGTCTTCATTTTTTCTATTTTTTCAGAATCTAAATCATCAGTATCTTCCGAAGAAAATATGTTTAATATCTCTTTAAAATCTTTTTTATTAATCCATTCTGAGTCCATCTGTTATAAATATAAAAAGTTATTTTAAATACACAAACATAATATTTATTGATATGAATAAACATACATTTTTATTTTTGTTATCTGCATTTATATTAGTAGGTTGTAAAACTCCGAATGTAGATAAAATTAACAAGACCCGTGATTTTATGAGTGATACTCGTAATGAGTTAGCAGACAATACTGATAAAAAGATGGAGCAAATTGCTACACTCGCTACAGGCACAGAATATAGTCTTAGTCAAATTACAAATCCACCAGTTGAAGTCAAAACCGCGATGGATTTCAACACGCGTATTTTAAGTATAACTGGAAATCCAAATATTGATGAAATTAATAAAATGAGACAAATAACTGATTTGTTAAATTCGGAGATTCAGAAGGAAAGAGAAAAAGGTGATAAGGAATTATCAGAAAGAGATAGACAAATTGTTTTATTGCAATTAAGACAAGGTGAAATTGAAAATAAATATGATGTTCAAATAAAAGGACTGGAAAAACAAGCTACAGAAATTGCTAAAAAAGCAGATAAATTACAAGCTACTGTAGATGAAGTTAATAGTTGGTTTGGTTTGGGAGGAGTAATATATGGATTAAAACGATTCTTTACAACTGCATTAACAGGAATAGTTATATTCGGAATTTGTTTCTTAGGATTAAGATTTTTTGCTGCAACAAATCCTATTGCCGGAGCAGCATTTTCTATAATAGAACATTTTGCCGCATTCTTTGTTAAATTAATTAAAGGAATTGCTCCAAAAGCTGTTGAGTTTAGTAATCATGTAGAATTATCAAAATTCACTCCTTATAAAAATACATTGGACAGTATGGTAGACACATTAGAAAGTTTAAAAACTATTCAAAAATCTAGAGGTAACAACGTATCTTTAGATGAAGTATTTCAAGAGCTTGATAAGAATTTAAATAATAGTGAGAAAATTCTTGTTAATGAATTGAAAAGTCAAAACAAATATGGTGCTTAAAATTAAATAAAATATTTATATAATATGATTAAACTATCTGATTTATTTGACCGTGAAGGGTTATGTGGAATGAAACTTACAAGTAATGTTTCTATCAGTGAAAACTTAAAATATCATTTGGAAAAAGAAGTATCTTTAAGTGAGAATGTATTTAGAACTTATAGCGATTCTTATTTTGATTTAATAAATGAAGTTCGTTCATTATATTTTGAAAATAAAATTGAATTATGTGATCCTGATGCTGAATTAGTAGAAAGTGATTTAGGTAAAAAAGCTATTTTTGAAGATAGAGAGGTTTATTTGGACGCTCCTATTGAAGAAGAGGAAGATTTAATAATGGAGGCTAAATACAGAGGTAGAAAAGTAAGTTTAAACAAGCCTTTTAGAACACCAGGCGGACCCAAAAAATATGCTGTATATGTTAAAAATAAAAGAGGAAATGTTATTAAAGTTACATTTGGAGACCCAGGCTTAAAAGTAAAAGGGTCTAGTGCTGCTAGAAGAAAAAGTTTCGCAGCTAGACACAAGTGTAGTCAAAAGAAAGACAGAACTAAGGCAGGTTATTGGAGTTGTAGAAGTCATCGAATAAAAAGTTTGGGAAATAAAGGTAAAGGAAGATACTGGTAATTATAGATTGATAAAGAAGAATTTGAAAAGATTTATAATCCGATATTAAATTATGATGCCTTACAAAGAAACAAGATTGGGTAACAATCAATATATTCGTGAATTTAAATCGGACGTAAACAATGACGAATTGGAGTGGCATTTAGATAAAGAAGATAGAATTGTTGAAACTATTCAAAATGAAGGATGGATGATTCAAATAGACAATCAATTGCCAATTATATTAAAAGATGAGGTGTATATTCCAAAGGAAACATATCATCGTCTTATAAAAGGTAATAATACATTAATAGTAAAAATAAATAAACTTATAGAAGATTAATATATTTATACAATATGAAATTAATAGACATTTTAACAGAATTAAAATTAGAAGAAATTGGACTGCCTGTAGGTTCAATCATGGATTTAAATCAATTTGTTAGTAGCGAACTCAATGAAGCAGATGAATTTGGATTAGGTGCTAATATTGCTGATTTGCCGTCAGACGAGCTTCAATCGTATTTAAAAAGACAAG
>Ga0129345_1001000_pt1 | contig 10730 bp, 7 predicted proteins | sample CPBDNA_FD_94425 | JGI IMG/M metagenome (GOLD analysis project Ga0129345, IMG submission 94425) | Freshwater to marine salinity gradient microbial communities from Chesapeake Bay, USA - CPBay_Sum_20_0.8_DNA | ecosystem: Environmental > Aquatic > Marine > Coastal | place: USA: Chesapeake Bay...
CAGCAGAGCTTGAGACGCAAACCAGGAGCCTGCAGGTTCTGACTGGCTCGCTTGATAACGCCAAAAGCATCATCGCCGAGCTTCAGGCGTTTGGCGCTGTTACTCCGTTCACCAGCGCAGAGCTGATTGAGACGGCAAAGCGCTTGAAGGCGTTTGGCTTTGAGACAGAAAAGATCGTCGATGTCACCAAGCGCCTGGCCGACGTGGCTGGTGCTACCGGCGCTGACCTGGGCGGCATCGCTACCGCCTTTGGTCAGATCCAAGCGAAAGGGCGTTTGCAGGGCGAAGAGCTGCTGCAGCTTCAGGAGCGCGGCGTTGACATCGCTGGTGTCTTGCGCGAAGAGTACAAGCTGTCTGCTGACGAGTTCCGCAAGGCGCTTGAGTCCGGGCGGATTGGCGCTGATGCTGTCAACTTCGCCCTTGAGAAGCTTACGGAGACAGGCGGCAAATATGCAGGCGGTGCAATCGCTCAGTCCGACACGCTGTCAGGCAAGTTCAGCACCTTGGTCGATGGCGTCGAGAACATTGCTCGGGTCGTTGGCACGGTTCTTAGCCCAGCAATCAAGGCAATCCTTGATCAGGCGATTGGAGCGATCAACTCTGTCAACCAACTGATCAACATCGGCAGGCGCGCCCAGCAGTTCGGTCTGACTCAGCAGCAGCGAACCAAGATCCTCCGGCAAGCAGAGGAGGAGGCGAAAGAGCTTGCCTTGATCAGGGGCGGCGGCAAGCTTGACCCAGCTCTGTTCAATCAGCTCAAGCTCCAGCGAGAGAAGGATCTGATCGAGCAATATGGCTACAAGACGGGGCAGATCATCCCTGAAGCGACCACGCCTGCTGTAGCTGCTGCTTCCGCTCCGCCAGCGTTGTTGGCTGCGCGCACTCAGGGCAAAGGCAAGAAACCAACCAAAACTCCGTTCCAGCAGCAAGCCGAAGCAGGGGAAAAGTTGCTGCAGCAGCTTCAGGATCAAACAAGGCTGGCTACTGCCTTGACCAGTGAAGAGCAAAAGCGTCTTGAGCTGTCAATCAGAAAGGAAGAAATCGACAGAAACTTCCCGCTGCTGTCTCAAGAGGCGAGGGACGTCCTCAAGGAACAGCTCGACGTTCTTTATGGCACCGAGAACGTAACTGCCAGCATCAAGGATTTAAACGAAGCAAACGCCAAGAAGCAGGCTGATGCTTTGAGAGAGCAGCAAAAAGAAGCCCAGCGCCTTGAGCAGATCTATGGGCAGCTTGGGCAGACCATCGCAACAGGCGTCAGCGACATGCTGATGGCAGCAGTTGATCAGACCAAGTCGCTGGCAGAAGTCGCCTCCAACATGCTCCGCAACCTGGCGAACCAGCTCCTGCAGGTCGCAGTCAATACTGCCCTGTTCAGCCTGTTCCCTGGATCGTCGCTCTTCAAGGCGCTGCCGCGCTTTGCTGATGGCGGCAGCATCTCTGGAGGCAAGCCTGCGATCGTTGGCGAGCGCGGTCCTGAGCTGTTCATGCCAGGGCGCAGCGGCAGCATCATTCCCAACAACGCACTCGGCGGAAGCATCACCGTCAACGTCGATGCAACCGGTACCACGGTTCAAGGCGATGCGCCCAACGCGAATAAGCTAGGCGAAGCACTTGGCGCTGCTGTCCGCAGCGAATTGATCCGCCAGAAGCGTCCCGGAGGCTTGCTCGCCTAATGGCTACTTTCCCCTCTGTCACTCCTACTTATGGCGCCCAGAAAAGGAGTGCGCCTGCAAAACGCATCGCCCGCTTCGGTGATGGTTACGAGCAAAGGATTACCTTCGGAATCAACCAGAACCCAAAAGAGTGGGATCTGACTTGGAATGTTTCCGAGACAGACGCTGACACCATCGAGGCTTTTCTCGATGCACGCGGCGGGGTGGAAGCATTTGAATGGACGCCGCTTGGCGAATCGACTGAATACAAGTGGGTCTGCGAAGAGTGGAGCAAGTCAATCCCGTATTTGAACCGCGCCACAATCAAGGCAACCTTCCGTCAGGTTTTTGAACCGTAATGGCATTTACCGCCTGGGCAGCCAGCACAGCTTTAAGCGTCGGTGATGTTCGACGCGCCACGACTGTGCAGTCGAGCGGGATGGTGTTCCGCTGCAAGGTTGCTGGCACCAGCGGCTCGTCTGAGCCTGACCCGTGGCCGATAGTTCGCGGGACCGAGATCGAAGACGGCACCTGCACTTGGGAGGCTGTCAGCGCTGTTGGCGAAGAGCTGAACAAGCTTGAGCCGAGCGCAATCATCGAGCTTTTCATCCTTGACGGCACTGCCAGCAGCGTTGGTGTCGATCAGGTCTACCGTTTCCACGCTGGGGTCAACGAAGACATCGACGGCAACATTGTCTGGAACGGCGATACCTACCAGCGTTACCCGATTGAAGCGACTGGCTTTACCTATGAAGGTGGCGGTCAGTTGCCACGCCCGACAATCAGCATCAGCAACGTTTTGAGCCTGATCACCACGCTGATCATTGATCACAACGACCTGGTGGGCGCAACCGTCACACGGATTCGCACACTGAAAAAATACCTTGACGCTGTCAATTTCTCAGACGAAACCAACGCCGACGCAGACCCTCATGCCGAATTTCCACGCGAACAATATGTGATTGATCGCAAGACAGCGGAGAACAGAGCTGTCGTCAGCTTCGAGTTGGCAGCAACATTCGACGTTGCTGGGGTGAAGCTGCCACGCCGTCAAATTATCCAGAACGTCTGCCCCTGGACGTACAAGGGCGAAGGCTGCGGCTACACCGGCACCAACTACTTCAACATCAACGACGAAGAAGTCAGCAGCTCCGCCGATGACGTTTGCGGTCATCGCTTGTCAAGCTGCAAGCTGCGTTTTGGGGCAAATGCTCAGTTGCCGTACGGAGGCTTCCCATCTGCTGGCTTGATCGGATGAAGCCCGAAACAAAGGCAGCAGCAGAGAAGCACGCAGCGGAAGAGTATCCGCGAGAGGCTTGCGGTTTGGTCGTCATTGTCAAAGGCAAAGAGCGGTATTGGCGCTGTCGAAACATTGCGACAGAAGAAATGCAGTTCGTCATGGAGCCGCGTGACTACGCCGCTGCCGACGATGCCGGAGCCATCACAGCGGTGGTCCACAGCCACCCGAACATGAAGCCGAAGGCGAGCATGGCTGACCGTGCCGCGATGGAAGCATCAGGCTTGCCTTGGCACATCGTTGGTTACCCAACCTGTCTTTGGGCTAGCTACACCCCAGAGGGCTGGGAGGCACCGCTCATTGGGCGTGAATGGTGCTACGGCACGCTTGATTGCTACGCCCTTGCTCGTGACTGGTACAAGCAAGAGTGGGGGCTTGACCTTGCTGACTACGAACGGCACGGCGAATGGTGGCACAAGGGAATGAATACTTTTGTCGAGAATTTTGAAAAAGAGGGGTTTGTTGCTGTCGATCCTGAAACAGAGCCGCAAATTGGCGACGCCCTGCTGATGCAAATCGTCTCGCCAGTGTCAAACCATGTCGCTGTTTATATCGGTGACGACCTGATTCTTCAGCACCTAGAGCATCGACTTTCCAGCCGTGATCTGTGGTCTGGCTACTATCGAAAGAACACAACCCATGTTTTGCGCCATCGGAGTCGGCTATGAAGCGCGTGGTGCTGCGGGGCGAACTTGGCAAGCAGTTTGGACGAGTTCACCACTTTGATCTAAATACGCCTGCGGAGGCGATCCGGGCGTTGTGCGCGAACTTTGAGGGCTTTGCCAACGCATTGGCTACCGCTGGCGAGAGGGGCGTTGGCTACATCGTCCAAGTCGGTCGCTTCGGCTTGCAAGATCTTGAAGAGATCCACAACCCAACAGGGGAACGAGAAGAGATCAGCATCACGCCTGTTCTTGCAGGTGCTGGCGGCACTGGCGGCGCCATTGGGCAGATCGTTGCAGGCGTTGCCCTTGTAGCCGCGTCTTTCTTGTTTCCCGGCGCTGGCTTGTTTGGCGCGGGCATGGGCATCTTTGGTCCTTTGGCACCGGCAACCATTGCAACGCTGACAACCGTTGGCACGGTGACATCCGCAATCGGTGCTGCTCTGATCTTGTCCGGGACGTCGCAGCTTTTGTCTCCGCAGCCAGCAGACGTTCCCGGCGTTTCTGCTTTTGGCGGAACAGGTCGGCGTGATTCCTTCGACCCTGCGCGAAACGATCCGGCTGACAATCGTTCCAGCTACATCTACAACGGAGCCGTCAACCTGACTGCGCAGGGAAATCCGGTTCCTCTTTGCTACGGACGGATGCGCGTTGGTAGCGTGGTCATATCAGCAGGCGTTAGTACGACGGACATCTGATGGCGAAGCGTATTGCTGGTTCAGGCGGTGGTCGCAAGTCGGCACCGGCACCTGCTCCCCAACCCGTTGTCCAGCAAACGGTTGTGGTGCAAGCCGCTCAGCGGCAGGACGACGCCAACTCGCTATTTAGCAAGTCCAGCATCAGGCTGATCGACCTTCTTAGCGAAGGTGAGATCGAGGGTTTTGTAGAAAGCGACGCCCGGAAATCGATCTTTTTTGACGAGACCGTTCTGCGAAATGGCGACGATAGCGATAACTTTACTTACGACGATTTTGAGACCCGTTTAGGCACGCAATCTCAGGATTACATTCCCGGATTTGCTAGCACCGAGAACGCAGTCAATGTCAATGCAGCAGTAGGCGATGCCGTTGGTGATTCGGTCGTTCGCACGATCACCGATGCTGACGTAGATGCTGTCAACGTGCGGATCTCGATCGGTCAGCTCTTTCGTGTTGACAACGGCCTCAAGGCTACCTCCCTGGGCTATGCCATCGACGTCCAAGCTGATGGCGGGGGCTACGTCGAGAAGCTGAATACCAGCGTTAACGGCAAATGCACAAGCTCCTATGAGCGCAGCCATCGCATCGAGCTGACCGGCGACGCGCCTTGGGACATTCGCCTGCGTCGCGTCTCGGGCATTAACGACAACACCAACAACGTAAGGCTGTTGAGCTTTGCGGGCTTCACCGAGATCATCGACGCAAAGCTGCGTTACCCCCTGTCAGCACTTGTTGGTCTTCGGTTCGACGCCTCGCAGTTTTCTGCGATTCCGACTCGTGCTTATGAAATCAAGGGAATCAAGGTTCAGATTCCTAGCAACGGCACAGTCGCAAGCGACGGTTCTATCTCTTACTCAGGAGTCTGGGACGGCACATTCCAGGTTGCCTGGTGTGCTGATCCAGCCTGGATCATGCGTGACCTAATTGTGAGCTCCAGGTATGGATTAGGTCGGTTCGTCACTAATGCACAAATTGACAAGTGGACGCTTTACGAAATAAGCAAATATTGCAACGAAAGTGTCCCTGACGGTGAAGGCGGAACGGAACCACGTTTCCAGTGCAACGTTTACCTCCAGTCACGAGAAGAGGCTTACAGCGTCATTCAGGATTTTGCATCCTGCTTCCGTGGCATGGCGTACTGGTCTGCCGGGCAGCTTGCTTTTAGTCAGGACAGCCCAAAGGACCCGGCTGCGCTGTTCAGCAACAGCAACGTCATTGAAGGCATTTTCAACTACGAAGGCAGCAGCCTGAAGGCACGGCATACCGTTGCGCTTGTCACTTGGAACGATCCAGAGCAGGCGTATCAGCAGCGTGTTGAGTATGTCTCCGATGAGGATGCAATCGCCAAGTACGGTCTGATCGAAGTCCGCATGGCAGCTTTTGGCTGCACAAGCCGTGGTCAAGCCAACCGACTTGGCAAATGGCTGCTCTACTCCGAGCAAAACGAAACAACCACTTGCACTTTTACTGTCGGGCTTGACGGGGCGATTGTCCGCCCCGGTCAGGTCATCAAGGTCGCAGACCAAATGCGAGCTGGCAGCCGCAAAGGCGGTCGCATTGCAAGCGCTACAACGACAGTCCTGACGATTGACCAAAGCATTGCCGTCTCGCCTGGTGATGATGTCAGCGTTGTGATGCCTGACGGCAGGGTTGAGCAGCGCGAAATTGATTCTGCCGACTTTGATGACAAGACCATTACGGTCAAAACGGCGTTCAGCGTTGCCCCTCAAGCGGAGAGCATTTTTGTCATTGAGACCAGCGATGTTGCGGCTCAGTTGTTTCGGGTTGTCAGTGTCACGGAAGACGGTGAAAACTATAAGATCACCGCACTAGAGCACAACACCAGTAAGTATGGCTTTGTCGAAGACGGTCTGACCCTCCAACCGCGTGACATCACCACGCTCAACCAAAAGCCTGGGGCGCCTCAGAACATCAACGTGGACGAGCGCCTGGTAGAAGCCGGAAACCGCGTCACGACAGAAATCGAGATCGCTTGGCGGAACGTTGATGGAGCAACCGGCTACCAAGTGTCGTACAAGACCGAGAACAGCCTGAGCTTCTTCACCGTTGGCGACACGCCTTACAACAGCCTCACGTTCAACACTGACGACACGGGAGAGTTCACCTTCCGCGTGGTTGCCATCTCGGCAATCGGCAAGCGCTCGGATCCGTCAGAGCTGAAGCAAAGCATTTCCGGTAACACTGCCGCGCCTGCAGCCGTTAGCGGATTGAGCATGGTGCCGGTCAATGGGCAAGCCAAGCTGACCTGGAACCCAGCGACTGATTTGGATGTGCGTGTTGGCGGCTATGTGCTGCTCCGCCATTCGCCTGCTTTGACCGGCGTCACTTGGGCAAACTCCACCAGCATTGGCGAGCAGATCGCAGGTAGCTCAACCGAAGCGTATGCCGACCTGAAGCCTGGGACGTATTCCGCCAAGTTCGTTGACTCTGGTGGACGCCAAAGCCTGACGGCAACGCTAATCGAGTTCACCAAGCCCGATCTTGAAAACCTAGAAAACATCAACACTCAGACCGAGCACACCACGTTCCCCGGCACCAAAACCAACGTGGTTGTGGACACCGGATTGGGTGAGCTTGAGATGGCTGAAGACGGTGGATCTACTGCATCTGCTGGTGCGGTGCAAACAGAAGACGGCTCGCGAATCCTTGATGAAGACGGCGAAGACGATATGGGGCAGGAAGGCGATAACACGCTCTACACGTCTGGCACTTACGAGTTCAACAACAACCCGATCACGCTTAGCGATGTTTTCAGCGTGCAGCTTGAAAGCGAGCTGCTGACCCGTTCGTTCTACCCCTACAGCAATCGCATCGACGACGCTGCGGACTTTGACGATATTGCCGACTTTGACGGCGAAACTCCACAGAAGACGGATGTGCAGCTCTACGTCAGAACAACGCAGGACGATCCATCTGGTACGCCCACTTGGTCATCCTGGCGCAAGTTCAATAATGCCCAGTTCAAAGCACGGGCATATGAGCTGAAGGCAGAGCTAACCACTGACACAAACGTGGAGCAGGTTTCGATCCAAGAGCTGAAGGTCACTAGCAACATGCCGTATCGCACCATCACCGATTCAGTGACGACGAGCAGCAGCGCAGACGTTTCGGTGACCTACGCCAACAAGTTTGCGGATACGCCCCAGGTGGGCATTGGCTTCACCACGCAATCCAGCGGTGACTACTACGTCATCAGCAACAGCTCAGCGACCGGCTTTGATGTATCGGTCTACAATTCGAGTGATGTCAGGCAGGCGCGGACTATCCGCTGGACTGCTACAGGATACGGGAAGGGCTAATGGCACAAGCCGACCAGATTATTTCAAATGACACTGGCGCTAACGTCCGTGCTGATATTAACGACAACATTGCGGCCCTATTCAGCCTGAGTAGTGGCTCATCAGCGCCGTCAACAACGACGGCTTATATGTTGTGGGCAGATACAAATGCTGGGTCGTTAAAGATAAGAAACGGTGCAGATAGTGATTGGATCGTTCTGGGTCCTGATCTGACTGCGGCAAACCTTGCGCTTGCGCCTACTGCCAGCCCAACATTTACGGGCAACGTTGTCATCCCCAACGGTGCTGTCGGCACCGCTGGTCTTCAGTTCACGGGTGACGCCGATACTGGTTTCTATCGGGTTGCAGCCAATCAGGTTGGCATCACCGCAGGTGGCACGCTTAGCCATAGCTTCACCAATACGCACAGCATCGCAGCCGTTCCAGTGCAGTTGCCTGATGGCACTGCTGCGGCGCCAAGCCTGACTAACACAGGCGACACCGATACCGGCATTTTCTTTGGCGCGTCCAATGAAGTGTCGTTTTCGACTGGCGGCACGGAGCGCGTACAGGTTGACAACAACGGCCTAACGATCAAAACCCAGAAAGGCATCAGGCTCAACGACTCCGACGACAGCAACTATGTCGAGATTCGTTCTCCTGGAACGGTTAGCGCCAACGTCACGCTGACCCTGCCATCGTCTGATGGTGACGCCGATCAGTTCCTGAAAACTGACGGCAGCGGCAACCTGTCATTTGCCAACGTCTCAACGCCTGCAGGTGTTCCGACTGGTTCGGTGTTTGCATTGGCAACCACCACCGTGCCATCTGGTTATCTGGAATGTGACGGCTCCGCTGTAAGCCGGACAACTTATTCCGACCTATTTACAGCTATATCGACCACGTTCGGATCAGGCGACGGCAGCACAACTTTCAACATCCCTAATCTTCAGGGCGAATTTATTCGTGGCTGGGACAATAGCCGGGGCATTGATAGCAGCCGCACCTTTGGTAGCTTCCAGGACGAAGCGTTTAAATCTCACACCCACACTTACGATCGAACTACTGCGCCTAGTAGCGGGCAAGACCAGGCGGGTTCTGGCTCTGGTGACGCTGTGACTATTAGCAGCAACAACACAGGCAGCCAAGGCGGAGACGAAACCCGTCCGCGTAACGTTGCTCTGATGTACGTCATTAAGACCTGATTGGCAATTATTCGAGTCGTTGATAGCTTTTTGCCGCAGGATTACTTCACCAACCTGCAGCTAATGATTTCTGACCTTCCGTGGTTTTACCACGACTGGAGCGTCAGGCAGGGAGACGGCGACCCGCAGTTTTATCACCTGTTCCACTTCGATGGGCAGGTGCGCTCGCCTGACTACTTCAAGTATGTGGAGGAGGTGTTTACGCGCTACGTCGCTGGGGCGCAGGAGGCGACGCTCTACCGCATGAAGCTGAACGCCACGCCCAAGTCGGACACGATCAAGGAAAAACAGTTCCACGTTGACGTGGAGGACCGCGAGCATCGGGTCTGCATCCTTTACATGAACACCTGCGACGGCTACACGGTGTTCGAGGAAGACGGCGAGCGCGTGGAGTCAGTGGCTAACCGTGCAGTGTTTTTCCCTGGTCACCTGCGGCACGCTGGCACCAACTGCACAGACCAAGGGCTGCGCCTAGTCCTGAACATGGATTATTTGAAATAAGGTTTGCCGTTTGACTTACAATCGGTCTATTGATTGTGCTTAGAAGGCTGTGGCTGATCGCAAGATTTCTGATCTGACGGCGCTGACCACGCCTGCGACTGGCGATTTGCTGCCGATCGTTGACGTTAGCGAAGCTGCTGCTGCTGATAAAAACAAGAGCATTACGGTTCAGGAGCTGTTTAAGGGTGTTCCTGATGGAACGGCAGCGGCTCCTGGTTTGGCGTTTGAGTCGGATGACGGGAACGGGATTTACAAGCCTGGCGCAGACCAAGTAGCCATCTCGACTGGTGGCACTGGGCGGTTGTTTGTTGATGCGAATGGGAATGTTGGTGTTGGGACTTCCAGTCCGCCCAACTATAGCGGACGTTCAACAATTGCACTTTACGGTGGTTCAACTAATACTGGCTTGCTTGATTTTGTCAATTCTTCAGGCAGTCAAGCATATTTATACGCCAATAACAACCAGTTGTATATTTATGCTGGCGATAGCGCGACCACTAGCAAGATCTTGTTGCATAGCCGTGGAAGCAGCGGAACTATTGAATTTCAAACCAATAACGGACAAGAACGCCTCCGCATCACATCGGACGGGAAGGTAGGTGTGGGGACTAGCAGTCCTAGCTATAACTTGCACGTCAAGGGATCTACAACAGGTGAAATTGCCGTTGATTCAGCTTCCGGCAATGATTCGATCGTACGTTTTCTTGAGAACGGTACAAGCGAGTGGAGCATTTATCATCCCACTGGAACGGGTGATTTACGTTTCTATGAGACGGGATCTGCCGCACGAGTTACTTTCAAGGCTGGAGGCAACGTAGGGATTGGGACTACGAGTCCTGACACCCTTTTTCATGTAAATAGTGGCGCTATTGACCTAGCTGCTCACTTTGAATCAAGTGACTCAAACGTACGGATCAAACTAAAGGATGGCGACGCGACCAATGCCGTCTTTGTGGCGGGCAAAGGTGACAATCTAGCTTTTGAAACAGCAGGAAATAACGAACGTGCCCGCATCGACAGCTCTGGTCGCTTAGGTCTGGGGACTAGTAGTCCTAGTTCGCTTCTTCATGTTTCAGGTGCCGGTGGCGCAGCAACAACGCCAGTAATTACCGCAACAACCGGAACTAATTACATCGGAACAAAACTAGAGAATACTGGCGGCTCTTTCTATTTTGCTATTGACAACTCAACTGGAAGTTCGTTCTCGACCGGCACTGCATATGCCAGGGTTTTGTGGTCAAATAACGCGTATCCGCTCTGTTTTTCGACAAACAGCATCGAACGGATGCGTATCGACTCCTCAGGCAACGTAGGGATTGGCACTACGAGTCCTGGCACATATCTTAGTATTGCTGCAACTGCAACTGACCCAACAGGGCTAGAAGGGTCCGCTGCATTCTCAATCAATAGCAG
>Ga0129345_1001003_pt1 | contig 10723 bp, 14 predicted proteins | sample CPBDNA_FD_94425 | JGI IMG/M metagenome (GOLD analysis project Ga0129345, IMG submission 94425) | Freshwater to marine salinity gradient microbial communities from Chesapeake Bay, USA - CPBay_Sum_20_0.8_DNA | ecosystem: Environmental > Aquatic > Marine > Coastal | place: USA: Chesapeake Bay...
CTTTAAGCTGGACAAAATTATGGCTATTCGGCTCGTTCGAGCTGCTAGCCAGGACGTAATGGTATTCAAAGCAGCCACACCGATTAATCATCGCCAGCATTATTCGCTGGATAAAACGCGCTCGCTGCTGTATACCTGCCAGGCTATTAAGCTAAAACAGATTAGATTTTTTAAGTACGACTGGGAGTCGCAAGATAATCCTGGCTTAATTTCTGACTTTTTGGCGCTAGTTGAAAATAAAGCCGAGTCACGAATGGGCGGCGATATTTACACAATCACGCGCAATACGCTACTTAGCGACGATTTTGCACAAGCTGTAAATCTAGGATGCGCCGCTATTTGGCACATAAATGACGCCTGGCCCAATTTCGCCGAAATAGCCGGCGTCGGGCGCTTGTCTGCGCAACAAGCGCGGCAAGCGGCGCCCGACGATTGGGATGACGGAAATATCGACAGGCAATTTTTCGGCCATCCCTAGTTACTCAGCTTCTTTTTGCGCTTTCTCAATTATTGCAGCTGCTTCCGGTGTAAAATCTACAGCCAGCTCGCCGTTTTCGTCAGCGCGCGCTACAAGCATTCCGCGGTGAAATAGCGTTACCATTTCTAGGTTTTGGCACAGCATCTGCGCCCACTCAGAAATCGCGTTTAAACTTTTCTCTGTTAGCTCAACTTTATTGTCCGCGGTCGACACGGCCGCTACAGATATCAGCATTTTGTGCAGATCGTCGGCTTGCGGCATTTCGCTTAGCCATTGCAATATCGCCGCGCCAATTTTGCGGCTTTCCTTTTCAAAATCTTCGGGGCTGCCGGCTTCTTCGCTCATGCGGTCACCGCCGACATGAGACGCGCCTCTGCGAGCGCAGCGTCGTAGGCTCCGCGTGCAGAAATTCTATTGGCCGCGGCTTCTCGCATTTTAGCCAAATAGTCAGCGTACTCCGACTCGGTATTTACTATCGCCTCCGCGCTGCTGTACGAATGCGGTTTCCCAGTCATAGGGTTGTCGCCAGCGCGCATTATTTTTTGAACAGCCGCCATCTTTACCCTTGCGCGATTATCTTCAAGAGACATTTCGGCTAGGACGGTTTTTTTGTAATTTTCGCAGGTTACTTTGATATTCTCCACTAACTTAGCCGCAGTTTCAGCAGTTACCATCTATCGTTCGCTTTCGCTTGAGGATGAGGGGGGTTCTGAGGGTCCGTTATCAGCATCAATTGCTTCGGTTTCTACATAATTCAGTAATTTAAAAACTTTTGCGATTCGTCTATTAGTTTCGTGGTCTGGCGCACCGCTAACTAGCGTAAATTTTTTAGTCGCGTTATTTACCACAAAAACGCTTAGGCTGTTCGGAACTGCCCATGTCGCGTTAGGTTTCATAGCCGATAGCATGGCTTCTTGCCAGGCCACGTCTGCGGCAGTCGGCTCCCAGTCTGTGTCGCTGATCATGTTTTTTTCTCTATATCTTTACTGTAAATCGAGCTCTTGTAAGCGGGCGTCTTTACTCGCCTGCATCTCCTGCCTAGTCGGTATCCTTTTTGGAAATTTGTGCGGGTGGCATACCTGGCAACGCGCTCTGCCGCACCCGCCGCAACGGACTGACTTTCGGTATCGTCCCGGCGTGATTTCGTGTGGCGCGACATATTCAAGCCAACAAGCGTTAATTTGACGATACATACGCTCTCTTTTTTGTATTATTTTTTTCTCTTCGTGGTATCGTTTCATGTTAGTCTGCCTCGCACAGTATTACAGTTAAGCAGCCGCATTGCTCGGCCAGCCGTACAACTTCTGGTGCGTATACCGCGACGAATTTTTTTCTGTGAATTTTGCGCGCCGCTATTAAAGCTTGCAAACCTATTTTAGCCAATCCGCGCCGGCGAAATTCCGGGTCTACAAAGCACTCAACTGTTTGCGCTATTATTCGGTTACCTTTAAATTTTTCGGGCCAGGGCCGCGTGCCTACCCAGCCTGCTAGTACGTCATCTACCCAGATTGTTGCTATGTCCATTTTTGGGTGCGGGCCCGGGACGACGTCTATGTATCTTTTACGCAGCTCTTTTCTGATTGAGCTGGCGCTTAACGAGTCTGCCCACGACAAACGCGTAGAAATTCCGACCACCTCGATGGGCGATAGCGCATTAATGTCTTTAATCTGAACTACTAGTCGCATTTGCGTTGCTGTAAATACGTAAAAATAGCGCCGGCCGGTTTGCGCAAATAAAACACCGGCCGACGCTATTAGTTTATCAGATGCCCAAGTAATTTACGTGGTCTGCTCCTCGCGCGGGGCGCTGCGCCCTATATAGTGCCACTTAATGCGGCCAGGGGGCTCCCTGAACTTAACTGGCATTTTGTCGCCTTGCTTGCCGTACAGAAGCGGCAGTTCAATGCTGCACGGGTCGCTGTCTGTTACGCGTATTAATTTATCCGCATCCGTGTTTGCCACAGCCTCTTCCGCCATCTCTAACAGAGCCAAAATTTCCGCGTGGGTATCTTCGCTAACAGGGGCGTCGCAGCTATCGCCGGCTATCTCGTGAGCCGATTGCAACCCATAGCGAATCGAATTAGTGAACGTAGTTAACCGCCGCAACCCGCGAGTCAAATTTCTTGTTGACAGGACGAGATCGGCGTTTTCCGCGGCCAAATCGAGCAGGTGCTCTATGGCTTCGCGAATCGCCGGGCATAGGCGACTAATTAATGTCGCGCTTACGTAGTCGGCACTAATTTCTTTTTGCGCCGGCGCGGGTGCGTGCGACGCCGCCTCAATTTCGTAGGTATCGCTTTTATTCGGCGTCTGGCCCCGCGCTCGTTGCGTCAGTATTATCTCGGCGAGAATGATGTTCGCCTGATCAGTTGTGTAGCCGCTCGCACGCAGCGCATCCTGTACGGCGCTGATATTACGCGCCATATGCGCCACCTCGGCGTAGTTTACGTCTACTGCAATTTTCTCCGGCGCGCGCGGGCTTTTTCGCCCAGCAAAATTTTTCCTGCGGCGGCGCTTATCGTACGCGACGCCATACTCCTGCTCTTCGCGGCAGAACTCGGCCAACAGCGCCGTTAAAATTTTAGCCTCCGGCAGTGTTTTAAATTCTTGCGCGGCAGCAGAGAGCGTAAAACTTACGCGACCTTGCCTGTCGATGTGTTCGACAATAAACCCGCTTTTTAGCAACCCGTGCATCTTGCGGGAGATTCTTTGGCCCAAATATTTTGTATCGGCCGATAGGTTTGCGCCTGTCGCGTCGATTTTTTCGTCCTGCAGCATGCGCTCGCGGCGATCGAGCAACCGGTCTAATATATAAGATCGCGTAATCGGGTCATTATTTGTGCTGCAATTGTCCCAAATAAACGTAATAAAAGAGGCGTAGCACGTAATATCGTACAGCGCTGCTCGCCATTCTGTACGATGCTCTGTCAGATTCGCAGGCATAAAGCCCTCCGTGCGAGTAAGATTAGAGAACATTCAAGACCAGAGAACAATATTATTTTTACAGCCCTCGCCAATTTTTGACAAGGCGAAAAATTATTGAAAAGAGGAAAAGCCGGCGGCCGGACTCGAACCGGCGACCTGTTGATTACAAATCAACAACTCTACCAACTGAGCTACACCGGCAGCTACCTTAGTCGATGTCTTCGTCGTAGTCTACTTTGTAGTAGGGCTCGTCTTCGTCATCGTCATCGTCGTCATCGTCGTCTGTTGTGAACGACCACGGCTCGTCTTCGTCATCATCTTCGTAGTATTCGTTTTCGTCGTCTTCGTCTACGTACCAGTTAACGTTAGGCGCGCCTCTGTCATCATCGCCGCCGAAGTCAGAGTCGTCATCGTCGTCAACGTAGTCATCGTCGACTACAAATTGCCAGTCCTCCTCGACAAAATCGTCGTCAAAGTCGTCGTCACGTGTATTTACGACATCTGCAATCTTGTCGCTGTACGTCCAGTGAACCGGCATAATAAACTCCTCGCGACTGATGTCAACCGGCGTTTTTTTCTTTGTAGTCAGACCAAAATTCATCGCACCAATTTTTACTAAGCAAAAACCAACGGACTCCGTTTACTGTTTCTTGTCCGCAAAAAACACCGTCATTCGAAAAACAGTTTATCAAAGCCTGCCAGTCGGGTGAAATACCTGTTTTAATTAAATACTCGTTTACGGACATCCTGTTTATCCACCAGTGGTCGCCTGACCGCATTATGTAATTTTGTTTTTGGCGAGATAGTCTATGTCGCGGCAAAACGTCTAAATGTCCTTCAGAAATAGCCTTGTTTAATTCGCGCATAAACAGCACATGTGCGTTGTCTGGGCTGTAGAAGTATTCCGCGGCTGCGTCTATGTTAAATGTACAACCGTAAGATTCGTTTAACCATTTATGCGCATCTTGCAAAATACTTTGAATTAATTCGTATCCGGCGCCAGCCAACCCCACCCGCGAGCGCAGTATTCTTTGTACATATATAGGAACAATGTGCTTTAAAATATCGTAGTTTGCAGATTTCACTGCCGGCATCTCAGCCACGACGCCGACCCACCGATAAGACAACGCTGTTAAAATGTTTGCCGGCGACATTTCTATAAAAACTGGTTGATTTAACCATTTTAGTGTTATGTATTTTAAACGCGACTCAAGTTTGCTTGTGGATAAAATCATCAAACTATTATCGTTTGCTTTGTTAATAACGTGATAATTGTCTGCAGGGTACACTCCGCAGCACAACGCGCGCCCTATTGCTAGCGTAGTTTCATACGCGGCCTTAGAGACTGCGACGCCTACTTGCGGCACGCCCATTACCGGCGCCAGAAAGTTAGCGGCTACCGCAGCGAAAATAGCCCACACAAATGCGTTCTCATAAGATGGCGTCAAAAAATCTGTTATTTCTAATGGCGCGGATGTGGCAGGTTCCGGAAAATCGAACGTTTTGCCTGCCTGTAGTTGCGGGCATTTTGGCGGTATGATCTCGCCGCTTTGGCCGATGGAATAGCTAGAAAATCTGAATTCTTTGGTTTGTTCGTCCCAGCCCAGTTTGTCTGAGATGTTTAAAATCTCTGGTGTGTGCAACATTAGCGCTATGTTCAGCGCTTTCTTGTTCCAGCGCGGTGTAGAAATAACTAGTACGTTTTTTGCCGCTAAAAGCTGTTCGGCGTATAGCAGCAACCCGGCCTTCTCTATTACGGCAGCCGACGAAAAAAATTCTACAACTACATTTTTTTGTTTAACGTATCCTTCGTAGTATTTTTCGCCGCTGGGTGTGTACACTATGCGCGTTATCCTGGGCGCGCAGGTTGTAATGCAGCTACCGGCCGGCGTGTACCACCCGTCGTCGCGCTCTATTACTTCTCCGGCATGATTCCCGCCGCCGCTTTCCGTCATTGCGTAGTGCGGCCTGATTCGACTTAGGATTTCAATTATCGATATTTCATCTAAGTCTGTTTTAGCCCGCAGGAAATCTTGCAACTTATTTCTTGCAATATTTAATTTTGAAGCAAAACTAACAGCTGCTGTTGGTTCGTTATTTTTTAACTCGTCTAATAACGCCGCCTGCCAAGTTTTTGCAGATCTGTATACAGCTTTTAAACGCCGCATAGTTTTTAGCGGCGACGCTTTTGTTAGCGCACCTTCTGGTGGCGGCACGCAAACGTAGCCTCTACCATTAGCTGCTTGCGATATAATTTCTGATGTAACGCTCGCCCCGCTGAAAAGTTTTTTGGTGTGTTTAAAATTATGCAGACTTGTTCCGTGGCTGACAGCTTCTGGGCCGGCGTATGTTGCGCATATTGGTAATAGCGGCGCGTCGTGGCGCATTTGTACGGTCTGGGCCTGTAGCACCCACGCCGGATCATTTACCAAAAATAACGAATCTTTAAGTACATCGTGCGGCGGTAGCAGCGCGTTGTTAATCATAAAATAACCAGCGTCAGCGCGTCCCGGCACGCTGCTAGTAAGCGCAAAAAAGAATTGCGCAGTTTCCATGCGCCGAGTGGTCTGTATAAACAAAAAACCGGAAAAATGGCCCGGCAAATCGTAATACGGAAATACGGTTGCGAGCCTAGTTTGGTGAAACGCTTTCGGAACCGCTCGATGAATGGCGGCCGCAAAATCCGAAAATTGCACGCCATTGACTACGCCGATTAGGCCGTCGCACGGTATTTCTTTAGATATGCCTAATTCTCGGTGTCTGTGAAAAACGGCGTCGTCAGCGTGTGTCCACAGCTGTCCAGACGCCGTTTGCCAGAATTTTTCAGCGGTTTTTTGCTTTTCGTGCAGTTTTACGATGTCTACTATATCTTCGTCGCCCCCGCCATTTGTCAGGCCGCTATCTATTAGGCGTTTAATTGCAGAATGCGGGTCAATATTCCATATTTGGGCGGCTAATGTTATGATAGTTCCATGGCCGGAGCATGCTGTACAATTAAACCAGATGTCTTCCCGTGCCGTGTAATCAAAAGCATATAGCGTATTTTCGCCGCAAAATGGACATTTTAAAACCGCCGGAAAAGCGGTTCCGTCAAAAGACAAGCCAATAAACCGTATTACATTGGCATGATTGTGGCGTCGGACTATGGAGCCAGTTAGCATGACTATTTTAGACCAAACGCAAGATATTAGCGGTCGCGAGACACATCGTCTTTTGTCGCTGTACCCCGCGCCTGATTTCGTCAAAAATGCTGATCATGTGCGCGTCGCCGGCGATCGCGAAAAATTGGCGCGGCATCTGTACGCCGACCCATTTAATAAAATTTACCCTTGTCACACGTCTGCTGCAACCTGGATGTCCGCGCTTTGGTTTGCGGAAAAGCGCGCAAATTTTGACGATAAACAGGCCGCGGCGATTGAAGACAAAATTATCACCTCGTCTAAATATTTCGGCATTCACGGCCTTGTACGTGATTTGATGGAAAAAGTATCCGCAGACGCGGACAATAATCTGAATAAATTGTCTGACGATTATTTTGCCATCGTGTGGAAAGACGATACTGGCGCTGTGTCTAGGCACTGGCCGCTGCGCAACGCGACTGAGGTTAAGTTCGCTTCGGCGCATTTTAAGAAATACCGCGACGAATTTGTGTTTGCTGATCGCCATAAGATCGCCAATAGGATTTTAGATAAAGCGCTAGAGTATGGCGCGGACACTAGCCCGGCCGAAGGCACGCTCGAAACTACAGCAGGTAGAGGTCTTTGCGCTACAAAAATTGCTGCCGATCTTTTGCGAGACCGCGCGAGGTTAACAAAACGATCCCACGCAGAACTCAGCGCCGAACTAGACCGGCTGGCGACTCTAGTAGAAACAAATCCGGCCGAGACGCAAAATGAAGAATGTCGTTTAAAAATAGCGGCCGTCATAGATCAGTTCGATCGCGAAACTAAGCTGTGCCGAATGTACGACGAAAAGGGCCTCCCGCGTCCTGAAGAAGTGCTGTTCGCGATTACTGAAAAAGTAGCCCGAGAATTTGTCGACAGCAACGTCGAGACCACAACAGGCAACGTGTACGCGCTAGCCGACCTAGAAAAACTAGCTGTGGAAGATTTACGCAACTGGCTGGGTGACGAATTCGTAGACGCCGTGTCAGCTGGCGGTGTTTTTACAGATCGTGACAAACTCGCAGCTATTGTCCCGACGCTAGATCGAGGAATGGCGGCTATGCTTGACCGCCTTATGCTTGAAAAGCAGGCCTCGCCAGTAGCCACGACGCCTGCTAGCGGTAATCTAATGTCTGAGCAGCGCCTTTACGACTTAGCAGCCGAGTAGTTTATTTTGTTGTCGCAGCCAGGGCGTCAGCTACAGCGTTAGCGTTGCCGTTAAGCAGCGGTAATGCGCGCAGCTGCTCTATAAGCATTATCGCTTTTTCGCGGATAATGTTGTTTATCTCATCTGTCTTAGCCGCTTCAACTTCGTAAATAGCACTAAACATTTCGGGGTCGTCTGAGAACTGGTTGGCTGCGTCAGATACATTGGCGCGGCGGATTGCGATTTTTAATATATCTGGGGCGTTTATTACGCCCTCGTTATCTAACACCGCGCCGACGTAAGCTCTAATTTCTTCTGAAAAAGGTTCTAGTTCGGCGTCTTCTGGCGGGGCGATTAGCAGCCCCTCAGTCATGCCCCACGCTATCTCTACGCTGTCTGCCGGGTCAAACGTGTCTGGGCGATAGGTGTCGCCGCTAAGCGTGTTGCATATGATGATAAAATCAGGGAGGCTGCGGTAAAAAGAATCAGTTGTCAAAATATTTATCGCAGCCATCAGCTTGTCGAATACAGACTGCGGCAGCTCGACCTCAAACTCGTCTTCTACCTCAAGCGCGATAGTGCCCGGGTCCCAGGACAGCGCTTCAGTGCCAAACCTGTCAAGAAACAATGTCAGCAGAACTATCCCGAACGTCTGCGGGCTGGTCCATATTTCTTTGAGTATCTTTGTTTGTGTCGGCATTTAGCCTGCTCCTTTGCAGAATTTTTTGCTGCCCGCGCCTATACAACTCTAATAAATTATACGCTATCGTCTCTAGCGGCGGCACTTTTAATTCGTCATTAATTAAATCGCCGGTCCCGAGATCCAAAAAACCCGCAAGACCGGTAGCTACGCAATAATTGCCGTCTACTAGGCACAGCTGCGCGGCAAACCCGCTTGCCGCTTTTTCCTGGGCGTGGCGCGTTTCCGATATTATTAAATTACGCTGCTCAGCTGTTAAACGCAGTTTTTCGAGCAGCTCGGCGGTTAGCAGCGCGGCTACTAAATCGGCGGGCACAGCCTCGTCAGCCGCTGGTTCTTTTGCGCTTAAAATATTTAACAGTCCGCGAATTTGTAGCTTGCTAAGCCCTATGTTCTTGGTTAACATATCCCAAGTGACGTTTTCTTTTTCTGTTTCTGCGGAGGTGCTTATGGTTTCTGTCATCGATGATTTAACCCGGATCGCGAATGGTCGTGCGGATTTTGTAGTTGAAGGATCGGACATCGAGGCCATTATGTCGGCTGCGACGTCTAATCTAGTTATCAAAGAAGCCGCTGACAAGGGTCTAAATCGCCCTGGCGTTTCTAACGCCAGCGGGCCTTACCCGGTCGACAGCGACGGTAAAACAGATAACGAGTTGCTAACCGGACAGCGCGGCCCTGTCGCCGCCTACCGGCGTGATTTCGTAGTGCTAGCCGGTCTGTAATCACTCAGCGCCGAATTTTTTGATGTGGGCCAGCCGCGCAGCATAGAACTGCGCGAGCGTCGGCCCTATTGCCGCCACATTTTTTTTGATATCGGGCAAAATTTCTTGCTCAAACACGCGCATAATTGTGGCTTGTAATTCCGCCATAGCTGCTTTACTGTAACGCGCTTTTGTAGCGTTAGCAGCGGCCTGGCGCACAGCAGCCGACGAGTCGAGCATTATCTGTAAGTACTTTGGGCATATAAACTGCGCGTCGTGCCCGTACCGCGCCATTGTTTTCGGGGTTTCTTGCGGCGCTCTAAATATACTCTCACCAGCATCGGGATCGCGCTTGTCGAGCGATTTGGGGTCTGGTTTGCGCAGGCTTTTTAGTTCCCAGTTGTACGCCGCTGCGTCTTCGTTTGGCGGCGGCATTCTATACGCTGCTCTTTCTTCCGGCGTTGTTTTTAGTTTTTTACGCATTACGGCTAATAGCTAAGGGAAAAGGTAAGAATAGCAATGCGGCGCGGCTGAGGTCTGTACCTTATATTTAGCAAACAAAAAAAGTTGTTCGTAAATATTCTGGTACAGACCTCAGCCACGCAGCTGCACGTAGATATTCAATAGTAATAATCTACGCAGCTAATATGCCACGATTTTGGCAATAATTTAGCGCTTAAAACACCGTGGTTGTGACTTGCCCGGTGTGCGAAATTGAGACTATTTTAAGCTGGTCTGCGTTTAGCAGTTTTTTTAACTCTGCCCTGTGTTCGGGACTTAGTGTAGCCAGGCAACTTTTAATCTCGCGTAGCGTTTGTTTTTGTTTTGTAGCCCTTGCTTTTGCGCAAGAGCCGCACGACGTAGCCCCTGGCAGTAGCGCGTTTTTCTTATTTGCCAAGCACGGTATTCCGGCAAATGCGTCATCGGAAACCATTCGCGCTATAGTCGCGTCTTCTATCACTACTGTATTAGCCATTGTCGCTGCTCTCACTTGAACTAGATTGCGCTGTAATCGCGCTCGACGAACTCGACTCGGCCGGCTCTCCGGGGTCTCCGCCGAACCATATTTCTCCTGCGGGGACTATACGGTCCATAATTTCTAGTGTTTCGCGCAAGCTATGCACATCCGCGGCGACATCCCTAATAAAAGTGTACACCTCGGTGCGCGACCGTAAAACAACGTCTACATAATTTAATCTAAACCATTCCGGCCTGAACGTTGGAATTGGTTCATCCTCGGGATATTCTTCCAGATCTGTCGGCGAGCATACGTGATCAAATGCGCCGGCACGCTCGCTTTCGCCCGGCTTGAGTGGCAGCATTAGGTACGCAAAAATTTTATCAGGCATTAAATTTGCGTTGGTCGCTTCAATACGGACTCTGATCCCGTCTGTAGAGTGGTAATTGTAGCGGCTAACGTACCAAGTTAATTTAATACGCCTGCCAGAGGCGCTAACCGCGGCGGCAGGCAGTGGCGGCGAGGCGAAGTCTTCTTTAAGCTTTTGGTCAAGCGCTATAAAGTCTTCGTCTGTTATTTTGTCGCAATTACTCATTTGTATTTGTTTCTGTGTCGTCTACTACTTCTTTTTCGCTGACCCGCGCGTC
>Ga0129345_1001012_pt1 | contig 10682 bp, 15 predicted proteins | sample CPBDNA_FD_94425 | JGI IMG/M metagenome (GOLD analysis project Ga0129345, IMG submission 94425) | Freshwater to marine salinity gradient microbial communities from Chesapeake Bay, USA - CPBay_Sum_20_0.8_DNA | ecosystem: Environmental > Aquatic > Marine > Coastal | place: USA: Chesapeake Bay...
ATAGAAGGATCTTGCTTGTAATCTCTTTTCTTTAGGTATATTATCCGGAATGTTAATCAATACCTTTTTATTCTCAGTTAAAAGTTTGTTGACTTGAAGAGGCGGTTCAAAAGGGACTCTTGCTGCTTTTTTTGATGACTCCATTTCCATTAACTTATCCGTTAAAATTCTCATTAGGTTGACGTATATAGATTTAGCTTTTGCACATTGAACATTTCTAATGAAGTCTTCAGGGTAAAACCAAAGTACTTCTGACATGGCTTCATACTTATTAAAAGGTATTGTACCTGTATTTTCTAAACCCGTCACATCAAATGCGAAGTTATAAACTAATTGATTCATTTGAGAAGATAAAAAATCTATCCCTGTAAAATAACATCTTTCTGAATCTTTAATTTCAAAACCGGACTCTTCTTTACATTCCGTCATAGCCAAGTTCTTCATGAAATTCAATTTTTCATCTTCCGACAAGTTTAAATAATCTTCTCTAGAAATCTTATCTTGAGATCCTCCAAAAGCTGTTGGAATGAAAATATCTTTATCAAATCTTTCGACTAAAGAGGGTTTAAACTCTTTAATAACTCCTAATTTGATAAGACCATCTGCTTGTCTTTCAAAGATTAAGAATGCGATTGAGTCTACGCCTAATCTCTCGAAGTAAGTGAAGGGTCTTCCGGGAACTTTTCTAACTAATAGTCTAGAATTCTCAAATAATATATCTTTATTTTCCATAGCCAAAAGAAGGCTATACAAAAAGGTTATCAAACGGCTTTGATAATTTCCTGAATATCTTTAATCAAATGTCTTTTATAAGATTCTAGAGTAGAAATTAACATATCTAAATCGAGGTTAGAAGAGGGGTCAATTTCTAAGGATGTTTTCTTCTCCGGTTCTTTCGGTAACTCAAACGGTTTAATCTCAGGTAACTCACCTCTATTATAAAATGAAAAGAATTCTTCGGGGAAGCTTTCTAAATCTTTTAAATAATTTCTAGATATCCTAATTCCTGCTAATAATTTTAAGACCTTATCTTTATTTTGGAATTCTTTACCTTGATCAATCTCCCGTTTCCAACGTCGAACGGTCCCGTAACTTAAACCTTTATCTGTACAGATTTTAGGAAGAGTTTCATCTTGATACTCAATGAAAGAATTCAAGACTTCTCTAGAAATGAACCTTATTCCGTTATCTGTTAAATACGCAGGGTAAATATAGATACAAGGAGTTGATGACTTATCGCCTAAACAATAAGAAGTGAAATTTTTTAAATCTCGTTCTATATCAGAAGTCTTGTCTTCAATGATAGAAGCATAACTTTCACTAGAATAATTCCTACCTAAATTAGCTATAAAGCTTTTTAAGTCCGAAGGTGATTCTTTCACAACTTTTTGGTGTCTGGGTGCTCTATCTACTAATTCTTCTGAAGGTATGTGTCTAACGTCTGACATTTGAAACCTCTTTCAATCCGTCCCGTACCTTCTCTAACTTCTTAATAGATTTTAAGAGGTAGTTCACCTTTTCAATTTTACTCATCTTCATCCTCCAAACTTAGATCAATACCTTTCTTTTCCATATAAAGTCTTAGGGTTGATATGGAAAGAGCAGAAGCTTTGATCATAGAATTCACATACTCTTGGTCATCATTAGAATTTAAAGCTTTAGAAATATCTCCTAGAGACTCGACTAAATGGCTAAGGGAAGTTAGAGGTGGTAACTCTTCAACATCATCTAATTGCGCTTCCACCTCATATTTAACTATATCCAAAAGTTTTTTGAGCTTTGTATCTCTCATTAGATCTTTCTAGCTGATTTTCTATCTTTCTCTAACCAAACAGGTATTCTACAGTATCTAGGGCCTTCCGGACAGGTAGGCTTCACTTTATTTTTAAAGTTATGTACACAAGGAGGACTGAATAACTTGTCTATATCCTCTTTTTCTAAAGCAGAAGAGGAGTCCCACGATTTATGAAGACCCTCTACCAAATCTTCTACAAACAGGTAAATCTCTCTTTGAGCGTTGAAACACAATCTTTTCTTTGCAAAATTTATCAAAGGATAAATAGGAAACTCGTAATCAAAAGTAACCATATTACCCATCGGTTTAAAATAGAACTTAAAAGGATTATTTTTATTATCCTGAATAACGTCTCTAATATAATCTAACCATTGAGAATAAGCAGAAGACTGTTGAAGAAATTCATCGGTATAAAACTCATCATTCATAAAGTAATAGGTATTTTTAATAGGTCTGTGTCTTATGGTTTGAACTAAACACGAAATACTCATCTTAATCCTTCCCGAAACTGACCTTTGATTTAATAATCTTCCTAATTTACTTAAGGAACCTATTGATGATATATGAGAAACCTTGTCTAGAAGGTTTTTAATATTTTTGGATTTATCAAAAAGGTTAGTGTTGAAAATATTTCTTTCCGGAATTTCTTCCTCACCAAAAAAGAAATCCTCTTCAGAGGTAGATCTTACCGACTCAAAATAAGGTTTGATAGAGGGTGAGTGATCCAATACCTTTTCAAAAACCTGATCAATGAAATCTTTATGACAAGGTATTTCATTGGGATTTGTTTTCACATGTTGTAGAATAACTTCAGCATTAATAGTATGCCAAGAGTTTGATTTCGCTGATAAAGGTAAAACCATTCTAGCTAACTCATAAGACATCTTATCTAAATAAGATTCAGATTTCGACCTAAATCTCTCCTTCACAGGATCATGTAGAATATCTAACAACTCAGAATACACTTTATCGTAAAACTCTAAAGATACCTTATTATGTTTTTCAAGGTTTGAATCTCCTAAATCAAAGAAAGACTTAGAACTAGACTTAACATAACGATAAGATCTTTCATCTGCTACATAATAAGGTTGAGAGTATAAGAATAAGGTGTGTAGTTTTGTTGTACGTAAAAGCAGATTTAAATAATGGTGGCCTAAAGTAGAATGATGCTCTGATTCCGTAATTGATTTATTGAGTTTAGGCTTAGCCTCTTCTTTGTATTTCAAATTAGGGCTATAGCAAGTCAGAGCAGCATTTGTCTGCTTCTTCTCAATTTCGGAAAAATGTTCGTAGTCACCCACTAATTTCATTAAACACCGTCTTATTAATTAAATCTTTAACCTGATTATGAATCTCATCTACAGACTGTAGACCATTAATTATAGTATGTTTCTCATGAGATTCAAAGTGTTTTAAAAAACTACTTCTAACTCTACAAAAGAAATCCCTGTCTAAATGGTCCCACTTATCATTAACTTTACGTTCCTGAACTCTTCTTTTACTCTCTTCAACTGTTACATCTAAATAAATAGAATGGTCAATAATCATACCTGAAGACGCTTTGTAGCACTCTAAAAGAACATTATTGTAATCTTGATTTCGGCCCTTACCTTGATAAGCTATAGTGGATTGTTCAAAACGATCACAAATAACTGTAACTCCTTCTGAAATAGCAGGTTTCACAACCTTCTCTAAATGTTCGTACCTAGAAGCTAAAATTAAATGTAATTCTGTGGTAGGTAACATCCCATCTAATTCAGGATCTATTAGAATCTGATAGATAGCATTACTTATAGGAGTGCTGCCTTTAGGCTCTCTTGTAGTAATACAAGGAATACCTTCCGACTCTAAGTAATCTTTAAGAAGACTTACCTGCGTGGTTTTACCACAACACTCCAAACCTTCAAAAACTATAAACTTACCCTTGTTTTTCAACTTTCTCCAACTCATCTAAAGCGTAATTACCTTTATAACCGCCAGCTATCTGAACTTCAAAAGGAGATTTAGACTTAGAATTAATATAAGTGACCTTACCACCTTCTCCGTCAGCAGTCTTGACTATATCTCCAATCGAAATACCTTCATAGGAGTCTTCAGATTGAAATTCCTCTCCCATAACAGGATGAAGCATTTGATCAACCTTCTCAGAGTTTAATTTATTAAGATTTTCTGGAGTTAAATTAGTTTTATCTGACATAATAACCTACTTTGTTAATTTATAGTTTATACCTTTAGTTTTACAATCTTGCAAGTATTTTTGTACTTGAGCTCTTTGAGAATCTTTTATCTGTTGTTGTTTTTTTGTTAATTTTTTAGGACCTTTGTATTTCTTCTTATGGTCACAAAAGTCAAACAAAACACATTCCCAACAACGCTTAGATAATCTTCTTTCTTCGCAGACCGCACCTTTCACTGCTTCTAAAACTCTACCTCGATCTTCTTTTTTCTGCTTACCTGTTCGGTATGAAAATATATTAATTTCCTCACACCTCAGCCTATGGTATAAAAAATAAGCTATACAGAAGGCATCTTTTGAATCATCAGTCTTAAACTCTAATTCGTTAGAGATAGAAAACCCACTTGCTTCAAAAGAAGATTCCCAATACCTTTTATGGGATTCGGCTTTATTTAGTTTTCCTGTGCCTGAAGGGAAGAATAACATCTTATGAGAACTAGGAGATATAACATATCTCGTATAACCCTTTTCGTCTAAAAAACTTATTAAAGAATAGAAGAGGTGAGAAAGGACATAATCTGTGTCTCTACTCTTCATCAACTTAGCAGAAGATCCTGAAGTTAACCTCTCTAAACAAACTAAAGTGTTCTCAGGAGAGTATTTATCTAAAATATCTGTAATCCCTTCTAGTAACTCTTTAACTCTATTAGAAGTTTGATTATAGTTGTCTAGACCAGTATCATAAAATGGTTTGGGAGCTTTAGTTTTAAGGTGTTCTACAACTTCTACAGTTTCAGTTTCTGTATTTAGTACGACCAGTCCTGTGCAAGATAGAGATTGGTCGATACCGACAATAAATCTCATTAAATCTCCGCATCAAAAATCTTCAACTCAAAAGTATTCTTATGATAATTGGGTTTCTTCTTAAAAATATTAAGTTGCTTCTTCCTAATAATTGACGAAACTTTAGATATGATCTTAGCCCTAGTCTCCGGATTAGGACGCTTCCAAAACTTACCTATCATTACCTTATAACCCTTATTCTTAAATTGAGGGCAATATTTAATAATGTATTTGGTCTCGGACTTTAAGTGTTCTTCCACATCTTCTTCTTCAAAATCTTCAGTAGACATATAACTATGAACTCTTGAATCTCCTGTATAAGAAGAGAGAGTAGATAAGAACTCTAAAAGAGGTCCTGAATACGAAAAGATCATAATCTGACCGTCTTTAAATTTGACTACTACAGTATTAGGAGAGTTCATCTTTAGATTCTGTTTTTACTTCCTCTTTAGGAGGATTTTTTGGTTGAGGTTTCTTCTTCGCTTTTTTCTTCTTACCTTTATTCACACTTTTTAAGAAAACTTCAGGTTCAACAATTTCACCATTAGGGTAAATAACACCTGTAGCTATACCTTTTAAACACATATCTTCTGCATCGATCCAAAGATCCTTACCAGAAATAACTTCCTCAATCTCTTTCTTAGAAAAAAACGGTTTTAACATTAAATTAAGATTGTTATCATTCCATTTCTTTTCGTGAATAACTCGATCACTGACTTCAGAGATTTTACCAACCACTCCAAAACTGGTAGAGTGGATCATTAAAGTTGAGTGTGGGTACACTAGACGAGCATCGCCTTTGAGGAAAATAAGACCTGCCATTGATGCTGCAATTTGCTCAATCAAAGTGATTGTTCTCTCGTAGAAGTTATCACTCATAACATTCAACAAAGACATACCATAATGAACGAACCCTCCGTTAGAATTGATTCTAACTTCTAAGGTATCGCTTTCTGTTGAATTTTGAAGCTCATTTAAGATAGATTGCATCTCAATAGAACCTTCATCAATATCATCGATGAATAATTTAAACATGGTCTGTTTATACATCATATCTTGTTTATATAAAGTATGAGTCCCTGCTCTCAAGGCAGGGGACCATTGGTCTGCGGTATACGCAGTATCTGTTGTTGCTTTTAATTTAGATGAAGGGCTTCCTAAGAAGCCTAGCTTTTTAGCTAAACTCATATAACTACCAACCTTTGGTAAGAGGGCAAATTTGTATTAATTCACAAAGAAGACAATATTAAAGATTTATTGATCTTTTTTATCTAAACTTTTAATATATCCGGGATTTAACTTTTTGGTAGCTTCCTTATCCTTCTCTTCATCGACAACCTTTTCAATATACTTCCAGTTAGGGATAACGTAATTAAAGGCGTGATAAACTTTATAAATACCTTCGAAATAAGAGAAACAAAAGATAACTATAGAAGCTAAAATAGAAAAAACAACTTTTGCTCTATTAACAAATATATAGGCGAACATCCAATCAATACTACCAACTGGATAAGTCCCGTCTGTCAAATCTTCTTGAACTTGCTTTGTCAATTCTCTAACATCCAACTTGATAGTATTCTTAAATAGATTCTCTTTAGGAAGGTTTTCAGGATTATACACCCTTCCTAAATCCTCCCTGACCATCAAAATAGCTTGTTGGCAATCGTCTAACTGACGATATTGCTTAAACAAAGCTATTTTATGGAAGAGATAAAATTGCATTGTTGATTTGATAGTATGTAACTCATTTAAAAACTTAAGTTTTGAAGGCTCATCTTCAAAATCTACATCTCCAATATTAATAAATTTTATTAGATTAGTTGAATCAATAATGTTCTGAATATGTGGTGGGGGTATATAAGGATCTTCACGGTCAGAACAAAGGAAAGCAACCGCTTTAGGAAAAGATGTAACTACTGTGGATTGTATTGAAGTTAACAAATTCTCTTGGATAAAATCTATCGAAGATTTAGAATCATCGACATAACAAGTGATGAATGCATTTTCTTCTGACATTTGTGTAGTTAAATTAACTACAAAATCTTCCAAGGTTTTGCAAATTAACAACTCTTCTGTAGGGTGAGAGTACTCTTGGATCAATTTTTGTAATTTAAGGTTCTGTGGCAATAAGACTATAGACACAGATTTTATAATTCCAACATCCATAACCCCTCCTAAATAGAATCAACTATATTCGCCATACATCTTAAGGTTAGGGGTTTTTGTATAATATCTGACACATCACAAACGGAGGAATAAGAAGGATTCGACTTTAATGTCTGAATTGCTAATTTTGGGTTGGCTGTTAATATTTTTATAGAAGCGTTTTTAGCTATCTCTTTACAAACTCTAGCAATATCAAAACCATTTATATGTCCTTCTTTTAAGTTAAGTTGATTATGAATACTAGGACCTCCTTTAGACCCAGAATCTGAATCTAATGTGAAGTCTATAAGTATTAAAGAAGATTGAGGAAGTTCAGGATGATCTACTAACTCTGACCAAGAAGGTGTCAATAACGTGAAATCTACTGACCTAAGGTTGAAATGAGGGACCATTTCCTTATAACCTTTAAGAAAAGACTTCACATCATCTAATATGAATATTTTTCTAATTATTGAGTGCACAAAACCTTCCTAATATAGTACGTAAATAGAAATACTATTAAAGGAAAGGTCACAGATTTAATAAATAAGATAAATTATTAGAAATTTTTAAGGATTTGTACGGTTTATAAATAAAATCGAATGTATTTAAAATATTTAAAACTATCTCCAACCTATCCGTTTTATTAATTTTTATTGGATAATTAGAAATGTTATTAACTTTAGTGATAAAGTTGCCTTGAATACAAGATTGTTGAAATAAAATCTCTGGTTCTAATTTTTTAGGAATATCTAAAGAAAAGATATGGTTTTTAGGAAAGGGTTTATCAAACCATCTTAAAATATTATAATGAAGTTCTTGTAAAGATTCTACTTCCATTTAGAATTGAATATTTCCTCAGAAAATAAAGAGAAATAAAAATTAGTGTGGTCACAACTTCTTCTCTTAAAAAAATCTCGGTAAAAATTTCTAAACTTGGCCTTTAAATAAGAAAATTCATCATAACTAAAGTTAGAGAAAACCCTTAATTCTTGAGAAGATACCCAACGATAAACTTTAATTGGATTCTTGGTGAATACCGTTTGGATATTGTGAAATAAGTAGTTTAATCTTTTATCATCATCTAAAATAGAAGAATCATCTAACTTCTGTATCCAGTTCAAAAAGTACTCTTCGTAATCATATGATTGTATTTCTAGTGCCATAGTTTCATTATACAACATATGGAAGAAAAATTAAACCTTATTTAGATATTTTAATTCGTCTAAATCGACTCTCTCTTTTTCTGGGACAGACACTTGCACTGTATTTAACTTATTTAGAAGGTCTTTAACGTCTGTCATAACTCTTTGGTAAGACGTTTTATATCCCGGAGAGTCTAAAGCTTTTTTTTCCTTTAAAGCGGAGTAAATTGGAGAAGAAGGGTCCTCTTCTATATTAATCTCTTCCAAATCATTATAAAGGTTAGCCACTAAAGGTCTTACTGTATTTACAATGAAAGTTTTTAATTTCATAATATTTCTATTGTTAACTTTATATAAGTTAGAATTAACTCCTTTAAGAATGTCATTTAAAAATTCTTTGAGAGCAGGATCTTCAGGTTCTAAAATTTTAAATCCCCCCGCTTCATATACTTTAACAAAGTTAGCAATGTCTTTATTCATACTTTCAGCTAAGTCCGAAAATTTTTTACCTTCAGAAATCAGTTTTAGAGTTGTTAAAGGGGAGTTCAAACTCTCTGAGAAAAGAAACTTGCTTATCTTATCAATTGTGGATTCTCGATTACTCTTAAAATCTGAGTAACCCCCATCAAGTCTTCCCTCTTTCTTGTAGAAATCTACTAACTTTTCACCCAACATACCAATACGTTCAAAACTTTGTTTTAACTTTCTTAGAAAGGACGAAACTTCGTTTAAATCCCTAACAATCGTTCTGTGATCTGCTGTAATCTCATCAAAAGACTCTTTCAGATCCCTCAAGACTTCCTTGAAGTATTTATTCCTGCTATTAGAGTCAACTTCCGCCACTCTTCTGATTTTAGAAGCGTTATAAGAAAATTTTAGATAAGAGGAATATAATTTACTGACATTAAAGGTAATCATGATCAAAAATAATTAGAAATTAAACCAATACAAAGAATCGATTATAGTGGAAATATAACCTTTTTCTTTCTCTACTTTGATCAGAGATTTCTCTAAAGATTTATACTTGCCTATATTGTAAAAACCGGAACCATCTTCTAGAGAAGAAAATAAAGGGGACTTTTTTCCTTGAGACTCACAAAACAAAGTACCTCCTTTACCTTCTATATAGATAAAGGAAATTGTTATTTTATATTCTCCTAAATGAAAAAAGAAAAGATCGCAAGACTCCCCTCGTTCAGATAAGAGTCTTGTTAATTTTTGAATTTTTCTTTTGAAGACTACCGGATTCATGCCATCCAAGCAAACCAAAAATAGGCCTTACCATCTTTCTCGTAGATACCTTGATTATAGTTTTGGTAGTATTCAGAACTAAATAGATTAGCTACTATTCTAGCCAAGGGGTCTTTGTCTAGATCAGCTAAAAGCTTATCCTTATCCACTTCCAAAGACTCTTCAACTTTAAAAGAAGTTATGAACATGGAATCTCTGAATAAATACTCACAAGTAACTTCTTTAGCTTCTGTGTACTTAAGAACACGTTTAGCGTTCAAACTTAAAGCTATTAAGTACAGCATGACCAAAGACGAGTACCTTTGAGGTATCTCATCATAAAAGTCTTCTGGAAAAATTACCTTCAACTTCTTATTCAGAATAGTTGGGATATTAAAGAAGTTATCTAACTCTAAGGTCAACTGTTTACAAAGTTTTGTGTCATCCAGCAATTTATCTTCAATATCTATTGAAAAACACTTAGTCCTTAATAAAAGCATTAGAAATTCTGTTGTATAATCCCCTAACTGCTTTTTATTTTTAACAATAGAATCAAAAAAAGTGTAGACATCAAAGAATCCTGACCTCAAAAATGAGTAATCACTTTTCTCAATTTCATAACCTTCTTTTAATTTACCGTATAATTCTAAAAGTTGATCTTTATTGGAGTAGGTCTTAAGGTCTACAAACAAACCTTCACCTTTCCAATAAAACTCCGAGTAGTTTCCTAAATTTAAAGGTATTCTTTCTAAAATCATTTTACCACTATACCACAAAAATTAATAAATTTAATCAATTTTTCTTAAATGATCTAAGACTCTCATCAAATAATGAAAGCTATTAACTCCAGAACCGTTATACCTACGAATAGCAAAGACGTAATCGCAAGGAAATTCTTCATAATTTGGGAAATCTAAGTAATTTTTATTTCTATGGTATATTGAAGGTTTTAAAACCCATTTACCCGGAACATCAATTAAAGACTTACCTTCCTTATAATCCGTTAACTTGCCAGACCAAACACAATTCTTACAGTCCTTCATATACTTATCATCAGATTGATCATACTTACAACCTCTTAAGGGTTGGTCACCAAACGATTTAAATCTTAAATCATCTCTAGCTTTTACATCTGTAGAAACAATAAATCTTTTATATTTAATATCAAGCATGTTTATTACAAATTTTAAATCCTCACTGACTGAATCAAAATTATCTAATGACTCTTGAGGAAAGGGATAATTAAAGATAGTTCTTTGACTTAAGAATAACCCTCTAGAAGTTATTACATAAGGTTGAGATTTATTGTTAAAATCTAACCCAACTGTAGGATAACCATCCGACCTGA
>Ga0129345_1001013_pt1 | contig 10663 bp, 8 predicted proteins | sample CPBDNA_FD_94425 | JGI IMG/M metagenome (GOLD analysis project Ga0129345, IMG submission 94425) | Freshwater to marine salinity gradient microbial communities from Chesapeake Bay, USA - CPBay_Sum_20_0.8_DNA | ecosystem: Environmental > Aquatic > Marine > Coastal | place: USA: Chesapeake Bay...
ATCTTCGGGCGATACCTTGCTGGCCGGAACGATCAATTTGAGCGGCGTGCTCGAGGGTCCGGTCCTCCGTCCGGCGGACGAAAGCTCGCTGCAGAAAATCATCCGCCTCATCCGCGACGCCCAAGCCCTGCGCGCCCCCTCCCAGACCTTCACCGACCGCTTCGGCACGACCTACACGTGGACCATCCTCACGGCCTGCACCGTGATGTTTTTCGTCTGGTGGCTGGTCTTCGGCTTGCCGCCTTTCGCCGGAGGGGAAGAATCGCGCAGCGCTTTCTACCGTGCTATGACATTGCTGGTGGTCGCTTCGCCCTGCGCACTGGTCCTGTCCGTCCCGTCCGGCATCCTCTCGGCCATCGCAGCCGGCGCGCGACGCGGCGTGCTCTTCCGCGGCGGAGCGCCGATCGAAAACCTTGCCCTCGTCGATGTCGTGGCCCTCGACAAAACCGGCACCCTCACCTCCGGACAGCTGACCCTGGCCGGCATCGAGATGGTGCGCGGCACGGAGGAGGAATTGCTCGCCGCGGCCAACTCGCTGGCCCGGCATTCCGCGCACCCGCTTTCCCGCGCCATCCGCCGTGAGGCCCTGCAACGCGGGGCAGCGGACCACGGGGCGGAGCAACACGAGACGGTGCCCGGCTGCGGGGTGCGGGCCACGATCGACGGACAGCTCTGCGTGCTGGGCAGCCGGAGCTTCGTCGCCGGGGAAACCGGCATCGCTTTGCCGGAAACGCCGCACGGTGCGGACGCCGCGGAGGTCTGGGTGGCCGGCGACGGCGCCGTCGGATGCCTTCGCTTCCGCGACGAGGTGCGTCCGCAAAGCCGCGAGCTGATCGGACGCCTCCGCGAACGCGGCATCCGCACGGTCATGCTGACCGGCGACCGCTCCGGACCGGCCGGGGCGATGGGGCGCGCGGCCGGCATCGACGAGATCCGGGCCGGGCTCCTTCCGCAGGACAAAGTTGCCGCCATCGAGGAACTGAAAGACGGCGGACGCAACCGCGTGGCCATGGTCGGCGACGGGGTCAACGACGCCCCGTGCCTCGCCGCGGCCGACATCGGCGTGGCCATGGGGGCGCGCGGATCGGACGCCGCCCTCGAGCAGGCCGAGGTCGTCTTGATGAACGACCGCCTGGAAAATTTCCTCCTCGCCCTCAACCTCAGCACCGATGCCCGGCGCGTTATCCGGCAGAACATGGTCATCGCTCTCGGCACGGTGACCGTCATGGTTGTTGCCACGTTCATCGCCCCGATCCCCCTCGCCCTCGGGGTGGCCGCCCACGAGGGCAGCACGGTGGTCGTCGTCTTGAACAGCCTCCGCCTTCTCTTCATGCGCCGCGCCTGACAAAGCGGCGGCGGCGGGGTTACCTTTCCCGGACATGTTCTGGCGCGCCTTGACCCATCACTCGCTCAAGACGGTCTTGCGGCTCGTCCAGTTGCTGGTCTTTGTCGTCCTGCCGGGCGCCCTGTTCTGGTTGCATTTCGCCGGCCTGCCGCGGGCCCTGCACGAACCGCTCGTCGAGGCGGCCCGGCGCGAGGGGTTGGACATCGATTTCGCGCGCATGCGACTGAGCTTCATGCAAGGCCTCGTGCTCGACCGCGTGGAGATGCGCGCCGAGCGCCTGCCCGAGGCGCCCGAGGTGGCGGTGGACCGCGCGGCCATCTCGCTCGACTGGCGCGCCCTGCTGCGCGGCCGTGTGGAACTCACCTCGCTCGACCTGCGGGGCGCCCAACTCTTCCTCCCCGTCTCCTCGGCCGGGGGCGTGACCCGCACGCTGCGGCTGACCAAAGCGCGGGCGCGCCTCATGTTGGCCGACGGCGTGGTCGGCGTCCCCCTCGCGCGCTTCAACTTGCAAGGCGTCGAGGTGATCGCCTCCGGACAAATCGTCCTCGGCGGGGGCGGAGCGCCCTCCGCACCGACCGGACTGGTCCCGCCGGAAGTGGGCCGCGCCTTGGAGGTGCTGGAATCCCTCGACTTCGGACGCACCCCGCCGGTGCTGGAACTGGAGTTCGCCGCGAAGTCCGGCGACGCGGCCGCCCTGCAGTTGCCGCGCATCCAACTCGAAGCGCCGACGGCCGCCTACGGGCGCGGACGTCTCGAGGACATCCGGCTGGACGCTTCGTACGCGCGGAACGTTCTGGAAGTCCATAGCCTGTCCGCGCGCGACGGCAGCGGCGGCACCCTCGACCTGCACGGAACATGGAATCTGTCCGAAGGCACGGCGCAGGCGCAGGCGGAATCGACTCTCGACCCGGCTCCATGGTTGACCGAATTGCGGCCGCAAGGCCCCTGGCAAGATCTGGCCTTCGGCGAACCGCCCGCCGTGCAAGCCTCGATGGAATTGCACCCGGGGGAGAATCCGCGGGTGCGCGTCATCGGCACGGTGGATACCGGAAGGTTTTCCTTCCGCGGCGCGGATTTTCGCGGACTGTCCGGGGGCTTTGCCTGGCGCGATGGCGAGCTCTACACCAGCGACATTCTCCTCCGGCCGGCCACCGGCGAGATACGCGGCGACTTCATGATGCGTCCGGGGGACGTGAAAATCCGCGTCGATTGCCGGGCCGATCCCCTGCAACTTCTGCCCCTCCTGCCACCGAAGGCCCGCGAGGATGTGCGGAAGATCGAGCTGTCCTTCACCGACGCGCCGGAGATCCGCATGGAAGGCGCCGGCACGGCGCTCGATCCGGCCCGGCTCTCCGCGCGGGGCACGCTCCGACTCGGACGCACCGCCATCCACGGCTCGCCCCTCGACAGGGCCACGGCCGACGTGGCCTTCGAAAACCTCGCCCTCGTCTTCACCAACATCGCGGTGGCACGCCCGGAGGGCTCGGGTAGCGGGAGCTTTGTTTACGACTTCGGACAAAACCAAGTGCGGCTCGAGGGCATCCGCAGCACGATGAACCCCTTCAATGTCTTGCAATGGGCCGACCCCAAAGTGGCGCGCGAGACGGAGCCCTACCGGTTCAAGGCGCCGCCGGAGGTGACGGTCAACGGGGTCATCGGGCTGAAAAATCCCGAGCTGACGCGCCTGCGGGCGGATTTCACCGCGCCGGGCGGGCTCGACTACGACCTGCTCGACGAAACGCTCAACTTCGGCGCGGCGGAAGGCACGCTGCAATTTGCGGGACGGCAGATCACCGTGGATATTCCCTCGGCCCGACTCTTCGGCGGCCGGGCCCGCATCAATGCCGCCATCACCACAGGCCAGCCCGGCGTGCCGCAAAAAATGAGCGTGGTCCTCGACAAGGTCGACTTTGAGACACTGACGCGACTTTATTTCGATTACGAGGATTCCCAAGGCGTGCTCGACGCGCGCTACGACTTCACCTTCGTTCCCGGCAAACCCGAACTCATGCGCGGAGAGGGCAACCTCCTCGTGGCCAACGGCAATGTCTTCGCCATCCCCGTGCTCGGACCCCTCTCCGTCCTGCTCGACAGCGTGATCCCCGGCACGGGTTACCAGACCTCACGGCAGGCAACATGCACGTTTCGCGTGGCCGACGGCGTGATCCGCACGGACGACCTCGATGTCGACGGCCGCGGATTCACCATGATCGGCCAAGGCGATCTCCTCTTTATCGAGGACCGCATGGATTTCACCGTGCGGGTCAATGCCCGCGGCGTGCCCGGGGTGCTCCTTTACCCGGTGAGCAAACTCTTCGAATACATCGCGGACGGAAAACTCTCCGAACCGAAGTGGCGTCCGCGCGTCCTCCCCAAGGGCGGGGAGCGCGGTCGCGGCGCCGAACCCGGGCAACCGCCCGCGGAAAAAGCCAAGCCCGCGCCGCAAAAGAAGCCGGCGCCGCGGCCCGGCGGAACTAGCGCAAAAGCAAAACCGAACGGGCGCGCTTGATCGCGCGCGTGATGCGGCGGTGCAGGTGCGCGGGCACCCCGGTCAGGCGGCGCGGCAGGATCTTGCCGCTTTCGGTGACGAAGCGCTTGAGCAGTTCGGGATTCTTGTAGTCGATGGCCTCGACCGGCAGGTCGATGCGGCGGCGGGGCATCGGGCGGTTGGCCCGGCGCATGGCGGCGCGGCGTTTGGGTGTCTTCGGTTGCATGGCGTTTTACTTGGTCTCCCGGTGCAGCGTATGGCGGCGGAGATGCGGGTTGTATTTTTTCTTCTCGAGACGGCTGGGCGTGCGCGGACTCTTCTTGTTGCGCGTGCTCATGTAGCGGGAGACGGGTTTGCCTTCGGCGGCCGCCTCGGTGCACTCGAGGGTGATGATTTCTTGTGGCATGGGATTATTCCTTGCTGTCCGTGGTGGTGGATTCCTCGTCGGAATCGTCGCTGCTGTCGTCATCGACGGTCTCGAAGAGGCGGCCGATCGGTTGGCGGATGCGGCTGTAGCGGTTTCTCTTTTCGATTTCGTTCTGGCACTCCACGGTGCAACGCGCGAAGGGGCGCGCCTCGAGGCGGGCCTTGGGGATTTGTTTGCCGCTCATCTCGCAGACACCGTAAGTGCCCTTGGCGATGCGCTTGAGGGCCTCGTCGATCTCGAAGAGGGCGTCCTGCTCCTGCGAGAGCAAGCTGAGGGCGAAATCGCGATCATAGGCGTCGCTGCCGGCATCGGCCTGGTGCAGGCCGTGGGCGGAAACCTCGTGGGCGTCGTGCCCGCTGCGCAGGTTGTCGCGGGCCACGCCGGTCATGGAATCAAGCAGGGAGTCCTTGAGAGCGAGAAGGCGGAGTTGCTGCTTTTTCAGCCACGGATTGAGGCGGCGGCTTTTGTCGACGGGTTGTCCGAAGGCCAGCATGTCGCGGGTGCCGACCAAGGGGGCCCGGCTGGCGCGCGAGGGACGCTTGGCGGGCGCGGCCGGTTTCTTGGTGGCCGGCTTTTTTGCCGCGGGCTTCTTGGCCGGGGCGGATTTCTTTTTCGCTGCAGGCTTTTTGGCCGCGGCAGGCTTCTTTTTCACCGCGGCGGGTTTTTTCTTGGCCGCGGGCTTTTTCGCCGCTTTGGCTTTGGGTTTTTTCTTGGTCGCAGACATGGGAAAACTTACGCTGAAGGGGCGGGGAAGCTAACGGCCCGCCGCGGACGGCGCAAGGCTTTTCGCCCTCACGAACCAGGCAGCGGCACGGGGCGATCCCCGATCTTGTCGGCCTCCATCTCCGCTTGCTGCTCCTCGCCGGGCGTGTAGGGACGACCGCCGGAGACAATGACCCCGCCGCCATCCTGCTTGGCCAGGCGCGGACGCGAGCCGGCTTCGACGTAGAATTGGCGGTCGATGACCCGGCCTTCGAGATTCAAGTGGGTGTAGAGGAACTGCTTGGGCGCGCTGTTCTGCAGGATGTGGATTTCGTTGCCCGCGTCGAGAACGACCTCGGGCCGACCGAAGGTGAGGAACGGTCCGAGTTGGTGGGTCGCGTAAATCCGGCCGTTCTCGCGATCCTCGATGCGCGCATACAGGCGCGTGCTGCGCGAGAGCTTGTGCGAGAGCAGGGTGATGGTGCGCAATTCGGGCGCCTTTCCGTCCTCGCCGGGCACGCCGACCACCTCCTGCCAGATCGGACGACCGTCCGTGATCTCCACGGCCAAGGGCGGCGAGCTGAAGAAGCGCCCGAATTCCGGCACGTAGACCGCGGCCCGCACACGGTAGAGACCGAACTCCTGCAGCGGGAAAAGCGGGGTGAGATTGAAGGCGGCGGGCAACTTTTCGCCGGGCTCGATGGCCGCGGGGGGAAAGGCGTAGTCCGGATTGTTGGGCGGGATGATCCGGCCGTCCGCCGACTCGATGTTGAAGGTCAGCCAACGATGCTCGGAGGTGTTGTCGAGGAGGAGGGGGCGGCCGCTGAGATTGTGCACGGTGACCACGGCGATGAGCGGCTCGTACATGACATAAAGCTTGCGCTTGAAGGAAATGTCGACGCGCACCTGCGCGGCCGCGTCCTGCGCGCACAGGGCGAGCAGCAAGGCGGCGAAAAGAAAGGGGATGAGCGTCGGCCGGGGGGTCATTTCGGGGGCGTGTCGGATACCGTGCGGAAGCCGAGTGTATCCTGCGGCTGCAAGGGGTCGAGGATGGCGCGCCGGCGGGTGATGTTGTGTTCGGGATTGCCCCAGTTGCCCCCGCGGATGACCGGCACTTCACCGCCGAGGCCTTCCTCGTGCGCCGCGAAGGTGGCCGTCCATTCGGACACATTGCCGGCCATACCGCGCACGCCGTAAGGACTGGCATCGCCTTCGGGTTGATTGACCGGGGACCAGCGCTTGTAGCCGTCCAGATCGCCGCCTTTTTTCGGGTCGGGATCGAAGTCGTGCCCGGTGCCCGCGCGCTTCGGATCCTCCTCGCTGCCCCAAGGATATTTGCGCCCGTCGGTGCCGCGGGCCGCCTTTTCCCATTCCTGCTCGGTGGGCAGGCGGCGGCCTTTCCATTTGGCGTAGGCGTAGGCGTCGAACCAATCGACGTTGAAAACGGGTGAGTCCACGTTCAAGGCCGCGTTCTTGTATTGTTTCCACCGCACGGCGCGCGTGTAGTAACCGGGCATGGGGGGATCGAGCTGGTTGTTGTCCGCCCAGTCGAGCGGCACATGCGACTTGCCCTCCGGCATGTCGGGATGCGCGAAGTTTTTTGCCTGATCGGGATTGGCCTCGAGAAAATCGAGGAACTCCTTGTAATCCGCGATGCTCACCTCGTGCTCGTCGATCCAGAAGGCGGGGAGCTCCACCTTCCCGCCGTCCTGGTAGACGAATTCGCCGGCCGGCACTTCGATCTGGCGCGTTTCGACCGTGCGCGTGCCGCCGGAGAAGAACCGGAAGAGCGCGAGGGTTCCGACCACCAGGAGGGCCACGGAAAGCCCGGCCGTCACGAGCAGTCGCTTTTTCTGCTGCTGCTTGGACTGCACGAGAAGTTGTTTGGATTTTTCGGAGCGCGCGCTGAGGCGCCCCGCATCCTTGGGTGCCGCCGCCGGTTTGGCCGCGGTGGCCGCCTGCAGGGCCGCAGCCCAGTCGGATTGCTCGTCTCCGAACAGAGCCGCAACAACTCCGGCAGCTGCACCTCCGGGCGCGGCGAGTTGGCCGACCGCCGCGGCCAAGGCCCGCACCTCGGCGGCCTCGTCGACCAGTTCCGGTTCGCCCGCCTGCGCGAGATTGGCCAGTCGCGGACGCATCGAGCCATCGAGAAGGACGTCATCCGGCTTCATGGCGCGCCGCGCCAGACCGTGCTGTTTGAAATAGCCCGACACCTCCGCCGCCGTGCGCAAAGCGCCGAGCAACACGCGGTCCTCGAGCTGCTGGCCCGCCGCGGCATACGCGGCCACGCTGTGACCCGGCACGAAATCCGAACTGTAAAAATAATGCCCGTCCGCCTCGCCCGCCTCATGGACCGCCAGCAGGTAAGGATGCGAGACCGCGGCCTTGGCCCGTGCATTGGCCAGAAACATGTCCACCGCGCCGGGTTCCGCGGCCGCTTGCGCGCCGAGCACGTGCAAGACCACGTGGCGGGACATCGACCCCTGCCAGGCGAGACAATCCGCCGTGCCGCCCCCTGACCCAGCCGGCTCCTGCAAATAATAAGCACCGAGCGTCGTTCCCACGCCGAGACCGGCGGGCGCACCGGACAGCGCCTCGGTCATTTGTCCCGCCGTCACCGGCTTGGTCAAAACCGTGGCCCCGGCCGTGCGGTCGGCATAGCTGGAAAGATCGTAGCCGCTGACGAAGATGGTCCGCATCTGCGGGAACTCCGCGGCGAGCATCTCGCGCAGGCGGAAGCCGTCCATCGGCTCCATGACAACATCGGTGACGAGCACATCGGGACCGCCCCATTCGCGAGCCGCTCTGAGTGCATCGCCTCCCGTCGAGGCGGTGCGAACCTCCGCCCCGGCATCCGCCTCGAGCAAGACGCGCCACGCTTCAAGAACTTGCGCCTCGTCGTCGACGAGAAGGATTTTCATGGAGCCATGCCCCCGGCGGACTGGTCCATCGCCGGCAGGTCGCTGAGCGGGGGCGGAAACAGATCCTGCAGTTGCACGGGATCGGCGCGCGTTTCCTGCAGCTGACCCCGGTGGTAGATGTTGATCAGGTAGCCGTAGTATTGCGGGGCCGGACCGCCATCGGGCCCGATCCGGGGCACTTCGTATTTGACCTCCAGGATTTCGATGCCTTCGTTTTTCCAGTCGACCGGCGTGGTAAACCAAACCGATTGGACGCGGCTCATGGTCGGAACGATTTCGCCGTTGAGCATTTCGTAAAAGGTCACGTTGATGCGCACGTCGCGTCCGTCGATCGGTTCGCCGGGCCGCGCCTTGACCGCCAGGCGGAGGTTTTTCATGGCCACCCCGCCGTCCTCCTCGTCATCGATCTTGAGATCGACAACCCCGAGGCTCGAACCGGGCTGCAGTCCGATCTGGTCGCGAAGTTGCAAAGTCTCCTCGCCCGCCGGCTCCGCAACGCCCTCGTTTTTGAGGACACGCAAGCGGATTTCCGCCACGTCGAGGAAGCGTCCCGCATCCGGCCCGAGCGCGATGAGATTTTCCCATGCCGTCTCGGCCAGTTCCGTCTGCCCGAGCCGCTCATGCAGGCTGCCGAGGCGCGAAAGGATTTCCGGGTTGCGCGGCTGGAGCGTGGCCGCTTCTTCCAGCGGCACCAGGGCGTCACCGGCCACCGGGCCGCCCTCGAGACGCTCCGCTTCGGCCAAGAGTTCGGCCACGCGGGCGTTGACCTCTTGGATTTGCAACTCGTCCGGTCCCTCGGCCGCGGGCGCAGTCTCCGTCGCCCCGGGTGTCGCGACCGGTTCCGCCGGCGGAGGCGCCACCGCGACGGCAGGCTGGGTAAAGCCCGGCCCGAAATAAACGAGGATGGCCACGAGTTGGGCCACCGCCGCCAGCCCCAGCAAAGAGGCCGCTACCACGAATGTCGTTCCCACGGGAGGTTTCATCGGTCGTTAAGCATGCAGGTGACGCCCAGCGCAAGTCAACGGCGGTCAAAGCGCCGACCTCACGGCGCGACCACCTCGAACGACCGCACGCGACCGCGCGCGAGGAGCAACATGGCCGGCTCATCCGGCCCCAACGCCGCCACCGCCGCGTTGTATTCCTCCAGGCCGGTCACCGGGGTGTCGTTGATTTGCTCGATGGCATCACCCGGTTGCAAACGGGTCCGGCCGGGGGAACGGCGGGCGATTTCGGTGACGAGAACGCCCTCGATGTTTTCCGGCAACCCGTGCCGCGCAATCAGAGCCGGGGTCAGGGCCACCACGGAAACCCCGGCCAAGGCCCCGCTGGCCGGCGCGAGGCCGGGAGCGGAGAGCGAGGGAGGAACCGGTTGCGGCACCACCCCGCCGGACTGGGGCGCCGGCAACATCGCCGCTTGGCCGCGGGGCGGCGTTTCACGGATGACAACAGGCACCTCCACCGTCTTGCCAGCGCGCAAGACCTCCACCTTCACTTCCTTGTCGACCTCCGCGCCTGCCACCCTTTTGCGCAGGTCGATAAAATCACGCACATCCTTGCCGTCGAACTTCCGGATGACATCACCGGGTTGCAGCCCCGCCTCGGCCGCCGGGGACCCGGGCATCACCGCCCCGACCAAGGCGCCGCGGTCATCGGGCAGACCGAGTTGGACCGCCAAATCCGCGTTGAACTCTTCCAGCATCACACCCAACTGCGGCCGCAGGACGCGGCCGTGCTCGATTATTTGGTCAAGCACGCGCCGCACCGTGTTCGCCGGGATGGAAAAACCGATACCCTGACTGCCGCCGGATTGCGAAAAGATGAAGTTGTTGATGCCGACAATCTCGCCGCGGATGTTGACCAGCGGTCCGCCCGAATTGCCGGGATTGATGGCCGCATCGGTCTGGAAAAAGTCGTTGTAAGCCATCTCGCTGGAAAACAGCCGCTCGCGCGCGCTGATGATTCCCTGGGTGATTGTTTCCTGCAGGCCGAAGGGGTTGCCCACCGCGAAAACCAACTGGCCGACGCGCACCTTCTCCGAGTCGGCGAATGAAAGCGGACGCAAACCCTTCGCGTCGATTTTCAGGACGGCCAGATCGATGGAGGCGTCCGCTCCGAGCAACTTCGCCGGGTAACGCTGGCGGTCGCTGGTCGTGACCATGATCTCCTTCGCCCCCTCGATGACGTGAACGTTGGTCACGATATGACCCTCGGCCGAGACGATGGCACCGGATCCCTGGGGCACCGACTCCGCCCGGGTCGAGGGCGGGAGACCGAAAAGTTGCCGCAACCATTCCTCGCGAGGGTCGGCGGTTGCCGCGCGCCGCGAAGTGATGCTGACCACGGACGGGATCACCGCCTCGGCCACGCGCGTGAACTCCTCGTCCAAGGCGGCCAACCCGCGCACCGCGCCGCGACCGATGGCAGGCTCGACATCGGGCAACGCATGCTCCGGCCCCGCGGCGGCGGACCCGGCCGCCCGATCGAACTGGCCGGTCTTCCATGCGTAAAGGCCGGCCAAGGCCAGCGTGATGACCAGAACGAAGAGCAGGAACTGCAGGAAACTTTTCACGCGAAAACGACAAAATGCCTCAAGCCGCACCGCGGCGCAACGCGTCGGCATGCAGCCAGTCCCACAGGCGGTCCACCGAGGCCTGCACGCGCGACCGGGCTGCGACCACCTCGTCCGCGGTCATTTTCCGGCCGGGCGGTTTCTCCACGCCGAAGATGTAGTATTTGATCTTCGGCTCGGTCCCGCTCGGACGCACCGCGCAGCGGCGCCC
>Ga0129345_1001014_pt1 | contig 10657 bp, 11 predicted proteins | sample CPBDNA_FD_94425 | JGI IMG/M metagenome (GOLD analysis project Ga0129345, IMG submission 94425) | Freshwater to marine salinity gradient microbial communities from Chesapeake Bay, USA - CPBay_Sum_20_0.8_DNA | ecosystem: Environmental > Aquatic > Marine > Coastal | place: USA: Chesapeake Bay...
CGTACCTAACTTCATTAAACTTCACACTCGCTGCGTTGCGGGGTGGAGCAGTCTGGTAGCTCGTCGGGCTCATAACCCGAAGGTCGTTGGTTCAAATCCAGCCCCCGCTACCACAGTTACATAATTTTTTGTGGGGCATATGCCCTTTTTTTGTATAAAAAAAATGATAAAAGAAGAAATTGAAAAAATAGTTGAGCCAGTTATTGAAAGACATGATTGTTTTTTATGGGGACTAGAGATTCTAAGAGGAAGAAAAAGATCCACGCTTAGAATTTATATTGAGTCTAATTCTGGAGCGAATATCGAAGATTGCGAGAATATTTCTAAAGATTTAAATTATGAAATAGATCTTGATTCATCTTTTGGTGATGATTATGTATTAGAGGTTTCTACCCCAGGAATAAGTAGGAAGTTTTTTAAACAAAATCAGCTTAATGAATATATTGGAGAAAAATTAAAAATTAAATTAAGAGAGCCATTAGAAGGGATAAAAAATATAGAAGGAGTACTTGTTGATTGTAATAAAGATTTTTTTCTTATAGAGTCTTTAAAGCTTGAGTATAAATTAAATTTTGACGACATAGAGACTTGTCGTTTAGAACCAGATTTTGATAAATTAATGAAGGAAAATAGTTATGCAGAGTAATGAAATTTTAGCAGTAGTAGATTCAGTATCTACTGAGAAAGGACTAGACAAAGATATTATCTTTTCAGCCATTGAAACAGCAATTGCTTCAGCGTCTCAAAGACATTTTCATGAAGATGCTGACTTATTTGTTCAAATAGACAGGAATACTGGCGAATATTCAACTCATAGAAACTGGATAGTATTTGATGAGGCTGATGAAGAGTTTCATATAGAAACGCATATATCAGCAAGTGATTCAGGTCTAAATCATGGTGACTTATATACTAAGCAACAAGAAAATGTGCCTTTTGGAAGAATAGAAACTCAAGCAGCAAGACAAGTCATGTTGCAAAAAGTAAGAGAAGCCGAAAGAGAAAAAGTAGTGTCTCAATTTAAAAGCCAAAATAATCAACTAGTTAATGGAACTGTAAAAAGGGTAACAAGAGACAATATTATTGTTGATATTTCTTATGATGCAGAAGCTATTCTGCCCCGAGACAGGTTAATGCCTGGAGAAATTTATAAAATTAATGACAGAATAAGAGCTATTCTTCAAATTCAAGAAGTTGAAGGTCGAGGACCTCAGCTGATGTTAAATCGATCTTGCCCAGAAATGGTTACAGAATTATTTAGTATTGAAGTACCAGAAATAAATGAAGATATAATTGAAATTAGGGGTGTGGCGAGAGATGCTGGCTCAAGGTCTAAAATAGCAGTTAAAACAAATGATGGCAGGATTGATCCTGTTGGTGCATGTGTTGGAATGAGAGGTTCAAGAGTCCAAGCTGTTTCCGCAGAATTAGGCAATGAAAGGATAGACATAATTATTTATGATGATAATCCTGCTCAATTAGTTATAAATGCCTTGGTACCAGCAAAAGTTGAATCTATAGTCATGGATGAAGATTCAAGATCTATGGATATTGCAGTTAATCAAGAAAATCTTGCACTTGCAATTGGTTCTAGAGGACAAAATATTAGACTTGCATCTAAGCTTGTTGGATGGAATTTGAACATTATTAGTAGCGAAGAAGCTGAAGCAAAAGTTAAAGTTGATGAAACAGAATTTTTGGCTAATCTGATCAGCACCCTTGAGGTATCTGAAGAAGTTGCTGAAAAAATAGCTTTAACTGGGTTGGAAAGTTTTGATGACATTGCATATGCAGAAGATAGTATTTTTAAATCATTTGTAGAAGATGAGAGTGAAATTGAAAGAATAAAAGGGGCTGCGGAAGATGCTGCACTTCTAGAGGCAATGGGAGCCATCACAGAAGAAGAAGATAATGTTGAGTCACTCACAGGCCTTAATTTAGAAGATAAAGATATTCAAAAGCTATCAAACAAAGGAATTAAGAACAAAGATGATTTAGCTGAATTAGCCATAGATGAATTGCAGGAAATCATTGAGATTTCTTCTGATGATGCCTCTAAGATGATTATGAAGGCTAGAGAACATTGGTTTAATTAATATAAAAAAAGGAAAAATATTTTGACTTTAACTGTTAAAGATTTTGCAAAGACTTTAAAAATATCAGATTCTGCTTTGCTTGAGCGTATGCAGAATGCTGGTTTAAGTCACTCTAAAAGTTCAGATGAAATAACCGCTGCAGATAAACAGGCACTATTAAAATCTTTAAAAGGAGCAAAGGCTACATCACCAAGATCTGTAACATCTGGGTCGGGAGTTATAGTAACTTCAAAAGGCAAGATTTCAAAAGAGGCTGAAGGAACTAGAAGTTACTCTGATAATATTGAGGCAAAGCGAGCAGCAGCCTCAGAGCAGCTCAGGGAACAACAAAAAAAGAGAGAAGAACAGCTTAAAGAAGCTTCAAGGTTGAAACAAGAAGAAATAAAGAAAAGAGATAAATTTAAAAAAGTTGAATCTGAGCCTGCGAGAAAGGTAGATGTTAAAGATCAGCTTTCAAATGCTGTAAATGCTTATAAAAGAAGAGAGACAGCATTCCCTAAAGATAGCGAACATAAGTTTGAGGCACCTACTGAATTTATTAAAAAAGATATAGAAGTTCCATCTTCAATACAAGTTGGTGAATTAGCTAAGTTAATGGCAGTAAAGGGAAATATCGTAGTAAAAAATCTTATGGGCCTTGGTGTAGTTGCAAATATCAATGATATTATTGATCAAGAGACAGCTATATTGGTGGTTGAGGAAATTGGCCATAATGGAATTGCACTTAAAGAAGAAAATTTTGAAGAAGATTTAGCAAATCTAATTAATTATACTGATGAACCAAAAACAAGATCTCCTGTTGTTACCGTTATGGGTCATGTTGATCATGGAAAAACAACCCTACTTGATTTTATAAGAAATACAAAAGTTGTTGATGGTGAGGCTGGCGGCATAACTCAACATATTGGTGCTTATGAGGTTGAGACATCTAAAGGTAGAATTACATTTATAGATACGCCTGGCCATGCTGCTTTCTCATCAATGAGAGCGAGAGGAGCTAATACAACAGATATTGTTATTCTTGTTGTTGCAGCAAATGATGGCATTAAACCTCAAACAGAAGAAGCTATAAATCACGCAAAAGCAGCTGGAGTTTCAATAGTTGTAGCAATTAACAAAATTGATTTAGATGGAGCTGATATAGATAAGGTAAAAGGAGATTTGGCTGCAAAAGATTTAGCACCTGAGGATTGGGGTGGCACAACTCAAATGGTGGCAGTATCAGCGCTTAAAGGAACTGGTGTTGATAAGTTGCTTGAAAGTGTTTCATTGGAAGCTGAATTATTAGAATTAAAAGCTCATTATAAAGGACAGGCTCAAGGGGTTGTTATCGAATCAGAGCTAGATAAGTTTAGAGGATCTGTTGCTACTTTTTTAATCCAAAATGGAACTCTTAACGTTGGCGACTTAGTTGCATCAGGCAATTCAATAGGAAAAATTAAAAGTATTGTAAACAGTGATGGTTCAAAAATAAAAAATGCAGGGCCATCGGCAGCTGTTGAAGTTCTTGGATTAAGCAATGTACCTAATGCTGGAGACCCTTTTCAGGTAGTAGAAAATGAGAAGCAGGCTAGAGAAATAGCCCAATATAGAATTGATAAAGAGAAAGAAAAAAAATTATTAAAACAAAAAGATGATAGCGCTGGAGATTTGTTTGAGTCATTGGGCCAAGAATCTAAGAAAGTACTGAACGTTATAGTGAAAACAGATGTTGGTGGGACTCGTGAAGCTATAGCAGCATCTCTTAATGATTTGAGTAATGACCTTGCAAAAGTAAAAATAGTATCAAGTGGAGTTGGAGGCATAACAGAATCAGATGCCAATTTAGCTCTTGCTGTTGATTCAATTATTTTAGGTTTTAATGTAAGAGCAGATAACTCTGCTAAAAAGATTATTGAAGATGAATCAATTCCATTAAGTTACCACAGCATCATCTACGAATTATTAGATGATGTTAAAGCAAGAATGAGTGGTCTTTTAGATCCAATAATTAAAGAAGAAATTGTTGGCACTGCCGAAGTTTTAGAGGTATTTAATTCACCTAAGTTTGGGCAAATCGCAGGATGTAATGTTATTGAAGGAACTGTTTTTAAAAATAAACCAGTTCGTGTTCTAAGAGATGAGATAGTTATTTTTGAGGGAGAGCTAGACTCCCTTAGGAGATTTAAAGAAGATGTTAATGAAGTCAAAAATGGTACAGAATGTGGAATGGGTATCAAAAATTATAAAGATATCAAACCTGGAGATAAAATCGAGGTTTATGATAGGAAAGAAGAAGCTCAATCAATGTAGCTATAATTTTTAATGCCTTCATTAAGATCAGAAAAAATTGCAGACGAACTCAGAAAAGAAATATCTTTAATCATAAATAAAGAAACCAAAGATCCAAGGCTTCAAAATATAAACATCACAGCAGTAAAAGTTTCTGATGATATTGGCATTGCTACAGTCTTTTATACGATTATTGGCGAATCTGTAATTAAAAATCAAAGCAGTATTGATCAAAAAGTTTTAAAGAAATTTTCAGGCATGGTTAGATCCAAACTTTCAAGAACAATGCAAATTAGAAGAGTCCCTGTAATAAACTTTAGATTTGATGAAAGTATAGAGTACTCTGATAATATTGAAAACTTACTCAATAATCTTAAGTAGTAATGGATGGTTTTTTACTCATTGATAAAGAAAAAGGCATATCTTCCAATCAACTTGTACAAAAAGTAAAAAATACTCTATCCCTAAAAAAAGTTGGGCATTTAGGAACTTTAGATCCGATGGCAACTGGATTAATGATTCTTGCTATTAATAGGGCCACTAAATTTTCAAACTATTTTTTGGAATCTGATAAATCTTATGATGCTTTGATTCAGCTTGGCTCTTCAACTGACACAGATGATGCCATGGGAAATATTATTAGTTCTTCCGATAATATTCCTGATGAAAAAAATATAAATGAATCACTGGCATCTTTTATTGGAAAATCTTTGCAGTCAGCGCCTTTTTTTTCGGCTTTAAAACATAAAGGCAAGCCTCTTTATAAGTATGCACGTGAGGGAGAATTTATATCAAAACCTCCAAGGGAGATTAATATATTTTCCATTAAAGATATTAAGTGTGATCTAAATAAGTGCTCATTTATAATTCATTGCTCAAAAGGAACATACATCAGATCAATTGCAAGAGATTTAGGTGATAAGCTTAATTGTGGCGGGCATCTATCTGCTCTTAGAAGATTATCGCAAGGAAAGTTTAATATAGAAAATGCAATGACAATTGAAAATATCCAACTTAATAAATTAATTTCTATTGAAAAGGCATTTTCAGAACTTTCTAAAATCTCATTAAATTCTATTCAAACAAAAGTTTTCATGAATGGAGGCAAGATACAAGAAATAGATTTTACAGATGATACGTATAAAATTTATAATTCTTCAGAAAAATTTGTTGGTTTAGGATTGGTCTCAAACTCTGTATTAGCCCTTAAACGACTTGTTTAATGAATAGATTAGTTATAAGATTCGCACGCTTACTTTAGTTGTGCGAGGTTTGCGCTAATTAATGAATGTACATCGAGGAATATAAATATGGCACTTTTAGCTAAAGAAAAAGAAAAAATTGTAGGAAAATTTCAAAGAACAGACAATGATACAGGGTCTCCCGAAGTTCAAATAGCATTGTTAACAGAAAATATTAATAAATTACAAAGTCATTTCAAAGAACACAAAAAAGACCATCATTCTAGAACTGGTTTAATAAGAATGGTTAATCTAAGAAGAAAACTTTTAGCTTATCTAAAAAGAAAAAATTCCGATAGCTACAAAGAAGTTGTAAAACAGCTTAAGCTTAGAGGGTAAAAATAAAATAATAAAAGGAAAATCGTGGAAAATAATAAATTAGAATCTACATCGGTAGAGTTTCAATATGGAAATCAAACAGTAAAATTAGAAACAAATAAAGTCGCAAGACAAGCAACTGCAGCTGTTGTAGTTACTATTGGTGACTTGGTAGTATTAACAACAGTAGTTGCAAAAAAAGAGGCAGATCCTAAAAAAGATTTCTTCCCTCTAGCAGTCTTTTATCAAGAGAAATTTTATTCAACAGGAGTTATTCCTGGAGGGTTTTTTAAAAGAGAAGCTAGACCAACTGAAAGAGAAACTTTAACTTCAAGGCTTATTGATAGACCAATCAGACCTCTCTTCCCTGAAGGATTTAAAAATGAGGTACAAATATTTTGTACAGTTATGTCTTCTGGAAAAGATCAGAACCCTGACATAGCAGCTATGATAGGTTCTTCTGCTGCTTTATGTGTTGCAGGAGTTCCTTTTGATGGACCCATGGGTGCTGCAAGGGTGGGTTTCATTGATGGAAACTATGTTTTAAATCCATCTTTTGAAGAGTTAGAAACTTCATATTTGGATATGGTTGTTGCAGGAACAGAAAAAGCAGTTCTTATGGTTGAATCAGAAGCTAATGAGCTAAATGAAGATTTAATGTTAGGTGCTGTTTTATATGGACATCAAGAAATGCAAGCAGTAATTAATGCATGCAAAGAACTTAAAGATAAAGCTGGTAAAGAGGATTGGGTAATAAGCAACGATGAAGAATCCCCAGTCTACTATTCTGAACTAACAGAAAAATATACAAATAAAATAACTGAAGCTTTTACTATAAAAGATAAATCAGAACGAACATCTGCTATAGGATCTATTAAAGAGGATATAGTTAATTCTTATCCAGACGCTGATGAAATTCAGCTTGGAAAAATTTTGGGTGCATTTAAAAATCTAGAAAAAGATATAGTCAGAAAAAACATATTAAGTAATCAACCAAGAATTGATGGAAGAGACACAGATACCGTCAGACCAATTTTTATAGAAACTGATGTTCTGCCGAGTGCTCATGGTTCTTCATTATTTACTAGAGGAGAAACTCAGGCAATAGTGGTTGCTACTTTGGGATCTTCTAGAGATGCTCAAAGAATTGAAGCAATTGAAGGTCAAGGAACAGATAACTTTATGCTTCATTATAATTTTCCAGCATATAGTGTCGGTGAGATTGGGATGCCAATGGGACCTAAAAGAAGAGAAATTGGCCATGGCAATTTAGCTAAAAGAGCAATTAAAGCAGTGCTCCCCGACGTAACTGATTTTGGCTACACAATGAGAGTAGTTTCAGAAATTACAGAATCTAATGGCTCAAGTTCAATGGCTTCGGTTTGTGGTACATCATTAGCACTAATGGATGCTGGAGTTCCGATATCAAGTCCAGTAGCAGGCATAGCTATGGGTTTAATTAAAGAGGGTGATGATTTTGCTGTCTTAACAGATATATTAGGCGATGAAGATCATTTAGGAGATATGGACTTTAAAGTTGCTGGAACTGAAAATGGAATAACAGCTCTTCAGATGGATATTAAAATTCAAGGGATAACAGCCGACATAATGGAATCAGCTTTAACAAAAGCTAAAACTGCTATAAATCATATATTAGGTATTATGAATGAGGCTATAGCTTCGCCTAAAGAGCTTTCTGAAAATGCTCCAGCTATGAAAACATTTATGGTTGATAAGGATAAGATTAAAGAAATTATTGGTAAAGGTGGGGCAGTTATCAAGGGCATGCAGGAAAAAACTGGTGCTACAGTTGATGTTGAAGATGATGGAACAGTTTCTGTATTTGGTCAAAACCAATCATCAATGCAAGAATGTCTAGAAATTATTGAAGGCATATTAGAAGAACCTGAACTAGACAAAGTATATAAAGGTACCGTTGTTAAAATTGTTGATTTTGGAGCTTTTGTAAATATTCTGCCTGGCAAGGATGGCCTTTTGCATATTTCAGAAATTGCTCATGAAAGAACAGAAGATGTAAGTTCTGTTCTATCTGAAGGTCAAGAAATAGACGTAAAATTAATTGGCTTTGATAGAGGCAAGATGAAGTTATCTGTAAAGGCTTTGATTGCTAAAGAAGAACCTAAGCAAGAAGAGTCTGAAGAAGAAACTCCTGAAGAATAAGAAAATATATCTATATTTTAAAAAACCTGAAAAGTCAAATTTTTAGGTTTTTTTTATTTAAAATATTTGCTCCAAATAGTTTTTTATGGTCTCATATGTAATGCAAAACATAAAAAACCTAATAGGGGGGAACATTATGGATAATGCATGGAGAATGATAGGCGACTTAGTTAGTAATTTAACTAGCGTTATAATTGGAATCCTAGGACTTGGTATCGTTGGAAGCTTAGCTTTCGGAGATATGCTTGGACTAGACGTGATTGGTAACATAACTTCACTTGTTGAAAGTTTAGCTACTAATGGTGTTGTTGGACTTCTTGTTCTAGCAGTTCTAATGAGCCTTGTTAAGTAATTGCTTAACTTCTTGCTAAGAAGGGCTTTGGCTCTTCTTAGCTTTTTTTATAAATTATATGAACTTTAAAGTTACTCTTGCTAGCCTAACCACTTTTCTTAATAAAGTAACAAAATTACTAATACCTTTAGTAATTGTATCTTTGCTTTTAGGAATAGTTCTTGGGCCTGACACTCCATTTGTTGGAGATGTCTATAATAATGTTTCGAATATACTAAATATGCTTGGAGAAGATAGTCTTCTAGTTTTAGTATCTTTGATTATTATTTTAAGCTTTCTGAAAAAAGACTAAGTATATAACTTAGCTACAATAAGAAAGATTCCCTTTCTTATTTTTAAACTTTACTATGATTACTTAGATTTAGTATTAATGGTGGCTATGGGTGGAATTGAACCACCGACCCCAGCGTTATGAGTGCTGTGCTCTAACCATCTGAGCTACATAGCCAATCGTTGAATGATAAGTCCTATATTTTAAGAGTCAATATTTTTTTGAATTTACTTTAAACATTAAATTTAAAGTGGATTACATCACCATCTTTTACAATATATTCTTTGCCTTCCAATCTCAACTTTCCTTTTTCTTTAGAGCCCAATTCACCATCACAATAAATATAATCATTAAAACTTATTACTTCAGCTTTAATAAATCCTCGTTCAAAATCTGTATGTATAACACCCGCAGCATTTGGTGCTGAGGCATTATTTTTAATTGTCCAAGCTCTTATTTCTTGGGGACCAGCTGTGAAATAAGTTTGAAGCCCTAGGATCTCGTAACCTTTAAAAATAATTTTATTTAATACAGGTTCATCCATCCCCATTAGTTCCAAATATTCTTTTCTTTCTTCGTCTTCTAATAATGCTATCTCTTGTTCTATTTTTATAGATGTTGGTATTACTGTATTACCAGTCTGAGAGGCAAAAGCTTCTAAATTACTTAATGCATTTGTAGATGAGCCATCATCTGAAATATTTGCGATATAAAATGTAGGTTTCGAGCTTAATAGCTGAAAACTTTTAATTATTATTTTTTCTTCATCATTAAAAGAATCTAGATTTATTAATCTGCCCTGATCTAAATCATTCTTAACTCTTAAAAGTATTTCATGTTCAATTTTATTTTTCTTATCATTCGTTTTAACTAGCTTTTCACATTTATTAAGTCTCTTAGATACCGTTTCTAAATCAGACATGATTAGCTCAAGATTAATGATCTCAGCATCTCTAACAGGATCGATTGAGCCATCTACATGAGTTATATTTTCATCATCAAAACATCTAACAACATGAGCAAGCGCATTCATTTCCCTAATATTTGATAAGAAAGCATTACCAAGACCTTCGCCTTGAGATGCCCCTTTAACAAGACCTGCAATATCTACAAGGTCCAAACTTGCAGGTATTATTTTTTTTGAATTAACAATATCGTTTAATTGTTTTAATCTAGGATCAGGCAGAGGTACTTTTCCAACATTTGGTTCTATAGTACAAAAAGGAAAATTTTCAGCAGGTATAGAAGATTTTGTTAATGCATTAAATAGAGTAGATTTACCTACATTGGGAAGACCAACTATTCCACATTTAAATCCCATATTATTTAGTATGAAGAGCTTTTTGAGCTTGTGAAAATTTTTGATCACATATTAGATTAAAGTTTGATGCAAACAAATCAAACGCTTTATCCAAGTATTCTTTATCGGTAGGATGAAATTTATTTAATACCCAATTAGATACAAGATCTTTGTTACCAGGATGGCCAACACCTATTCTGATTCTAATATAATCATTAGAGCCTGTTTTTTCAAAAATATCTCTTAATCCATTATGACCGCCATGACCTCCACCTTCTTTTAACCTTACTTCTCCTGGATTAAGATCTAGATCGTCATGAAGAATAATCATTTTATTTTTTGGCAGATTTATGTTTTTGATTATTTTTGAAATTGTTTTACCGCTATTATTTACAAAATTATCTGGAATCACCCAAAGAATTTCATCTGATCTAGAGTGAGTTATTTCAGCTTCGAGCTTAGTTTTTTTAATAAACTTATCGCAGTAAGTTTCACTTATTTTGATTAACCAATCTTTACCAATATTGTGTCGAGTACTGTCATATTTAGATCCTGGATTGCCAAGACCAATAAAACAAAGCTTATGCACTGTTTCTAGCTCTCTTCAGACCCTTTGCTTTCAGCTTC
>Ga0129345_1001025_pt1 | contig 10596 bp, 10 predicted proteins | sample CPBDNA_FD_94425 | JGI IMG/M metagenome (GOLD analysis project Ga0129345, IMG submission 94425) | Freshwater to marine salinity gradient microbial communities from Chesapeake Bay, USA - CPBay_Sum_20_0.8_DNA | ecosystem: Environmental > Aquatic > Marine > Coastal | place: USA: Chesapeake Bay...
CTGTATTCAGGGTCATCGTCGCTATCTACGATTAGCTGACCTGTCCTAGTAAGCAATCGATGACAATCTCGGGTGAGATGTCTTAATTTGACTTTTTTTCCAAGACCAGAATATTTATCCGCAATATCTTCAATTGCCTTAAGTGCAGACTGATCAATGACCTTTGATTTGGCAAAATCAATAATGACCAAATCAGGATCTTGAGACGGTTTGAATATTTCAAGAAAGCTGTTAGCAGAACTAAAAAAAAGTGGACCTTCAATTTCATAGACCTTAGCACCTTCTTCCGTTCGAGAGGGTCTTTCAATTGCTTTAATTCGAGATGCAGATTTCCAAGCAAACACGAGTGCAGAAACAATAACTCCCACAACAACCGCAATAGCTAGATCGGCTATTACAGTGACTGTGGTGACAAGAATAATCACTAAGGCATCTGATTTTGGAACAACAAATAATAATTTAATTGAATTCCAGGCAAAAGTACCGATCACAACCATAAACATCACTCCCACTAAAGCTGCGATCGGAATCAATTCGATAAGCGAAGATGTAAAAAGAATAAAAGATAATAAAAAGAGGGATGCGGATACACTGGAAATTCTTGTTCTTCCCCCGGATTTTACATTAATCATTGATTGACCGATCATGGCACAACCTCCCATACCTCCAAACATTCCTGTCACCGTATTGGATACTCCTTGGGCAAGGCACTCTTGACTTGCACCACCTTTTTTATTCGTGATTTCTCCAACTAAATTTAAGGTTAAAAGACTCTCAATTAATCCTATGGCAGCCAAAATTATGGCATAGGGGAAGATAATAATTAATGTTTCTAAATTGATGGAAACCATGGGGATTGAAAAAGAGGGGAGGCCACCAGCCACACTGGCTAAATCTCCTACTCTGGGAATAGGAATATCAAAACCAATCACTAATCCAGAGGTTAACAAAATCGCCACAAGGGTGGCGGGAAATATTTTTGAAAATTTAGGAAGTAACCAAATAATAGACATGGTTAGAACCACTATACAATAGGAGTAGAGTAAAGGATTTCCCGACATCCAAACTAACTCCCCTGCAGAATTTGTTATTTTAAATTGGGATATTTGCGATAGGCCAATGACTATAGCAAGGCCATTGACAAACCCTAACATGACAGGTTGAGGAACCATTCGGATAAATTTTCCGAGCCGAAATACCCCTGCTAAGATTTGCAATACTCCCATGAGCACCACAGTGGCGAACAAATATTGGGCCCCATGGTCGGCTACTAAAGATACCATCACCACCGCTAAGGCCCCAGTTGCACCTGAGATCATTCCAGGTCGACCGCCTATGATTGCAGTAATTAATCCAACAATAAAAGCTGCATATAATCCCGATAGAGGCGTCACGCCGGCAACAAAGGCAAAAGCAATTGCCTCAGGCACCAAGGCAAGCGCAACCGTCAATCCTGCTAAAATTTCAATTCTAAAGAGAGAGAAGGAAGGACCTTCTTTGGGTATATAGTCTTTGACTAAAGAATGGGCAAAAGATGTTAAATTAGTTTTCGACAGAGTTTTCCTTTAGGAGATATTATTTTTTAAATTTGAATAAAAAAATTAACACATAAATACAATGATGCAAAGACTAGGGTTATTATTATTTTTTTAAAGGATGGAGCATATAATCGCCATAAATAATCGTATTATTAGCCTCTAATTGATATTTTTTTATAAATTGGACTTGAAACCCTTTTTTTCTCATCTCTCTGATTTCTCGAGCAGCTTCTCTTCGGTATTTTCTATTTTTCCACCACGAAGAATTTCCAACCTCTAAAGTAATTATTTTTTTCATCCAACAAAACTAGCTAAATAGAGAATAAACACATATCGAGATATCTTTGAAATACTCACTAATAGGAAAAAGATACTAAATCGAACCTTTAAGACTCCCGCAAGTAAAGTTAAAGGATCACCAATAATAGGAACCCAAGCTAAAAGTAAAGACCAAAGACCATATTTTTGAAAATATTTTCGACTTCTCTCTAGTTGATCCGGTGATACCGGAAACCATTTGCGATTTTGAAATAAGGTTATTTTTTTCCCCAAGTACCAATTCGTAATGGATCCCATGATGTTTCCGATGCTCGCAAAAATTAAAAGAAAATAAGGTTCAAATGAATTGGATAAGTACATAGTCGTTAAGACTACCTCAGAGGAAAAAGGCAGAATTGTAGCGGCAAGAAAACTAATGAGGGAAAGCTGAAAATAAGAAAATAAAATTATCAAAAAAGATTAATTGAAATTATTTCTTTCGAGATATTACTGTTTTAACAATTATAAATAAAAGAAAACAAATAACCGCAACGCAAATAACTGTGAATAAGAGAGCCATATCGAATTATAGCATAACTTTAGATTAAGAAGTTAGAACTTTTAGATCTTTATTGGCAATCTTTAATCCATACTTGTCTTTGGTGAAAATGATTTTTTCAGAAATATTCTCCCCTAATTCTAGGATTACCTCGGCGAGGGGATTAAGCACCTCATCTTGAAGTAATCTCTTCAGAGGTCGAGCACCAAAGATAGGATCAAAACCTTTTTCAGATAAGAATTCTAGCGCCTCATCAGAGAAACTAATCTTAATTCCTTTAGAGTTAATTCTTTTTTGAATGATATCAATTTGATTTTGAAGGATGTGATTAATGTTTTCTTTTGTTAGTTTATTAAAAAGGATGATGTCATCAATTCGATTTAAAAACTCAAGTCGAAAATGTTTTTTTAATTCTTCTAAGGCCAAATTCTTTTTCGTCGCGTAATCAAAATGATCATCAATGGGAATTTGAGATCCGATATTAGATGTCATAATGATTAGTGTATTTTTGAAATTAACTATCTTCCCTTTCGAGTCGGTTAATCTTCCATCATCTAGGATTTGCAGTAAGACATTAAAGACATCAGGGTGAGCTTTTTCGATTTCATCAAAAAGAATGACTTGATAGGGGCGGCGGCGAACAGAGTCTGTTAATTTTCCTCCATCATCATAGCCGACATATCCGGGAGGCGATCCAATGAGCTTGCTGACAGAATGTTTTTCCATGTATTCAGACATATCGAGGCGCAGCATTTGTTTTTCATTATCAAATACATATTCCGCCAAAGCCTTTGATAGTTCTGTTTTTCCTACGCCAGTAGGCCCTAAAAAGAGAAATGAACCCAAGGGCTTATTGGGATCTTGCAATCCTGCTTTTGAAATTTTGATGGCTTTAGATACTTTTTCAATGGCATCTTTTTGACCAATCACTCTTTTTTCCAGTAAGTGTTCGATATTAACTAGTTTGTTATTTTCACTACCAGATAATTTTTCAAGAGGAATACCTGTCCATTTAGAGACAACCCCCGCAATATCCTCAGCATTAATAACTTCGTTAATGATTTTGGACTGCTCTTGTTCATTAAGCGAGTCATATTCCTTTTGAAGACTGGGAAGTAAGCCATACATAATTTCACTTGCTTTCGTTAAATCCCCATTTCGCTGGGCCGCTTCTAGGTCCTCTTTTGCTTGGTCAATACGCTCATTAAGATTTCTTTTGGTGTCTAAAATCTTTTTTTCGGCCTCCCAGGTAGCATTGAGACTTTTGAGTTTTTCTTCTAATTCTTGAATTTGCTGATTAATAGTTTCATTTTTTTTTTCATCTTGTTCGCTATCCTTGGATAAGACATTTTTTTCCATTTGTAGTTTGATTAAATCGCGGTCTAATTGATCGATCTCCTCGGGCTTACTATCAATTTCCATTTTAACTTTACTGGCGGCCTCATCCATTAAGTCAATCGCTTTATCGGGAAGAAAACGGTCAGTGATATATCGATCAGATAACTGAACCGCAGCGAGAATGGCCTCATCGCTTATTCGTATACCATGATGAATTTCATATTTTTCTTTTAAACCTCTCAAGATGGCCACAGCATCAGAAGAGGAGGGCTCATTGACAAAGACCGGTTGAAATCTTCGAGTAAGAGCAGCATCTTTTTCAAAATATTTTTTATATTCATCAAGAGTAGTAGCTCCAACACAATGCAATTCACCTCGCGCCAAAGCGGGCTTCAACATGTTAGAAGCATCCATGGCGCCATCTGATTTTCCCGCACCGACTAAGGTGTGAATTTCATCAATAAATAAAATAATTTTTCCATTTTCTTTATGAATTTCTTTGAGTACATTTTGAAGACGCTCTTCAAATTCTCCTCGGTATTTAGCACCAGCAAGAAGTAAGCCAAGATCGAGTATACGAATGACTTTATTCTCTAAGGACTTAGGAACATCTTTATTCACTATTCGTTGGGCCAGCCCTTCTATCAGCGCTGTTTTTCCAACACCCGGATCACCGATGAGAATAGGGTTATTCTTAGTTCTTCTGGATAAAACTTGAATGGTTCTTCTTATTTCTTCATCTCGCCCAATCACTGGATCGAGCTCTCTATTTTGAGCTTTTTGCGTCACGTTAATGGTATATTTCTCTAAGGCGTTAAAGTTATCATCAGAACTTTCACTATCAGATTTAGAGTTTTTTCGAATTTCTGAAATTTTGCTTTGAATTTTATTTAAATTTAATCCTGCTTTTTTAATAAGATCTTCAATATTGCTATCAGATTGAATAGAGCTAATTAAAAGAGAGTCTATGGAAACATAGTTATCATGTTGCTCAGAGGCGAGTTTTTCTGCTTTTTCAAAAAGTTGGATTAACTTAGGGTCTGCGAAAACTTGACCATTGCCGCTGTGAGAGGGTTCTTTTGATAAATGATTTTGAATAGAAATTTTAATCTGATTGACATCACTGCCTTCCAAAGCTTTGACTATCAAATCATGATTGCTGTTGAGCAGTTCAGAGAAAATATGCATAGGGGTTATTTTTTGATGCTTTTTTCCTAAGGCTAAATTTTGGGCACCATTAATTATTTTTTTTGAACTATTAGTATATTTTTCAAAATTCATCATATAATTTATGTAGTTATAATTAATGAAGAAACAAGACCTGAAGAAAAAAATTATAGAAGATAAAAAAAAAGAGAAATTAGCCGAGAAGTTAAGAGAAAATTTAAAAAAAAGAAAAAAATCTGCTAAGTAGAAAATGCAAAAAGTAATTATTGAAGGTCCTGTTACCTTAAAGGGCGAAATTAATATCTCAGGTTCTAAGAACGCCTCCCTTCCAATAATGATCTCGACAGTCTTGTCAAAAGGAAGTTGTTTGATTAGCAACGTGCCTAACTTGCGTGATACAAGGTTTTTAGTCTCCATCCTTCAAGATCTTGGTTGCAATGTAGATTTCCAAAAAAATATCTTTGCGGTTCATAATTCAACAATTAGAAAAAAATCTGCAGATTATGAATATGTTCGACAAATGAGAGCATCAATTGTTTTGCTGGGACCGGTGATTGCACGATATCCAAAGTTTAAAATTGCTCTTCCGGGGGGATGTTCTATCGGAACCCGAGGTATTGATTTACATTTAGAGGCTTTAAAATTGATGGGAGTGAAAATTTCTATTCGCAGTGGCTATGTAATTGCCGAGCGAAAAAATAAACAACTCCAAGCCATCAAACACAAATTTCCCAAAATAAGCGTCGGTGCTACTCAAAATATAGTGATGGCCGCATCTCTTGCTAATGGAAAATCTGTGCTTAAAAATTGCGCTATTGAACCAGAAGTAATGGATTTAATAAATTTTTTGAATAATTGTGGAGCAAAAATTTCCATTAAAAATAGAACAATCACTATTTTAGGCGTAGCAGATCTTGAACTGCAAAATCATGAAGTTATTCCAGATAGAGTAGAGGCGGGATCTTATATTTTAGCAGCGATGGCAACCAAAGGAAAAATTACTTTAAAAGATTTTGAGCCTCATCATTTGGAATTTCCTTTAAATATTTACCAATCGATGGGATTAACAATAAAAAAATTATCAGATCGAGTGTATGAGTTTGGTTGTAAAAATTTAAAATCGATTAAGAAAGTTTCCACTAAAGAGTATCCTGGCTATCCAACTGATCTTCAAGCACAGATGATTGCTACATTATTGAAAACAGGATTAAAATCGCGGGTAACAGAAAATATCTTTGAAAATAGATTTATTCATATCCCGGAACTAAGAAGATTTGGTGCTGATTTAAAATTAAAAGATAAGACGGTTGAAATCCAAAAAGTAAGCGAACTCTTTGGTGCGGAGGTGATGGCTACAGATATTCGAGCTAGTTTCTCTTTGATTATTGCAGCGATGATGGCAAAAGGCACCACGACCATTGATCGAATTTATCACCTAGATCGAGGATATGAAGATTTTGATTTAAAATTAAAAAAATGTGGCGTAAACATAAAAAGGAAAAAATGAACTCAAATTTGATTATTGCTTGTCCTAAGGGTCGATTAGAAACGAAGGTAGTTAAATACCTCGCGGATCGAGGTTTGGAAATGGAAAAGGCATTTTTTGATGATGAGATTAGAAAACTGACTTTTGATACTAATTTTAAAAATATAAAAGTCATTAAGCTTAAGCCTTCCGATATCCGCTCGTATACCATTTTAGGAGCCGCAGACATAGGTTTTGTTGGGTACGATGATATTTTAGAAAACACATCTGAAAATATTGTGCTTTTGCAGAAAACCTCCATTGGTAAATGTCGTATTTCCATTGCGTCTGGTCGAAAAGAAATCGACTTTTCTGAAAAAAAAGTTTTTAAAGTAGCCACCAAATTTCAAAATATCTCTGAGCAATATTTTCAAGATCGAAATATCCAAACAGAAACGATCAAACTCAATGGTTCAATTGAATTAGCCGTGAAATACGGCGTGGCCGATTTTATTTTAGACTTAGTACAATCAGGTCAGACCCTCAAAGACAACCAACTTTATGAAAATGTCATTATTAATAACGACATCTCAACTGTTATTATTAGTAGTTATTATGCCTATGACATCAAAAAAGATTTTATAAAAAAACTATTAATTAAAGGACTATAGTGAGAATTGTTTCTAAAAATTGGATAGCATCCAACTTAACATCCTCTCTTCAAACTTCTTCCTCCGTAGCCACCACTGTAAAATCAATCATTGAGGATGTAAAAAAAAATGGCGATCAGGCAATTCTCCAATATGTCCAAAAGTTTGAAAATTCTCAAGCTACAATTAAAAATATTAAATTATCTAAACAAGATTTAAAGAACGCTTATCATTCAATATCAAAAGAAGACAAACAGGCCTTAAAGTTAGCATATAAAAGAATTTACTATTACCATGCAAAACAAAAAAAAACTTCTTACTCCTATCCAGATCAATTAGATACGAAGTTTTATATTCAGTGGAATCCTATTGATAACGTAGGTTTGTATATTCCAGGAGGAATGGCATCGTACCCTTCAACAGTTTTAATGACCGCCATCCCTGCAAAAATTGCAAAAGTTCCCAATGTCATGCTTTGTGTGCCTTCTAAAAATGGAATAACTTCAAATTTAACTTTAGCCGCTGCTTATCTTTGTGGAGTTGATCATGTGTACAATATTGGGGGAGCGCAGGCGATTGCGGCCTTTGCTTACGGAACAAAAACTATCAAAAAGGCTGATAAAGTTTTTGGTCCAGGCAATCAATTTGTAGCGGAAGCCAAAAAACAACTCTTTGGCACAATAGGCATCGATCTTCCAGCCGGACCCTCAGAGGTGATGGTTATTGCCAATGATAAGTCTAATCCTTTGTGGATAGCATATGATGTCCTCGCTCAAGCTGAACATGATCCAAATGCAAAGACTTATGTTGTCAGTACATCAAAAAATTTACTTCAACGAGTAGAAAAAGAAATCTCTTTACTAGTTAAAAATTCTAAAATTCAAAATATTGATCAGTCAATTAAAAATCATTGTTTTTTGATATATGCAAAAAATAAAAAAGAGATTTATGAAATTTCTAATTTTATAGCTCCCGAGCACCTCCATATTCACTCAAAGTTTTCAAAAGATTTACTAAAGAATATTATCCACGCAGGCTCAGTATTTGTGGGAGAAAGGGCTCCTGTTGCGCTTGGAGATTATACTATGGGCACCAATCATGTCCTTCCAACAGATCAAACGGCTAAATTTGCCTCAGGGTTAAGCGTGGATGATTTTATGAAAAAAACTGTGTTCATTGATGCAGGTAATAGGACGTTGAAGAAGATTTCAAAAGCAACCTCTCATTTAGCTCGAAAAGAAGGTTTAGAAGCTCACGCTTTATCAGTTGAAATTCGCAAGATCAAAACATAAGATACTCCGAATATGTCCAAAGAAGATGCAATCGAATTTCAAGGTGTAGTTTCAGAGTTGCTACCCAATGCTATGTTTAAGGTCAAACTTGATAATGAACACGAAGTCATAGCGCACACATCTGGTAAGATGAGAAAAAATAGAATTAGAGTTTTAGCAGGTGATAGAGTTACTGTTGAAATGACACCTTACGACTTAACTAAGGGCAGAATAACTTTTAGGTCAAAGTTTTAATGAATAATTTTTTAAAAGGAGTAATACCGTGTCTACAAAACTTATTGTTACAAATTACAAAAATTTCAAATGTGGAGTTAAACTTAACGAAGGGGAGTTGGTTAATATACGCTTTCAACCCAATGAAGATGTTCAAATTGGAGATATTTACAAAGTAAAGATTTCTGAAATCCTCCCTAACGATAGTGGGGCATTTGTTACTTATGGCAAAGGAGACCAAAGAGGTTTCTTTAAGCGCATCAACCTTCCAAACGGAGATAAAGTTCACGAGGGCCAATCACTCCTTTTGCAAGTCCGAAGTATCGGTTCTAAAGATAAGGTTCACCTGTTTACTAATAATATTATTTTAACAGGTAAATTTATTAATCTTCTTCCATATGGTGATGAAATTATTCTCAGTCGAAGAACTCGAAAAAATCTCGATACTAATCAACAAGATAAAATTATGGATGCATTGAGTGAGTCAGAAGTTGGCTTAATTGCTAGACATAACTTAGTTCCTGAAAACTTAGAGATAGCGCAATCTGAACTTCAATCTCTCAACCAACAATGGAAAGAAATTGAATTAAATGCGAAAGAGTTATCGGACGAGGGTTTAGTTTTTCAAAATACTTATTTTGATCAAAATTTTGTTTGTGATTATTCAGATAAAAATACTGATCAGATCATTTTTAGTGATCATGATCGATTTGAAAAAGTAAAAACTTGGGATGAAGGCCTAGACTCTAGTTTTGCAAATATTTGTGAAGAAATGTCCCCCGAGCAAATAGAAGAAAATTTTAATTTTGAAGAAAAAATTGATTATCTGATCGGACATCAATATGAACTTCCCAGTGGTGGGAATATTATGTTCGGTAAAACCGATGCGCTCACAGCTATCGACGTGAACACTGGAACGGCAAAGCGTTTCGATACAAACCGTGAGGCTATTCAATTAATTGCAAAGTTGATCAAACTTAAGAATATTTCAGGCAAAGTTGTCATCGATCCTGTTGCCAGTGATCAAAACACTCTTCGAAAACTTGTGGGTATGTTGAAAAATGAATTTCGTGATGATTTAAGCATCACGAATGTTTATGGATATACTCGAGGCGGACTTCTGGAGTTAAGTAGATCAAGAAATGACCGCTCCATCGACGAATTAAAGCTAAATTAATAATTTAATTAGAAGTGGTGGCCAGAGACGGAATCGAACCGCCGACACGAGGATTTTCAGTCCTCTGCTCTACCGACTGAGCTATCTGGCCATCGAACGTAATTTCTATTATATAAATATTATCTTTTCTACTAAAAATTAACGACTTCTTGGTGGATATGATAACTTTTGAATATCACAGAGAAGGGAATCGTAACTCATGACAAATTTTGAAAAAGTAAAACAATTTATGCAAACTTTTGGGCAAGAAGTAAAAACAAAACCATCATTTAGTGATGAGAAAACAAATCAATTACGATTAGATCTCATAACAGAAGAATTAGCAGAATTAAAACATGCAATGAGCAGTAAAGATTTATTAGAGGTAGCCGATGCATTAACCGATATTCTTTATGTAACTTATGGGGCAGGGCATGCATTTGGTATAGATTTAGATAAATGTTTTGATGAAGTTCAAAACTCAAATATGAGTAAGTTAGGCAAGGACGGAAAACCTATTTATAACGACTCAGGAAAAGTAATGAAAGGGCCTAGTTATTTCAAACCAGATTTATCAAAATTCATCTAATTTAAAAAAAGATTATTACCACCAGTATGCATACTACGTAGTATATAATTCTATTCCTTAAATATTTCCAAAAATCATCCCTTTTTCGAAGGTAAAAAATTAACTCAGCTATCGTTGCAATCAGAATACAAAGTAAAATAGACTTAAGCATTATTTGCCTAAAGTATTGACCATTACAATTCCCAACAAAATGAAAAAACAACCAAATATTGAAAATATATTTGGCATTTGATTAAATTTAAGAACTCCTAATAAAAGTGTACCGATAATTACTATACCTGCATAAGAGGCATAGGCAATTCCCATAGGTAAAATTTTCATCGCCCTAGATAGAAAAAATACACAAGCGACAATCGATAAAGCGCTCAATA
>Ga0129345_1001026_pt1 | contig 10596 bp, 14 predicted proteins | sample CPBDNA_FD_94425 | JGI IMG/M metagenome (GOLD analysis project Ga0129345, IMG submission 94425) | Freshwater to marine salinity gradient microbial communities from Chesapeake Bay, USA - CPBay_Sum_20_0.8_DNA | ecosystem: Environmental > Aquatic > Marine > Coastal | place: USA: Chesapeake Bay...
ATTTTAGTTTCTTTCCAAGAGAAACACAGCAATGGATAATTGAATATTGGTGGAAAGTCCATTGGCTTCAAGGAGGTTTATGGGATAAGATACCTGTATGGATTCGTCAGTATCTTTCTTTCAGAGATGGATGGCATCTACTCAAGTTCGTAAGTTTGAATAGCTTTGCTCTTGGTATAGTTCTACTTGCTGAATTTCCTTGGTGGTGGTTCTTAATCATTAGAGCTTGCTTTAGTTTACCCGAAACAATTTTAAGGTTATACCCTTTCAAACGTAGTTAGTTTGTAAAGGTATATGTTTACACCCTATAGCCTGGGGTTTATCTAAACACACAATGAAATGGACAGAATAAACTTTACAGAAGAGCAAGGATTTGCAATTCGCGATTTGCAATACTGGTCATATAGGCGAGGACTGATAACAGGAATCGCCTATAGTGTTTTAAGTCTCTTAGGAATTTACGCTAGTGTTTTACTCGTGGTTAAGTTTGGCCACATAATCTTTTAATTCAATGTATACATTTGATGAACTAAATGCTCTGGTCAAAGCCTGGGCAGAATCCAAAGGATTGCTTGTAAAGGAGAATGCTTCTAAGCAAATGTTAAAGGTAATGGAAGAAGTTGGTGAGACAGCTGGTGCTATTGCTAAACAGAATCGAGAAGCTGTAATAGACGGTATTGGGGATAGCTTTGTTACCCTTATCATTCTATCTTATCAGCTTGGGTTAGAGCCATCAGACTGTTTAGCAGCTGCTTGGGATGAGATTAAAGGCCGTACAGGTCGTACAGAAAACGGAGTATTTATTAAAAACTAATTAATCATGCTTAAGAGGTTATGGAATAAGTTTTTTGCTGGACCTAAGTACACTGTGTACTTGGTTATAGCTTTAGGAGGGGAATATGATTGCGAAGAAGTTATTGTAGGGACATATGATTTTGAAGCTGCTCGTCAATTTGGGGATGTATATGCCACTGTACATAAACGAGCAACTTATGTAAAAGCAATTGATGTGTTATGAAAATGCTTGTTAACCCTGTTGTATTCCCAGGGTTAAAAGAAACAGCTAAAGCCGAAGTAGTAAAAGATTCTTTTCTCAACAAAGGCTTATCTGCAAAAGTTATCTTAAAAGTTGTTTCGCAAGTAACTGGGATAACTGAGCAAATAATCATGTCTAACACAAGAGAGCATGAAATTGTTAGAGCTCGTACTGCATATCATGCAGCGTGTAGAAACATGCTTGGGTTAGGTTATAAGACAATAGCTAAAGTTTCTGTTAGAAATTACAGTACTATACAAGCTAATCTTAAAACACATAACTCGTGGATGAAAACCTACCCTGATTATGCATCACTATTCAGAAAAATTTTTATTGAATGTAGTAAATATTTAATAGATGATTTATGAAAACAGATTTTTCAATTGTTGAACATGAAGGTGTTACTTTAGAATTGCATTACGAATATGAACCATCAGATACTGGGGATTATTATACTCCTCCTTCTGGTGGATATTTGTCAATTTATGAAGTACATCACAAAGGAGAAGATATTATTCACATTCTAGACCCAAAAGTCATAGAAAAATTAGAGAATGATTTATATGAACAAGAAGTTAGCTACTAATGTAACTAATGCTGTAAAAGACCAAGAACAAAGAAAAGCATTAAATGCTTGGGCTAAGTCTGGTTATGTCGGTAGCATAATTGCAGGGACTGGGTTTGGGAAAAGTAGATGTGCTATCTTGGCAATAGGCTTAGTTATTAGAAAATACGAGGGGAAAGGATTACTTCTTGTCCCTACTACTCAACTTCAAGATCAATTCAAATTAGAGTTTATCAAGTGGGGTTACGAGGATGTTCTTGATAATGTAGATATTCTATGTTATCAATCTGCGCATAAAATTGTAGATACGCATTATTCTATAGTTGTATGTGATGAGGTGCATTTAGGGTTAAGTCCTGTGTATCGCAAGTTCTTTGAAAATAATACTTATGATAGACTACTTTGTATGACTGCTACTCTCCCTGAAGAAGCAGAATACAGAGAGTTGCTAATTAATTTAGCCCCAATAAGTTATCATATTTCATTGGACTCGTGCGTGGCCTTAGGATTAGTTGCACCTTATGATGTGTACTGTATTCCTGTTGATATGACTGCGGAAGAAGCAGCTACTTACAAGAAGGCTAATAACCTTTTTGTGCATGCTAAGTATAGACTAGGACAGTTTGATGCATTTAATAATGCTCAAGCTATTTTAGCTAACAAGATGCCTGGGGATAAAGCTGCTGCTGCAATGTTTTACAAAGCTATAAAAGATAGGAAAGAAGTAGTTCAACACGCTACTATCAAATTAGATGCTGCTCAAAAGATAGCTGAGAATTATAAATCTAAAAAAGTGTTGGTGTTTTCAGGCACTAATTCTTTTACAGATGATATGGCTAAAACTCTTGGGGGCTTGTCTTATCATAGCGGTAAATCTAAAGCTATGCGAGAGAGAATTCTTCAGAAATTTAAGAACGGGGAGAACACAATTTTATGTTCTACTAAAGCTCTTAATCAAGGATTTGATGTTGCAGATTCAGAAGTAGGGATTATTGCAGGATTGGATAGTAAAACACTACCTATGATACAGCGTGTAGGTAGACTACTTAGACTTTCTGAGAATAAAGTCGGGAAGATTTTTATTCTTTATGTAAGAGATTCTCAGGAACAAAAGTGGTTAGAAAATGCTGTGAGTAAACTTAATAATGTACAATGGTTAAATTCAATTGAAGATGTACTCAACTTATTCAACACGAAACAGGAACAGGCGGAGGTATGAAAGTTCAGAAGATGCTCTAGTATATTCTGAAATGGAGGCTTCAACTAACATGGCAAGAACAGCAGTAAAAGTTGCTTCTAAAATAGGTAGAAGCCCACAAAGTGTTACCTCTAGATATTGGTATATGAAGTACAATCGTATAATGCCATTTAAAGTAGAGGATAAGGAAGTTAATACAGTAGATGTAAGCAACGAAAGCCCGTCTAAAATCACATTAAATATCAAAGGTGTAGAAATAACTATGGTATTTAAACAGGATGTTTAAATTTTTAGTATGAACATAGAAATTAGCACAGAAACTCTTAAAATTCTTGGGATAAGTGCTGATGATTATTTATATTTGTGCCTGTTGCAGCATAAAGCCTATGATGTTCTTAAATCTCTGCAGCTCAACGTAGATGTAGAGTCTTTGCAAACCAACGGATACCTTAAAATGGGGCAGTCAGTTGAAGATCATGTGGTTAGAGATAAGTTTAGTTCCCCTCTATCTTCTCCTTTCCTACAAATGTGGTCTGAACTACTGTCCCATTTTCCTCTCCGTGTAGAAAGTCGTGTTCTTAGAGCTAATGACCCAATGGCAAAAGCTAATGAGAAGGCTCGACTTAAATACGAGAAGCACATTAAAGGAGATATTGGGAAGCATAAAGAAGTTATTAACGCTTTAAAAGCTGAAGTTGAGTTACGTAGAAATACGGATCAACTAAAGTATATGCAGCAACTTGTTACTTGGGTAAATAATCACACTTGGGAAAAATATATCAACATAGATGAATCAAAACCAAGCAGCGCCTCAAGAATCACAAGGCAACTCTAATCTCCCTATTCTTAGACACATTTCCAAAGAAGTAGAACGCTCTATTCAACACGTCAAGGACGGGATGGCGGGTAGAAGAAAAGTGCTCCCTACTAAATGGAAACGATTGAATAAGAATTTAATGGGGGGATTACAACCAGGAAAGATGTACGTTATTGCCGGTAGACCTGGAGTTGGGAAGAGTGCATTTAGTAATCAGTTAATATTTGATCTTTTAGATGAGAATGTTCAAAAGGACATAATGGTTGTCTATTGGAGTTTCGAGATGTCTGGCGACCAGCAGATTTTGCGGGCTGGTTCTAAGGACACCAAACTTCAGACATTTGAGCTATTATCCGTTGAACAAAAACTGTCAGAAGATAAGTATAAACTTTACGTAAGTGCCACAGAAAAGTATAAAGACTATCCTATTTACTTCTGTTCTATTCCCCAAGACATGAATGTGGTGAAACACACTAACGAAAGGATTTTTAACAAGTACCCTAGCAAACTTGTTATCAATCTTATCGACCACTCACGACTTGTACTTGGGAAAGAAGATACAGAGTTGCAGAATCTAAATGTACTCTCTAAAGGGTGTATGTGGATGCAAGCAAGAATGGGGAGTATTACAATACTTCTATCTCAACTTAACAGGAATATCGAGCAAGAGCATCGAGCCAAGAATCAATACCAACCTCTCTTAACAGATTTGTTTGGGGGCGATTCTATAGGTCAAGATGCTCATGTGGTGATGATGTTGCAACGCCCTTACGATTTATATGGGATTACAGACACTTATTGTGGGGAAGATCCTGTAGGATTGTTGGCTGTGCACATCGAAAAAAACAGGGATGGTTTATTAGGAATGATCCCATTTCAAACAGATTTATCAACATTTACAATCAATGAGCGAATCATTAAGTCTTCCTAAAACCAAAGTTGGGGCATTGCGCAAGTCCCCAAAGAACTTTGTAATGTATGGTCCACCAAAAATTGGTAAAACCACAGCGCTAGCTAAACTTGATAATTGCTTGATCATCGACTTAGAAGATGGTAGTGATATGGTTGAAGCTTTGAAAATTAAAGCCAACAGCCTATCAGAACTATCTACTATTGGGAGAGCTATTATCAATGAAGGTAAGCCATACAAATACATAGCCATAGACACTGTAACTCAATTAGAGGTATGGTGTGAGTTAGAGGCAAAAGAATTGTACCGTCAAACACCTATGGGCAAAAACTTTGACCCAGATAACAAGGGTTTGTCAGTGCTGTCTTTACCTCAAGGTGCAGGTTATTTGTATTTGCGCATAGCTTACAAAAAATGGTTGGATAGGTTGAATAAACTTGCCGACCATGTTATTCTTATCGGGCATTTAAAAGATAAGATAACGGAAAAGAAAGGGAAAGAGGTTACTTCAAAAGACCTTGATCTCACAGGTAAAATTAGAAGCATCACATGTGCTAATGCAGATGCTATCGGTTATGTTTTCAGAGATGGTGATACAACTATGATCAGCTTTGACTCAGGTACTGATATTAATGCAGGCTCAAGATGCGACCACCTTAAAGGTCAAGTTATGGAACTTGACTGGAACAACATTTTTATTGATTAATTTTTAAATTCTTAGAGCGATGATTGACGCTAAAATTCAAACTGAATCGACTGAGGTACAGTCAACAACTTCAACTCCTGCTGTAATTACTGTTAGTGGGATTATTGCAGATCTTGATAATGGTATTGACCGTGACGGGATTGCAAATAAGTATGGTCTTACTCCAGCAGAAGTTAAGATCATGTTTCAGCACCCATCTTTGAAAGGTAAGCGTGTTAAGAAAAACAAAGTTACTTCTCTGCGTTTCCAATTAGTAGATGATACTCAGATTACTGAGACTGAAACAGTAATTGACCCTGCACAAACTAATTTGATTGATGCGATAGCAGAAGTAGAAACTTCTACAGGTGATGATTTTGATATTGATAACTATTAATAATTGATTTTATGGCAATTGCTAGTAATAATTCAGAACAAGAAGTAGTAGGTGGAGTACAGTTGTATACTGGTATTGCCCCTGTAAAAGTAGTAGCTGTTAACCCAACTTTGAGTGAGCTTGAAGAGCTTGGGATTAATCTTAAGTCAGACCCTAACTACACAGTTACTTTGTCTGATCAAGAATACCAAAAAGTTACGTTTTGGGTGAAGCACGAATCTCCTGATTTTATCACTCGTGTAGAGATTTTGCTTCAAGCTCAAATCAGGACTAACAAAGCGGGAGATAAGTCTATGTGGACTAACAACCGTGGTCAAATCTCTTGGTCAGAGTCAAACCCTGCAGATAAATACGATTGGTATAGTGCTGAAGGTGCTCGCAAAGCATACGTAGGAGAAGATACCTTGTTAGAGTTTATCAAAGCATGGGCTAACGTATCTAATGGTGGAGATTGCTACCTCGAAACAATGGATAAAATTGTTAATGGGGATATGGCAGAACTAAAATCTTTAGTATCTTCACTTGCAGACAACCGCGTACGTGTATTGCTTGGGGTTAAAGACCAAAAGTATCAGAATGTTTACACAAAACATTTTGGGAGATTGAAACCAAAGCGCGATGACTTGTTTGTTAAAGCTCTTAACGATGAGTATGGCAATTTTAATGCAGAGTTTAACACAGACCTTGCATTACAACGATACTCGCCTAATTTAATTACGGCGGATAGCGCTGCGGAAACATCTGAAGTATCTGATGATGCTCCGTGGTAACTCGTTCATGTGTTGAATTAAAGGTAAGGGGGTCACTTAATGTGGCCCCTTTATTTTTTTATTTTTGTGGGAAATGGGAATACAAGCACGTAATAGTAATGACTATTTGCACACCGACGTAATCCTTTCCAGAATAACTGAGTACGATATTTTTAGACACTACTGCCCAAACTTTAAGCAGGTTGGGGTAAAGTTTAAATCTGATCTTAGGCAAGATAACTCCCCAACAGTATCTATTGCTAAGATTAACAACCGTCTATTGTACAAAGATTTTGGGAATCCTAACCACACATTTAACTGTTTTAGCTATGTTATGTATAAGTATTCTCTCAGTTTTGTGGATTGCCTTAAAACTATTTCTAATGATTTTGGGCTCAATCTCGTTGGTGAGGTGGTTAATGTTCCAGTGGCTGTTACGTACGGACGCACTGAATATGAGAGAATTGAAGAAAAAGCTCTATCAAAAATTGAGGTCAGACGAAGACCCTGGACGATAGAAGACAAAAACTTTTGGACACAGTTCGGGATAAGTAAAGAACTTTTACTTACATTTGGGGTACACCCAATAGATTATTTTTGGATTAACGGAGTTAGATTCAAATGCAAAACCATTACTTATGTATTTAATTTTAAAGATGGGGTTAAAATATACTCTCCTCTTGAAATCGAACATAAGTGGTATAGCAATGTTTCTAAAGACTGTATTCAAGGATTCCCACAGCTGTCTGAAGGAGAAATTGTTATCCTTACAAGTTCACTAAAAGATATTATGACTTTGCGTGTTCTTGGGTATCAATCTGTTGCACTTCAGAGTGAGATGCATTTTCCCTCAAAAGAATTGATTGAGGATTTGAAATCTCGGTTTAAGAATATTGTGGTACTGTACGACAATGACGCAGATAAACCCGCTAACAATGGCCAAATTATGGCTAACAAAATCTGTGAAGAGTATAAACTTTTCAACCTTTGTATCCCAGATGAATATAAATCTAAGGATATATCAGACTTTGTTAAAAATTATGGGGTTGAAGAAGCGTCTAACTTATTAAAAACAATGCTACATGGATTCACCGTATTTTACAGACCCTGAAGTAAAAGAAAAGATTGATTACATTCTGCATAGAGCAGCTGTGATGATGGCTAATTTGGGGACAAGAAACAAATTAGATGTTGGGAGTTTAGAGACTGCTAAAAAATTAGAACGAGAATGGCTAGAAGAGGTAAAAGAACTGGACAGAGAAATGTACCTGGGGCTCGTACCACAAGCGGAAGAGGAAAAATAGCTGCAAAGACAAAGACTATTGACGGAATTACGTTTAGGTCTTTGTTAGAAGCTTTTTGCTACCGCAAGTTAAAAGAAAACCATATCATACATGACTATGAGAAACACAAATATGTGTTGTTAGAAGGGTTTCATTACCCAAATTCTAGTTATGAGGACAATGGGAAAACTGGGTATACGGACAAAAAAGACTATAAGGTTAGGGATATAACTTACACCCCGGATTTTGTAGATCCTAAAGGTAAATGGGTTATTGAATGCAAAGGATATGCTAATGACCGATTCCCACTCAAATGGAAAATGTTTAAAAAGCATTTAATGGAGATGGATGACCCACCTGTTCTATTTGTCCCAAGGAATCAAAACCAGATTCTTAAAACCATAGAAGCTATTCTAGAATTAACAGCCCCGACTAAATAAGGTCGGGGCTTTTATTTTGTTAATATGGAACAAATACATGTACATACAAATGATATAGAAACTCTTAAACGAGGGGATATTATTGCTTTTAGTCGATATGGCAGCATAGGATTTGGGGTGTTTGTGAAACTAACTGAGAGCACTATTCAATTTTTTGATTTATGGACTCATTCTTATTCAGGACTTGAATCTAAATATAGAGTGGATTATTTAGAAAGATTAGAGAATGGAGAAACTAAACCTAAAATTAGCTACGTACATATTATAAGCAGGAGTAATATCTTAAAAGTTGATGAATCTATATTATTTCCTCTTCAAAAAAAGTATGCAAAATTTTATAAACAATCTATGCGTTTATGAGTATTAAAACTATTGACCAAGAGATACGTTCAAACACTGCTGGTGTTGCTAAACGTATCAACAAGGGTGCTGAGAGAATGGTGTTTGACATTCTGCAATCTACTCAGTACTCTAACCCTATCCCTTCCACTATTAGAGAGCTTGTAACAAATGCATGCGATTCTCAAAGAGAGAAAGAGATAGCTATTGAGATTCTTACTGGGGTTAAAACAGAAGAAGATTACTTCATCAGAAGAGATGGGGAACAATATTCTGATTCTAATTTTAACCGTGACTACTATGATTTAAAGTATCTTAATACAGATATCGACACTGTAACAATTAACTACAAACGAAATGAAGGTGTTGGGTATTGCGATGTATTAGAGATAATTGACCACGGTGTTGGTATTGGGGGTAAACGTTTAGAGGGTATATTAGAATTAGGGTATTCTACTAAACGTAATACTTCACAGAACTTCGGGGCGTTTGGTTTGGGTGCTAAGGTTGCACTGTCTACAGGTGTAGAGTTTTACACTATTGAAACTGTACATAATGGGAAGAAGTTTAAGTGCAACTGTTACCCATACAAAACAGACTTTATGATTCCTAAGTTCAATCCTTACATTGAATTTAGTGATGGGACTAAAGTTCATTACGAAGAGACTGATGAAAAGAATTACACTATTGTATCTTTCGGAGTTAAAAAGCATAACAGATCTAGATTTGAAGAAGCTGTAGAAGAGCAACTAAATTACTTAGGGAATGTTAAGTTTTTCATTCAAGAGCAAGAAAGTCGTTGGGAGAAAAACATTCACTCTAATGTTCTACACAATTCAGACCATGTTATTGTAACAGATAGCTATGTTTACAGCCGTCCACACATTGTAGTAGTTAAAGACCAAAGCTCTTCAGTAGGTATTAACTATGGGTATGTGGATTTTAGAGAGCTGGAGATGGAGCAGTTGTATGGTAGTGTAGGTTTGAAATGCCCTATTAGACAGACAATTAAAGACCCAGATACTGGGGAAGAGATTGTATTGCAAGAGGGTGTAGAAGTTACCCCATCAAGAGAGAAAGTGATATGGAATGAGAACACTAAAAGGTTTATTCAAGGAGTAATTGATAAGGCGTCAGAAGAAGCTAGTGAGTTAGTGGAACAGCAGCTTAATGAAACAGACTTCTTAAAGTGGGTTAAAGCTTGTTATGATATCATAGGTAAAGGTTTGCAGGGAAGTGGTAGTGCTTTGCGTCAATTAAGTAAAATCATAGATACTAGCAAGCTTAGACCTAAGTATTCTGAAGATAAGTCTATCGAGTACTTATCCCCAAAATCTTTGTTTAGAGGCTTTTCCCCAAGAGTAGTAAATAGTTATGTTAAAGGTGGGGATTTGCACATAGAAACTAATAAGATTGAAGGATGGAGTGATGTTAATTTTGATGCTATCTATTATCGTTCAGAAGATGTATCTAGAAATAGAACTAAGGATTTGTATTTATCAGAGCTGCACTCAAAGTTTGTTATAATTACAGACAGTGATTTGAGTCAGATGCAGGAAGATGTAAACAACGCATCCTTACCAGATTTAGAACGTGCAGAGAAAAAGAGAGCTTTAAATGCAGCTATTACAAATAAGCTTAAAATAAAAAAGCATTTAGAGACTTCGGAGTTGTTGAAATCTTATGATGATGTAGAAGTTCCTGAGGAATGGATTAAATCATTACAAAGCAGAGAGGAGAATCTAAAGTCTGTAGAGACAATGTCTAATTTAACTCCTGAAGAACGTAGAAAGCTTGAAAATAAAATAGTAGCATACAGTTTACGTATAAATACTGCAAACAATGAGCACGTAAAACCTTTCATCTGGGATAAAGTAGAACCTAAAATAGCTACTATCTACAATTCTACAAGGACTACGTATTATGGAACTTCAGAAGATGAGGATAAACTTGTGTTTGCTGCAGAAGTACTAAGAAGTCAAACTTTAACTTTAAGGAAGTTATTTCCTACAACAGGAGGTTTTTATTCACACGAAGTTTGCTACTATTTTGATGCTCTCCCAGCTAGACTTAGTCCTACTAAATCTTTCGATCAAGATGCATTAGATAAATATGATGGTCCGCAGCTCTTAAAGGTTAATGAATCTAATGTTAAATATCTCAAGTCTAATCCTAAC
>Ga0129345_1001028_pt1 | contig 10585 bp, 8 predicted proteins | sample CPBDNA_FD_94425 | JGI IMG/M metagenome (GOLD analysis project Ga0129345, IMG submission 94425) | Freshwater to marine salinity gradient microbial communities from Chesapeake Bay, USA - CPBay_Sum_20_0.8_DNA | ecosystem: Environmental > Aquatic > Marine > Coastal | place: USA: Chesapeake Bay...
CCGGGCGAATCGCTGACTTCCTCTAATGGCTGGTATCAACTGTTAATGCAGCGCGACGGCAACCTTGTCGTCTACAACAAAGCCAACGATCCCGTCTGGAACACGGGCACTGGGGAGCCGTCCAAAGCCGTGTTCCAAGAAGACGGCAACCTAGTGCTGTATCGCTACTCCGATGGCAAGGCGATTTGGAATGCTGGCTCGTACCTGCAGCCCACTAGCTTTACGCCAACGGCAAACTTCCCGACCGGCACAGGCATTATTCTTGCTGGCAACACCAGCGCTAGCAAACTAACCATCGGTCAGAACCTGTACTCGCCCAACGGCTGGTATCGGTTGACGATGCAAAACGACGGCAATTTGGTGCTGTATAGCAAGGGCACGATCTTCACCGGACCACCATCGCAGAATTACAACATCGCTGTCTGGAGTACCGATACCTACGGCTCTAACGCCACATATGCCCACTTTCAGGATGATGGCAACCTGGTGCTTTATACATCCAGTAATGTGCCTGTATGGAAGTCCAATAACGGTTCCTATCCACAGTATGCAGGCAAGAAATTAGTCTTGCAAAACGATGGCAACCTCGTTATTTACGGAATAGGCAGCAGCACTTCAACGACAACAGTACCGGCGCCAAATCTGCCAACTGGGACCGGCCAAATCCTGTGCTCCAACACCGAAAGCAGCAAGCTCTACAAAGGTCAAACGCTGTACTCCGAAAACGGCTGGTACAGGTTGACGATGCAGACAGATGGCAACCTTGTCATCTATGACAAAGCCGGAACGGCGGTTTGGAACACCGGGACATACAACACCGCAGCGCATTTCGCCTACTTCCAGGCTGACGGCAACCTAGTGCTCCTTGACAACACCGGAGTCACCCCAATCTGGTGGCTGAACAAGGGCAGCTATGGACAGTGGACTGGCTACCGCTGGAAGCTCGAAAAAAATGGAGATTTCGTTTTATACAGCGCTAACAACACTGCTTTATGGCGTAGTGCTACAGGTACGAGTGCTGAGCCGTCTGTCACCAAAGTCAACGAGACGGCTGACACACCTCTGTGGCATACGGTGACAGGCAAATCGGCTGAACCCGGTGCGGCTGTGTTTCCCCAGGCGACACTGGCACTTAGCAACAATGGCACGCTTACTATCACAGCCGGTGGCGTCACACGTTTCACCAACGCTTACAGCAACACAGACGAGCCACAGATTGAAACCGAAACGGGTGACAACCGGCAACACGCCTTTCTTTGGGAGATTTTCGGCAGTGCTGATACCCAATCAGGTCAAACAAAAACCGTAAGTCGAATCTTCGCCTTTGGACTAAGATCGGTCACCTTCAGTTTCACTGGCACGGCCAACTTCACGTTGCCTGCTGAGCATTACAGCAACCAAACAAAATCATGGACGCTGACATCAGCAACCTATGTAAGCAGCAGCGGCAAATGGTATCTGGATGAATGGCTGGAACTATTCCTTGAAACCAGCGAAAGCAATCCGTTCCGCAATCATCCCAATGGCGTGGTTACACCTGTTGGTAGACAATATCGAATCAACGGCGTATTGAGCAATGTTGGCTCTCTGCTACTTGGCAATGACGGCAACCTGGTCCAGTACGACAGCAACAATTCCGCGATTTGGAGCAGCAATTATTCCAGCAACATTGAGCCAAAAGTTCCCGGTGATGGCGGCGATTTTGTGGATATATGCGGCAAACGCCTAACCAGTTGCGAAGCGCGATTCGGCACTAATGTCGATTTACCATTCGGCAGCTTCCCTGGCGTGGGACAGTATTTCACATGACCTGGCGCACAACTGCCGTCAAGCATCTCGCTAGTGATGTGTCACGGGAAGCCTGCGGGCTGGTGGTCATCATCAAAGGTCGCAAACGGTACGTCCCGTGCCGGAATCTGGCGGTCGATAGCGATTTTTTCATCCTTGACCCGGCGGACTGGGCAGCGGCTGAAGACACTGGCGAGATCGTTGGCGTGGTGCATAGCCATCCGTTCACCACAGCACAAGCCAGCCAAGCGGATCTCATCGCCTGCGAGAAAAGCAAACTGCCCTGGTACATCTACTGTCCGCACCTTGAAACCTGGAATGAGATCCAGCCAACTGGTTACAAGGCGCCGCTGATCGGACGCGAATGGGTTTGGGGCGTTACCGACTGTTGGTCATTGGCGCGTGACTGGTATGCGGAGGAATGGGGACTAGAGCTGCGTGACTGGCAGCGCCCGGTGACGTTGCAGGAATTTGAGGACGCACCACTATTTGACATCAGTTGGAAGGCAACGGGTTTCCAGGAAATCTCCTTAGAGGAGTTGCAGTATGGGGATGCTGTGCTGATGGGCTTAAACAGTTCAAAGCTGAACCACTGCGCTGTCTACCTTGGTGACCAGTTGATCCTGCACCACGTCATGGGACGGCTCAGTAGTCGGGATGTTTATGGCGGCTATTATTTGAAAAGCACCGGACGCGCCTTGCGTCATAGCAGCAGGCTTCAGTGAGATGTTGCGAACGATCCGCATTTACGGTGCCCTTGCCAAGTTTCTGAAGCGGCGGGTATTCCGGGCGGAGGTCGCCAATGCCGCCGAGGCAATCCGTTTTTTGCTGGCAAATTTCCCGCAACTGGAACAGCACATGGCTGACCAGTATTACGAGGTGCGTGTCGGCAGTCGAGCACTGCCAATCGGTGAAGACCCCAGCGAATTGCACGGTCCAACGGGGGACAAGGAAGTGATTTCGATCATCCCGGTGATGGCTGGTGCGGGTGGCGCAACAACGCAGATTTTGGCGGGTGTGGCTTTGGTTACCGCTGCGATTGTTTTAGGTCCTGCTGCTGGTGGCTTTCTTGGTTTGGGCGCAGGTCTTGGTGGAACTACAGGTGCTGGCGCAGCGATAAGCATGGGTTTAATCGGTGGAACCGCTGCTACAGCAATCGGCGCTGTCGGCGCAGCTCTTATCCTTGGTGGAGTCGCTCAACTTCTAACCCCAACGCCGCAGCTGAATGCTGGAGTGTCAGGCGGTCGCGGCGGTTCAGGGCAAGACGCTGAAAACGACCCCCGGCGTTCATATAGTTTCAGCGGCGTGCAAAACGTGTCACGTCAAGGCATCCCGGTGCCTGTTGTCTACGGTGAATGCATCGTCGGCAGCATCGTCATTTCTGCTGGCACCAGCACTGAGAAGGTAACGACATGACCGAGATTCGAGGCAGCGGTGGTCGCAGCGGCAGTGGCGCTACCACGCAGGTTATTTATGCCTCGCCTCCGATTTATGCGCCATCAGTAACACCAGACAACCTTGATTCTGTTCAGTATGCAGAGATTCTGGATCTAATCTGCGAAGGTGAAATTGAAGGTTTTCCTAACGCAAAAGCCTATAGCCGTGACACCCCGGAATACAACATTGCACTGCTTAAAGATGTATTTCTGGACGATACGCCAATCCTGCGTGCTGGTGCCAACCCATTAGCCGTACAGGATTCGGACTACAACTTCAAAGACGTACAGCTTTATACGCGATACGGCACGCAGGACCAAACCTTTATTCCTCTGTCGCGGACTATTCAATCTGAGTATCCGGTCAATACAAAAATCACTTTTGACACGCCGGTCACCCGCACAATTTCAACCGCTGGCGTCAACGGTCTGCGCCTAACGCTTTCCACACCACAGCTTCAGAATTACCAATCAAACGGTGACATCTTTGGTGAGGCGGTTGATTTCGCTATTGAAGTTTCATATAACGGCGGACCTTTTGTCCGAATTATTCTCGATAACTTTGTCGGACGCACCACCGACCTGTATCAGCGAGAGATCCGCTTCAACTTCACTGGTTCGCTACCTGTTGATGTGCGTGTGGTGCGTGTCACCCCAGATTTCACCGAGCCCAATGTTGCTGGTGACATCTACTGGACTTCCTACACCGAAATTAAATATGCCCGCCTGCGGTATCCAAACAGCGCCCTGATCGGCCTGAGGGTTAATTCAGCGGAGTTTGGCAGCGTACCAAGTCGCTCTTATCGCATCCGTGGCATTAAAGTTGCCATCCCTAACAACGCCACCGTAAGCAACGTTACTGGTGCGCTTACCTATTCCGGCGTCTGGGGTGGCACGTTTGCTAACGCCCAGTGGACGACAGACCCTGCCTGGTGTTTGTGGGACCTACTGACCTCCAAGCGCTACGGCACAGGGCAGTTCATCACTGCCAGCAACCTAGATAAGTGGTCGTTCTATGCCGCTTCGCAGTATTGCAGCGAGCTGGTACCTGATGGCAATGGCGGCACCGAGCCCCGCTTTAGCTGCAATGTCAACATCCAGACCCAAGACGATGCTTACAACGTCATCAATCAGATGGCGTCCATCTTCCGCGCAATGCCGTTTTGGAGCGCAGGAAGCATTTCGATCTCACAGGATCGCCCGACAGATCCCACCTATCTGTTCAATACCAGCAATGTCACTGAGGAAGGATTTGCGTATTCAGGCAGCGGTCTAAAAACTCGCAGCAACGTTGCCATTGTCAAATACTTTGATATCAACGGCGCCCGCGATACATCGTTTGAAGTTGTCGAGGACCAAACCTCAATTACCCGTTACGGCATTATCAAAACTGAGGTTGATGCGTTCGGTTGCACCAGCCGGTCACAAGCACGGCGTCTTGGCGAGTGGTTGATCTATACGTCCCAGAACGAGTCGGAAACCGTCAGCTTCACCGCTGGTATTGATGCTGGCGCTGTTATCCGTCCTGGGCAGGTGATTCAAGTTGCGGATCCGGTCAGATCTGGAGAGCGCACTGGCGGAAGAATCATCCGCGCCACAGCCACCACAGTCACGGTGGATGACGTAAGCAGCATCCGATTCTCTGGTGCTAGCCCCACGTTGTCGGTGATTTTGCCGGATGGCACCGTCGAAACCAAGACGATCAGCAGCCGCAACATTAACGAGTTCACTGTTGCCAGTGCTTTCAGTAATGCACCCCAGCCTGGTGCGATTTGGATTTACCAGGACAGCGGCATTGAGACCCAACTGTTCCGTGTGTTGACGGTCGCTGAGCGCGATGAGGTCAGTTATGACATTACGGCAATCTCCTACAACCCAAGCAAGTACAACTACGTCGAGCGCGATGTTCCCCTAACCACGCGGGACATCAGCAATCTGAACGAACCACCACCGGCACCAACTGATATCAAGGCAACGGAACTGCTGTACGAAAGCAACGGCCAGGTTCTGTCCAAGATCATCTTGAGCTGGCGCCCGGTCATCAGCAGCACGACCTACAAGGTCCGGTATCGCCTAGGCAATGGCAACTGGAATATCCATGAGTCGGTCTCCCCCGACTACGAGATCATCAACACGGGCGTAGGGCGTTACTCCTTTGAGGTGGTGTCAGTCTCGGCAACACTGAAAACCTCAACGCCAACGACTTTTACGTTTGATGCGATCGGCAAAACAGCACCGCCGACCACGATCCCGGATCTGTTTATTGCGCCGATTGACGACAAAAACGCCGAGCTGTATTGGCCGCAGGCAACCGACATTGACGTAAAGATCGGCGGCAAGGTTCGCATCCGTCATTCGCCGCTGATTGATGGCACCGCAAGTTGGGGTCAGTCCAATGACATCGTGCCCGCTGTTAATGGCAGCAGCACGCGCAAAATCGTCCCCCTGCTGGAAGGCACCTACTTCATCCGGGCAATTGACAGCCTTGGCAATGAATCGGCTGGTGTTGCCAGCGTAATTGTTGACCTGCCTGCCCCACAGGATGAATACGTCGCCCAGGAATACCGCGAGGAGGACAACAGCCCACCGTTCAACGGCACCACGGTGTCAATGTCCTACAACTCAGAAGAGGGCGGCTTGATCCTTGCATCGAGCACGCTGATTGATAACATGGCAACCGACGGCGACTGGGACGCCCTGAGCCTGATCGACTACATCGGCGGTGCCGTTAGCGAAGGCAGCTACCAGTTCAGCGAGACGCTTGATCTCGGTGCTGTCTATGACATTGATGTTCGCAACATCCTCAAGACCCGCGCCTACGAGCCCGGCAACTTGTGGGATGACCGCTTGGAGCCGATCGACCTGTGGGACAGCGTGGATGGTGACGACCTGGGGCAAGCTAACTGCAGTCTCTACATCCGTACCACAAATACCGATCCCGGTGGATCTCCGACTTGGAATGCTTGGCAGCCATTTGTCAATAACACTGCCCGTGGCAGGGGCTTCCAGTTCAAGTTGGTGGCGACCAGCAGCAATAAAGGTGAAAACGTCGTTGTCGAAGAGCTGGGCGTGATTACGGCATTACAACGCCGCACTGAAACCCAGCGCAACCTTACGAGTGCCGCTTCGGCTTATAGCGTCACCTTCCCCAATGCCTTTTACACCACGCCGAGTATCGGTATTACGGCGCAGGATATGGACACGGGCGATTACTTTGCGGTCACAAGTGTTTCTCGTACAGGCTTCACCGTGACCTTTAGGGACAGTGGAGGTAGCATGGTCTCGAAGGTTTTTGATTACCAAGCTGTCGGCCACGGCAGGGAGATCACCTAATGGCTCAGGCGACCGACTACTCAATAGCCAATCAGAGTGGTGCTAATTTCCGCTCTGAGCTGAACACGATCTTGGCGGCGGTCGTCAGCCAAAACTCGGGTTCTACTGCACCGTCTACCACCTATGCCTATCAATGGTGGATTGATACGGGCGTTACCCCGGCGCTGCTGAAGATTCGCAATGCAGCCAACTCTGCCTGGGTCACGGTTGGCGATGTAACTGTTGCGAACCTCGGTTTGCTGAGTGCAGCAACTGCGGCCAGCACCTACGCACCGATTGCCAGCCCCACCTTTACGGGCACGGTCACCATCCCGACTGGCGCAAGCATTAGTGGTTATCTGACGACCAGCACTGCATCGAGCACCTATGTGCCGCTGACTGGTGGGACTCTGACCGGCAATGTGACGCTTAATGGTCAGAGCGACCTGCGGTTTGCTGATCTGGATAGCAGCAACTGGGTTGCATTCCAGGCACCGGCGTCAGTTTTGACCAATGTGACCTGGACTTTGCCGTCTGCTGATGGCACCAGCGGTCAATTACTGCAGACCAATGGCTCTGGCACGCTGAGCTGGGTGTCGGGTGGTGGTGGTGGTGGCAGCGGCGACGTAACGCTGACTGGCACGCAGACGCTGACGAATAAGACGCTGACCGACCCGGCGATTATCGGCACGATCCTGGAGGACGTTTATACGATCACCGATGGCGTAGCGTTTGAGATTGATCCGGGCAATGGCAGTGTGCAGTTGATCACGCTTGGCGCCAGCCGTACGCCGAAAGCCACCAACTTTGCCAACGGTGAGGCTGTAACGCTGATGGTGAACGATGGCACGAATTACACGCTGACTTGGACTGATGCCACATTTGGTGGATCTGGCGTGGTGTGGAAGACCAATGCTGGTGTGGCACCGACGTTAAATACCAGTGGTTACACGGTGATTACGTTATGGAAGGTTGGCGGTCAGGTGTACGGCGCTCGCGTGGGTGACGCCTGATGTTGAATAAAAAAGCACTAGCAGCCAGCCTTAGCGCAGTTGCCCCAGCTGGCGCCGCTTACATCGAAGACGTATTTAGCACCTACCTCTACACCGGCAACGGCACCACGCAGACGATCACGAATGGGATTGATCTGACAGGTGAAGGGGGAATGGTTTGGATTAAGAATCGAGATGCCAGTGGCTCTGACCACCTTGTATCGGATACGGAGCGAGGAAACAACGCCACGATAAGAACCAATAAAACTGACAGTCAAACAGTTTTCACAAATAGCTTTGGGATCCAGCACGGAAGCAGTGGTTTTACTGTGCAAGGTCAAAGTAATGTTGCCGATGCAAGGAATAACAACGGCGATGACTACGCCTCCTGGACCTTCCGCAAGGCGGAGAAGTTCTTTGATGTGGTGACTTATACGGGGAGTGGCAGCAACCGCACCGTCGCCCATAACCTTGGCAGCGTGCCGGGTTGCATCATCGTCAAACGCACCGATACCGCAGGCGACTGGCAGGTTTATCACCGCGCCAATACTGCCAACCCCGAAACTGACTATTTGGTGCTGAACAGCACTGCCGCAACTGCCGACAGCAATACCCGCTGGAATGACACAGCACCGACCAGTACTGAGTTTACCGTTGGCACTGAGGCTACCGTCAACGCCTTCGGTAACACCTACGTCGCCTATTTATTTGCACACGACGCTGGCGGGTTTGGCGATGGTGGCACGGAAAGTGTAATTAAGTGTGGGAGCTATACGGGGAATGCCAGCACCAGTGGACCTGTTATTGATTTGGGCTGGGAACCGCAGTGGGTGCTGATGAAAAACGCTAGTTCAAACGGTAGTTTTTGGACGATCTTTGACAACATGCGGGGGATTGTAACCAACGGAACAGCGTCAGATGATGCCCGCTTAATGCCGCATGATAGTTCTGCAGAAACGCTGACTAATGCGTTGTCGCTGACTGCAACGGGCTTTCAGATTACAAATTCAAGTGCTGATTACAACGGGAACGGCGACACCCATATCTACATCGCCATCCGCCGTGGTCCGATGAAGACGCCCACCGATGCGACGGAGGTGTTTAAAGCCGTTGCTCAGACAAGCCAAAGTAACGTCACAACAGATTTCCCGGTTGACATGGTGATCATGGGGGATCGAAATAGTACTTGGGGATATAACTGGTCGACTCAGGACCGCTTGCGTGGAAAAACAGCGGTGCTTTTTACTTCTGCAACAACTGCCGAAAACACAGGTTCTCTCTCTGCCTTTGATTCAAATACGTTTTTTAAGGATGGCTGGGTTTCGGGTGGAGTATCCGCTATATACGAGACATTCCGCCGCGCCCCCGGCTTCTTCGACGTGGTGGCTTATACGGGCGATGGCACAACAGGCCGTTTAATTTCTCATAATCTTGGAGTACAGCCAGAGCTAATAATTGTTAAAAACCGAGATGGTGCCCCAAGTGTCACGAATTGGATGGTGTCCGCACTTGCTGCAGACATAAATTATGGCGGCACAAACTTTGGCTTTGTTGCACGCCTTAATACGTCAGATGCTTTTTTCTCCAACAGCAGTTATTTCACATTAACACCGCCGACAGCAACCGAGTTCAATGTAGGAGTGCTTCGTAACAATACGTCTGTTAATTTTATTTCCTACTTATTTGCTTCTTGCCCCGGTGTTAGTAAAGTTGGTACTTATACCGGTACTGGTACTACTCTTAGTATTGACTGCGGTTTTACATCTGGTGCACGGTTTGTTCTAATCAAGCGCGCCGATTCCACAGGTGACTGGTACACCTGGGACACCGCTCGCGGCATTGTTAGCGGCAACGACCCCTACCTACTGCTTAACTCCACTTCTGCAGAAGTCACCAGCACCGACTACATCGACCCGCTGAGTTCTGGCTTCCAGATCAGCTCCACTGCCCCTGCCGCCATCAATGCAAGCGGTGGCAGATACATCTTCCTCGCAATAGCGTAGACCCATGGAACTCCGCAACCGCACCACCGGCGCCGTCATCACTGAGGACGCGTTTCGCCGCGACAACCGCAACACCAGCTTCCCGCCGCGACTCACCGGCGAGATCATCGACGAGTTTGGCTACGACCCGGTGCTCGAAGGCGCCCAAGCCACCGTCACCCCGCCGTATCAATACAGCCAGCGCGATGGCGTCGAAGAGGTCAACGGACAGTGGTTCACGAAATACGTTGCCGGTCCTGTTTTCCAGGATTACACCGACGACGAAGGCGTGGTGCATACCGCCGCTGAGCAGTACGAGGCATATTGCTTAGCCAAGGATGCTGAACAGGGCAAGTCTGTCCGCGATGATCGCAATAAACGTCTAGCCGATTGCGACTGGACCCAGTTACCAGATGCACCCGTCGATGCTGCTATCTGGGCTGCTTATCGCCAAGACCTGCGTGATGTAACTGCACAAGCTGGCTTCCCTTGGGAGATCACCTGGCCGGAGGCACCGTAATGGCAGTCAAGTCCAAGACTGCACTGGGGCGGGTTGAGCACAAAGCCGGACGCCCCAAAACCACATCCCAGGGTTTCGGGCAGCATTCACGTCCGCGTCGTCGCGGTAAGAAGCCCTTGCGTGGTCAGGGCAGATAGATGGACAACCGTTTGTCGCTGCTCGGTGGTCTGCTGGCACTGCTAACCACTGTTGTGGCGACAACGGTTACCATCGACTCGCGCTACGCCAAATCAGCCGAAGTCAAGCAGCAGTTTTGCCAAGCCCGTAAGCAGCAACTACGGGACCGTATCTTTGAGCTGGATCTAAAGACTCCAAAAACACCAAACGACAGAGCGTTGCGAGAATATCTGCAACAGCAACTTCGTGATGGATGCTGAAACTTTAGAGAACTGGCGCAAGATTAAGGCAGCGCTGGAAGCAGCAGGCAAAACTGACTGCGATTACTACGTCCGAGCAGTTGCAATCCTGCGGGGCAAGCCTGACCCGTGGAAGCCCCCTCGATAAAATGACCCTGTTGAATCGCAGCCGTGGATCCGTTTTTGACACCACTGGTCA
>Ga0129345_1001032_pt1 | contig 10549 bp, 14 predicted proteins | sample CPBDNA_FD_94425 | JGI IMG/M metagenome (GOLD analysis project Ga0129345, IMG submission 94425) | Freshwater to marine salinity gradient microbial communities from Chesapeake Bay, USA - CPBay_Sum_20_0.8_DNA | ecosystem: Environmental > Aquatic > Marine > Coastal | place: USA: Chesapeake Bay...
ATCTCTAGACATATTACTTTTGATGGCTGCAATATCGCAAATGATACTGCTGGATTAACATCTCAAACATGGTCAGCAGATAGTCATGAGTGGGCTGAATACATTACATTCCAAAACAATGTTGTAACTAATGGCATTGGTTTGCAGTGTGGTCATGCTAAAGTTTTAAATAACCGTGTTTATGCAAGTCGTGGTTCTGATAATGTCGGCTACAATTCTATGATTTATGTTTGGTCTTATAAAGACCAGTCTACCTTTTTAATTTCTGGGAATACTCTTGAGCAAACTGGAAGTTATTTTACGTTAGGCATCCGCATAAATATTGCTCAAACAGACCCAGTAGATCAAACTGTAGCTTTGCGATCTGTTATTATTGAGAATAACTATATTCGCAATATTGATACGCCTATTCAAATAGATAACTGGACAAACGATGGTGGCAAAATTAGCCATCTTGTTATTTCAAAAAACACAATAACAAACCCTCCATCTGGTCAAGGCAATATTGAAATCATCCCTTCTGCTGGTCATTATGATAAGTTGATTGAATATATGGAAATAACTGAAAATCATATTCAGGGTAAACTTTCAGTTAGAAGCAACAGTTACTCAACAAAAGTAACAAACAACACATTACAAGGTCTTTCTACTTTTAACTATAATGACATAGCACCATCTGGTGATGTTATAATTAATAACAATACAATACAAAACTATACATCCAGCAATGGACTAAACATAAATGCTAAATATCTAAATAATATTTTGATTGGAACTAACACTATTACAGACGGCTTTGGTGGAGTTACAATTTCAAAACCAAGATATGCAATTTTAACTTCTGCATCAAACAGAGGTCAATTCTCAGCAGATAGTTCTGCTCCTAATTACGGCAAATGGACAACAGGCGATGTTGTTTATAAATCCACAATGACATCTGGTGGCTATGTTGGTTGGGCTTGCACAACAGCAGGCTATGGCAATCGTGGGGCATGGTCTACTGGAACAAGTTACAATGTAGGCGAGCAAGTTACTAATGGCGGTAATTTATATCGTTGCGTTGTAGCTGGAAGTGGAGGGACAGGCCCAACAACCACGACAGAAGGCCGTGATGGTGAGCAAGTTAGTGGGACTGCAACTTGGGAATTTATAACATCGTCTTTCTCAACAGCAGCTTTCACTGAGTTCGGAGCAATTTTATAATGCGCCTAGTGCGTGGACAGTCCTATAGTGAGTTCGCAAATCTCACTAACAGCCAAGGAGGTAAACATGGCACTGACTAAAATGACAATCACCGACAAGATCGAAACACTGCATCTCGCAGCTGGCTATCCTGTCATTCAGGTTCGTGAAGCAACGATCATTGCAGAGGATGGTGTGGAGATTAACCGCAGCTTTCACCGCCATGTGCTGACCCCTGACGCAGATGTGTCTGGCGAAAGCAATGAAGTGCAAGCCATTGCTGGCGTTGTTTTCACTGACGCAGCCAAGGCTGCATACGCCGCAGCACAGGCACAGGAGTAAGTACAATGGCTAACGTAACTGCTTCTATCACAGCACAGAATACCTTTACAGAGAAGTTCCAAGTTGTTGGTCACTTCAACTTGTCAATCTCAGGTACATGGGCTGCTACAGTAACTGTACAACGTAGCTGGAATGGCACTGACTGGTTTGATGTAGACACATTTACATCCAACTACGAGGGTGTAGGCTTCGATGCTGAAGAGGTTTACTACCGTGCAGGTGTTAAGACTGGGGACTTTACCTCAGGTACTGTAGCACTACGTATCTCTGACAACAAAGACTTTACGTCTAAAGACGTGTTCGTTCAGTAACATGGAAGGTAAGGCTATCATAGGAGTTCTTGTAGCTGCTCTGATGGCCTTAGCTACATGGAATCTGAAGACGACACATGATCTTACTCTAGCTGTCCAACGGCTAGAGATTATTCTACTCAATGATGCAATGCTCAAATAAGAAAGCACAGAGATGATGGACGACAACAGTTGGCACCTAAGTAAATCAGTTCCTATTGCATTTGTAGCAGCTATTATTTTGCAGACTGTTGCTCTTGTGTGGTATGTCTCACAACTAGATGGCTCAGTAAAAAACAATACTAGAGACTTAGTACGTCATGAGACACGTCTTGAATCACTAGAGAATATAGTGCAAAGCCAAGCTGTAACTATGGGCCGTATGGATGAAAACATTAAAGCAATCCGTCAGGCTGTTGAACAAATGGCAAATAAATAACTTGACACAGGTAACCATACCGTGGTACAATTAGATCAAATCAGAAAAGCTGCAGAGAACGACTTAGTTTCATTTATTAAGTTAGTAGCACCAGAGCAAGTCTTAGGCCAATGTCATGAGGATGTGTGTAACTGGTGGACTAGATCAGACGGTAAAACTCACCAGCTTCTTCTATTCCCTCGTGACCATGGTAAGTCTCGTTTAATTGCTTATCGTGTAGCTTGGGAACTAACCAAAGATCCTACTCTACGTATTCTTTATATCTCAGCTACAGCTAACCTTGCAGAGAAACAACTAGGGTTTATTAAGGGTATCCTGACTTCAGACATCTATAGCCGTTACTGGCCTGAGCATGTCAACAAGGATGAAGGTAAACGGTCTAGGTGGACTACAAGTGAGATTGCTTTAGACCACCCACTACGTAAGAAAGAGAATGTCCGTGACCCCTCAATCTTTACTGGAGGTCTTACTACATCTCTTACAGGTATGCACTGTGACATTGCAGTACTCGATGACGTTGTAGTCTATGAGAACGCATACACGGGTGAGGGACGTAACAAGGTTAAGTCTCAGTACTCACTACTCTCCTCTATCGAGGGTGCCAATGCTAAGGAGTGGGTAGTAGGAACACGGTATCACCCAGCCGACTTGTACAACGATCTAATGCAGATGACTGAGGATCAGTACAATGAGGAAGGCGATAAGATTGCTGAGGATAATATCTACGAGGTATTTGAACGTGCAGTAGAGGATCGTGGTGATGGCACTGGTGAGTTCCTCTGGCCCCAACAACAACGTAGGGACGGTAAGTACTTCGGGTTTACTCGTCAGATCCTAGCTAAGAAACGTGGTCAGTACCTAGACAAGGGTCAGTTCCGAGCACAGTACTACAACGATCCTAGTGATCCAGATAACGTACCTGTAGGTAGTGAGAAGTTCCAGTACTATGAACGTAAGCACCTCGTGCAAGAGAATGGTTACTGGTTCTACAAAGAGAATAAACTGAATGTCTATGCTGCTGTTGACTTTGCTTTTAGCTTATCAAAGAAAGCTGACTACACAGCAATCGTTGTAGTAGGTGTAGACTCAGACAATAACGTATACGTCTTGGATATTGATAGGTTCCGTACAGATCGTATCTCAGAATACTTTGAGCACATATTCCATCTAGTTGGTAAGTGGTCATTTAGAAAGATGAGAGCCGAGGTTACAGTAGCTCAACAAGCTATTGTTAAGCAACTTAAGGAACTCGTTAAGCAACACGGTTTGTCTCTATCCATAGACGAGTTTAGACCTAACAAACATCAGGGTAACAAAGAAGAACGGATTGCATCTACCCTAGAGCCACGATACGACAACCTTCAAATGTGGCACTACCGAGGTGGCAACATTCAAACTCTAGAAGAAGAGTTGATGTCACGTAATCCACCCCATGACGATATTAAGGATGCTCTAGCTTCTGCTGTAGACATCGCCGTTAAACCATCACGGTCAGTCAATAGAAGTAAGAGTAACAACATAGTCTGGGCTAATTCACGTTTTAGAGGAGCCTCATAATGGCAGGTGAAACAATCGAGATTGAACAGGTTCTTGGCCCTGACCATATGGCAACTGAGATTGCTAATCGTTGGCGTGAGTGGTCTAACCTTCGTGAGCAAAAGGTAGAGGAGTGGAAAGAGCTTCGTAACTATTTGTATGCCACAGACACTCGTACAACTAAAAATGCTATGCTGCCATGGTCTAACAGCACGACTACTCCTAAGCTGACACAGATCATGGATAACCTTCATGCTAACTACTTTGCTACTCTGTTCCCACAACAGAAGTGGATGCGGTTTGAGGCCGATACAGCCGACAGCAATACTAAAAACAAACGTGATATAATCCAAGCCTACATGGATAACAAGATCCGTCAGTCTAGCTTTGTTAATGTTGCATCTGATTTGTTGTATGACTACATCCAGTATGGCAACTGCTTTGCTACAGTCTCTTGGGAAGACAGCTATCAAGTTAAAGAGAATGGTGACTTTGTTGTAAACTATGTAGGGCCACGTGTTGTACGTCTATCTCCTTACGACATCTGTTTTAACCCTACAGCCTCTAGCTTCGAGAAAGCACCTAAGGTTATTAAGTCCATTAAGACTTTGGGTGAGATCCGTAAGATGATCCAAGATGATCCATCTAAGTCTTACATGGCCGAAGTATTTGATAAGATGATGGGTGCTCGTGCTGCTGTCCGTGGCTCAGGAGAAAGCACATTTGCTAAGGCCGATGGCTACATTGCTGATGGTTTTACTTCCATCCAACAATACTATGAGTCTGACTACGTAGAGATCCTGACATTCTATGGAGACTTCTACGACAGTGCAAATGACAAGCTATACACTGACCGTGTGATTACAGTTGTTGACCGTGCATACGTTCTAGCTAACGAAGAGAACCCTAGCTGGTTAGGTTCAGCACCTATCTTCCATGCTGGTTGGAGGCCACGTCCAGACAACCTATATGCCATGGGTCCACTAGATAACTTGGTTGGTATGCAGTACCGCATTGACCACCTAGAGAACCTTAAGTCAGACGTATTCGATCAGATTGCATATCCAATCCTTAAGATCCGTGGTGACGTAGAAGACTTTGACTTTGAACCTGCAGCCCGTATCTACATGGGTGAAGAGGGTGATGTAGGATACCTAGCACCAGATGCTACAGCACTACAGGCTGACCTACAGATCCGTCTGCTAGAGGATAAGATGGAAGAGATGGCTGGTGCTCCTCGTCAGGCCATGGGTATTCGTACTGCTGGTGAGAAGACTGCCTTCGAGGTACAGACACTACAGAACGCAGCCTCACGTATCTTTGAGCACAAGACTGCCCACTTTGAACGTGTGTTCCTTGAGCCTATCCTGAACGCAATGCTAGAAGTTTCTCGTCGTAACATGAATGTCTCAGATACGATCCGTGTGTTTGATGATGCTACAGGTGCTGTGTTGTTCAAGACAATCACTAAGGACGACATCACAGCTAAAGGTAAGATAGTACCTGTCGGTGCTCGTCACTTTGCTGAACGTGCTCGTCGTGTACAGAACCTGACACAGCTATACCAGATCAAACTATCAGATCCATCTGTAGCTGCACACATGTCAGGTAAAGAGTTTGCTCGTATCCTAGCTGATGAACTAGGTGAGCCTACACTATTCAGTGAAAACATTGCAGTTACAGAACAACTAGAAACTCAACAGCAAATGCAAGAAGCTGAGATGATTAACCAAGAGCAGCTAATGGTTGCTCAAGAAATGGGGATTTAATATATTATGCCTTACGAAAATGGTAAAGTAAAGAAGTACAAGAACACTACTGATTTAACACCCTATGCTGAGGCTGGTGATCAAGTACACATTAAACGTGGTATGACATCTTCCCCACGCCCTAAGCCACGTCCTGAGTACATGAACAAAGGCGTAGGCGGTACAGTTGATCTTTCTCCTACTGCTGAAGCTGGTGATCAGTTCTTCGTGCAGGAAGCTATGCGCAATAAGCAGAAGGCAACAAAGAGCAAACAATGAAAACTGTATGGCTCAAAGGCTTCAACGGCGAGGCCAAAGAAAAACGTAAACAAGAAGTTCTCGGCTACCGTAATGCCTTTGATGAACTCAAACTAATTCTCGAACAGGAATACAAAAAGAAATCTTCTGTTCGTGATTACGATACTCCTAATTGGGAATATCAACAAGTGGCAGTCAACGAGTACAACCAAGTACTTGAGGATGTGCTGAAGTTAATCACAATAGACAAGGAATAACACATGAGTGTATTTACTGAGGGTACTGCAACCGAACAGTCTACTCAGCCAGAGCAACAAACTACTGAAGCTACCACACCACAGGAGTCTTTTGTAGCCAAGCTCGTAGAGGCAAAGGGAGAGAACTGGAAAGATCCTGAAGTCCTCGCAAAAGGTAAACTTGAAGCTGACAACTACATTAGTGAGTTGGAACGACAACTAACCCAGATGCGGGAAGACATGGCTAAACAGGACTATGCCAAAACACTTCTTGACCAGTTGCAGAATAAGGCCGCAGAACCCACCACTGCGAAGACTGCAACGCCCAACAATAATAATACTGGTGGCACTACAGACGGGAACACCAACCCTAATCTGAGTGAGGATGACCTGAAGAGCCTTGTTGAACAAACACTGACTGCACGAGAGCAAGAGAATACTTTAAAACAGAACCTTGCGATTGTGGATCAGGAACTGGAGAAAAGCTATGGCACAGAAGCCAAGGCTATCATCCAAAAGAAATCTGAAGAACTAGGTATTAGTCTCCAACGTATGCAGGAACTAGCAGCCGAAAGTCCAACAGCTTTCTTTAACCTGATTGGTGAACCTAAGAAATCCTTTAGCCCTATGGTGCAAGGATCGGTTCGCACAGAGGGTGTTAATATGCAAGCCTCGACAGATCGCAACTGGCAATATTACCAGAAGCTCCGTCGAGAAAATCGTAACCTCTACTATACCCCCAAGATACAACGGCAACTTATGGAAGATAAAGCCCGTCTTGGTGGTAAGTTTGGAATCTAATTGGAGAAGTAAATCATGGCAATGACTACAGCCAACTCGACTCTCCTTACTCGTACAGACATTTGGTCTACGGAGCTTAAGGAGATTCTACGTGATGAGATGCAAGCACAACGGTACGTCCGTATGCTTGAAGGTTTCCCAGACGGTAACACCTTCCACATCCCATCTATCGGTCAAGCACAAGTAGAAAACTACTCAGAAGATACTGCTGTCAACTACCGTCCATTGGACACAGGTGAGTTCACATTCACCGTTGACAAGTACCTGTCTTCGGCTACTTACATGACCAAGAAAGCTGAACAAGACGTATTCTACTCCTCGGAGTTGATGAGCCGTTTTGTTCCTGAGCAAGAACGTGCCATCATGGAACACTTCGAAAGCACCACTATGGCTGCTCCTGAAGCTGGTGTTTCTGCTAACTCTGCAGAATCCATCGACGGTATTGCACACCGTATCTCAGGCGGTAACGCAGGTAAAATCCAAGTCGAAGACTTTGCATTTGCTCGTTACTCTTTGAAGAAAGCTAACGTTCCTGATCAAGCAATGGTTGCTATCGTTGACCCATCCGTTGAGTTCACGATCAATACCTTGTCGAACCTTGCAAACGTTTCGAACAACCCACGTTTCGAGGGTATCGTTTCTGCAGGTATCGCAACTGGTATGCGTTTCGTAGCTAACGTCTATGGTTTCGACGTATACACATCGAACTACTTGGCAGACGCAACTGACTCTGCATTGGCAGAACGTGATGGTTCAACAACCAACGACTTCTCGTCAACTGCAGGTAAAGTTAACTTGTTCTTCTCAGCATCCCCAACCGTAAACCCATTCGTGGGTGCATGGCGTCAGATGCCTGAAGTGGACTACGAGTACAACAAAGACTACCAACGTCACGAGTTCGTTACTACTGCTCGTTACGGCGTTAAGTTGTATCGTCCAGAGAACATGGTTCGTGTCGTAACTTCGACTGCTGTGTAATAGGGAGGATTAACTTATGTCTTACACTAATGCTGATGGCCTTCTGGTCCTGACTAACGGTGCTGCTGGCACTCCTGCCGATAACGGTATTGCAGAATATGGCAAGAAGTTTCTTGTCATTAACATTGAAGATGCAACTGCTATCGGTACTGCTGCTGCTGCTCCTGCTGCTAACGATGCCTTCATTCCTGCTGGTTCGTATATCACTGGTGCTTCTTTGGTTGTCACTACTGCCTTCACTTCTGGCGGTTCTGCAGCTTTGAACGTCGGTCTGTATACTGCTGCTGGTGTTGCTATCGACGCAGACGGTATCGACGCAACGATTGCTGTAGCTGACCTTGCAGCAAACAAAGCTGTTGCTTGTAACGGTGCTTTGGTTGGCGGTACTGCAACTGTTGGTGCTGCTGATGCGTATGTCTCTTGGGACTACGACACTGCAGCCTTCACTGCTGGTGCAGCTAAACTGGTTATCGAGTACATCGAAGTATAACCTAGTCTCAGGGTATCCCTTCGGGGGTACCCACTAATTTGTTATTGACTTTTCTGACAAACACTGTATAATTTCTTTACTACTCCCGAGGGTATAACCTTAGATAGACTAACAAGGAAACAAGATGGCAAACGTAAACCACAGTACTCTAACTGACCCATACTTACATGAACCTAAAGGTGCTGCCTCTGCCTCTAGTGGAGAAGTTTACATTGCCAATGGTTCTGGTAGTGGTGCATGGACACAGAACCACCGTCACGTAGGTGGGTTCATTACCTTTTCTACAGGTAGTCCTTATGCTAAAGCTACAACTACATCCGACTCAGTAATCAACCCTACCTTTACTCTTGTAGATAACAATGGGTTTACTGGTCTATCATCCCCTAATGCTCGTATTCAGTATGATGGTGCTGAGAGCATCTCTGCTGCTATTACAGCTACATTCTCAATTCAACAGTCTTCTGGTACTGACCGAAATGTTGAGGTAGTCTTCTATAAGAATGGTGCAGCCCTAGCTGGTAGCCGAGTTATTGCTACTGCAGCCTCTGGTGCATGGAACCAGATTACTACAGCCTTCAATACTACCCTTGCCACTAACGACTACATTGAAGTATTCACTAAGGCAGATAGTGCAGCTACTATTAACTATGCCTCAGGTTACCTACGTATCACAGGAGTACCTAGCTAATGAAACGTACACTCCTCGAAATAGTCCAGTCAATCCTGAACGATATGGATTCAGAGGCTGTGAACTCCATTAGTGATACTGTTGAGGCTCAACAGATTGCATCTGTAGTAGAAGATACTTACTACAATATTATCTCTGCCCGTGAGATCCCTGAGCATAAACAACTCTTACAGATTACCCCACTATCTGACAGCACTAAGCCTACTCACTTTCATTACCCTACGAATACTAAAGAGATTGAGAAGCTATTCTATAACATTGGAACCTCAGGAGCTAACTGGTCTGAGGTACGTTTTGTTGAGCCTCTAGACTTCTTGAACCGTATGGATGAACAGGCTTCTGGTGTTGTAGTAGTTACTGACGTAGCTGGTGGTACACCACTCTACATTCGTAATGATCGTATGCCTAGCTACTACACTAGCTTTGATGACTACCACATCGTCATGGACTCCTATGATGCTACTGTAGAAAGCACACTGCAACAGTCTAAGACACGAGCCTATGGCACTGTCTATCCGACATTCAGCCAGACTGATAACTTTGAGCCTGACCTAGATGACACTATGTTGCCATACCTACTAGCCGAAGCCAAGTCTACTTGCTTCTCTTTGTTTAAGTCAGGCAGTGATCCTAAGATTGAACAGGCGGCACGTCGCCTTAAGTCTTATACACAGAATGATATGTTTCGTACTAAACGAGAAAACAAACGGCCCCACTACGGGAGAAATTAATGGTCGAATTTATAGAAGATACCGTCAACCAACGGTGTGTTTGTAAGTCAGATAAACTTGTATCAGACATTATAATCGAAAAATCCCAAGATGGTTTTATATTCTTTGAAGTAAAGTTTGAGAAGGGTCAAGTACCTGCAGAACTCTCTGGTAAGTATAGCAGCATAAGAAGTGCTATGAAAGCCGTAGAGGGTTATCTCCTAAAGAAGAAGGAGAGTGTAGCAGCCCGACGAGAAAACTTCGCCAAGGAACGAGAAGAACGGAAAAAACGAGATGCCTCAGAGAATAACACAAAAGGTAGTAAACACATTCGTCAAGGGTCTGATAACTGAGGCAGGTGAACTAACCTTTCCTGAGGATGCTTCTATTGATGAACTGAACTGTTTGCTTGATCGTGATGGTTCTCGTCGGCGTAGGCTGGCAGCTAAGGTGGAGGACAGCAATGTCTTGTCCACCTTTGTTATTAATAATGCCTTTGTATTTACTACTGGTAAGTGGAGAAACGTAGATGGTACTGCTGGTCTTGACTTTGTTGTAGTACAGGCTGGCCCAACTCTTTACTTCTACAACACAGCACAGGAACCATACTCAGGACAACAGAAGTCTTTCTCTGTAGACTTAACTTCTTTTGAGTTTGCTGGATCTGCAGGTGCAGCTACAGCTAAAGTACAGATGGCTGCAATCAACGGTGATCTTGTTGTAGTATCCTCAGCTATTGAACCATTCTATATCGAATACAACTCCACTACAGATACTATCTCGACTACTCAGATTATACCTAAGGCTCGTGACTTTGAATGGCAGGGTGATACTGAAACCTACTCAGATGG